>Ga0315903_10002812_pt1 | contig 24919 bp, 20 predicted proteins | sample LakEriMetagenome_7_FD_203524 | JGI IMG/M metagenome (GOLD analysis project Ga0315903, IMG submission 203524) | Freshwater fungal communities from buoy surface, Lake Erie, Ohio, United States - Buoy 2 MA119 | ecosystem: Environmental > Aquatic > Freshwater > Lake | place: USA: Lake Erie, Ohio... | reverse complement strand
CCAGGCAGGAGCGAGCCACGGGTTCGCAAACGTCGGCCAAAGAACTATCCGGCAATGAAACGCCCCCGGGCTGTCCTCACGCAAGCTCTTTGGAGCAAAGGGTTAACGCCTTAACTTCCTGCCATTCCAGACGCCTCCGAGTGAGCGAAGGCCCGGAGGGCCGCAGTGAACGTCCGGCGATGGGGCATGGGCGGACCCGACCGCGGCGATGTTCCCAGACTCGCTCCGCCGTGACGCGGCCCGAACCCGCGCAGCCGCGAGTCCAGCGGTCAGATCTGCCAATCGATGCCCTGCTCGGGCATCTCGCCGCGCATGCGGAGCTTCGGCTTTTCGAGCACGACGGTCGTGTGCGGATCGACCGACCGGGTGAGCCACACGTTGCTGCCGATCACGGAGTCGTGGCCGATCCGGGTCGCGCCGCCAAGCACCGTGGCGTTGGCGTAGATCACCACGCGATCCTCGATCGTCGGGTGCCGCTTCGTCCCCCGGATGAGGTTGCCATCGCCGTCGGTCTGAAAGGACAGGGCGCCCAGTGTGACGCCCTGGTAGAGCTTCACGTGGCTGCCGATTTCGCAGGTCTCACCGATCACCACGCCGGTGCCGTGGTCGATGAAGAAGTGGTCGCCGATCGTGGCCCCGGGATGGATGTCGATGCCGGTCCGCGAGTGGGCCCACTCGGCCATGATCCGCGGGATGAGAGGCACCTCCAGCCGGTGCAGGAGGTGGGCGAGGCGGTGGATGGTGACCGCCTCGAGGCCGGGGTAGCAAAAGATGATCTCGTCGAGTGTGCGGACGGCCGGGTCGCCGTCGAAAGCGGCCTGCACGTCCGTGGCCAGCACCTTCCGCAGGCCGGGAATCCGCTCGAGAAACTGCACGGCCTTCGCCTGGCCGAGGGCCTCGAAGTCGCCCTCCTCGCTGCAGTGCTGCACCGCCTCCGAAACGCCCGGCAGTTCGACGCCTTGCTCGGCCGCGGCCCGCTGGGCCGAGAGGGCATGCCGCAGGGCCCGGCTGATCTGCGTCGTCAGTTTGTCGTGCAGCCCGTCGACGAGGTCGCCCACATGATAGGTGACGTTGCCGAGGTGCAGGTTCTCACGACGGCGATAGCCCGGATAGAGAATCTCCTTGAGATCCTCGCAGGCCGAGACGATCGACTCGTAGTTCGGCAGCGGGCAGTGGCCGAGGTAGTGGATCGTCGGCACGTCCTGATACGTCTCGATGATCCGCCGCGTGAGCTCGGGCAACTGCTCCTTGATCCGGACGTCGGTGGCCATGGAAGTCGATCGTAAGGCTGTCGCGCAGGGTCGGCAAACGGCCGGCAGGCGACTCCCTCGTACGGTCGGCGGCCGACCATGGCGAAATTGAGGGTTCTTCGGGCCAGCAGGGCCGATTTCACAGCCTGGCGGCACCCTCGGAAAACCGGGCAGTCTGTGCCGGACCGGGCCCGGCGGCTCATGGCTCAGCCGCTCGATTCAGTCACCTTCGCCGGCGGCCGCGACCGCCTCGGGCAGGGTGACCGCGCCGGCGTAGAGAGCCTTGCCCACGATGCAACCGGCCGCGCCGACGGCCGCCACCCGGCGGATGTCGGCCGCGTTCGCGATGCCGCCCGAGGCCACCACCGGGAGCGCGACCGCGGCGATCATGTCGGCGAGCGCGTCGAGATTCGGTCCGGAGAGCATGCCGTCTGTGGCGATGTCGGTGTAGACGATGCCGGCCAGCGGCAGCCTGGCATGCCGCCTGGCGACGTCGACGGCGGTGAGCGGGCTCGTCTCCAGCCAGCCCCGCACGGCCACGCGACTGTCGCGGGCGTCGAGGCCGAGGACGATCCGCCCGGGAAACTCCCGGGCCAGCGACTCGAGCAGCTCCGGCCGCTCGACCGCCGCGCTGCCGAGCACGACGCGGTCCACGCCCGCCGCCAGATAGGCCGCCGCCGTGTCCCGCGTGCGGACCCCGCCGCCCAGCTGGCAGGGCACGCCGGCCGCCGCGACCATGCGGCGCACGAGTTCGGCCTGCACCGGCACACCGGCCTTGGCCCCATCGAGATCGACGATGTGCAGCCGCCGCGCGCCGGCGGCCACAAACGATCGGGCCATGGCAACGGGATCCTCGCCGAACACGGTCTCACGCTCGTAGTCGCCCTGCAGCAGCCGCACGCACTTCCCGCCCCGCAGATCGATCGCCGGCCAGAGTTCCATGGATTGCACGCTCAAAAAATGGGGCCGTCAGGACGCGAGAAATGCCCGCAGCAGGCGCAGTCCGGCGGCCTGGCTTTTCTCGGGATGAAACTGCGTGGCGAACAGCCGGCCGCGGGCGACTGCGGCGCAGAACGGGCCTCCGTAGTCGGCCACGGCGGCGACGACCGACTCGTCGGCCGGGCGGGCGTGGTAGGAGTGGACAAAGTAGAAATGCTCGCCATCGGCACATCCTGCCGGGCACATCCGGGGCCGCCAGGTGACGGTGTTCCAGCCCATGTGGGGCACCTTGTGGCCGGCGGGCAGATCGAACCGCGCCACGTCGCCGGCGAGCAGCCCCAGCCCCTCGTGCCTGCCCCCCTCCCAGCCGGTGTCGAAAAGCAGTTGCAGGCCCATGCAGATGCCGAAGAACGGCCGATCGGCCCGCACGTGGGCGACGATCGGCGCCACCAGGTCGCGACGGTGGAGCTCGCGCATCGCATCGCCGAACGCGCCCACGCCGGGCAGCACGAGCCGCTCGGCGGCAGCCACGACCTGCGGATCATCCGTGATCGTGGCCGCGGCCCCGAGGTGCTCGAAGGCCTTCTGCACGCTCCGCAGGTTGCCGCTCCCGTAATCGACGATCGTCACCATGGCGGCAGTGTACGGCCGGATGCCGGGAGCTGAAAGCCGGCCGAACTACTTCGCGGCGGCGCGCTCGGGATAGACGACCAGTTCCACCCGCCGGTTCCGCGACCGCCCGGCGGCGGTCGCATTCGAGACCAACGGGTGATTGGCACCGTGGGCCACGAGAAACAGCTGCCCCTGGTGCACCTTCGTGCGGGTCGTCAGGAAGTCGAACACGGCGGCCGACCGCGCGGCGGTCAACTGGTGGGGCGACGTCCACGACGCGCTCTGCAACGGCTCGGTGTCGAGGTGGCCCTCGATGCCGATGAAGTGACCGGGAAACACCCGTTCCACCTCGCCGGCCACCTGCGTGAGCGCGGCCGCGCCGCCGGGCAGCAGGTTGGCCGTGCCATCCTCGAAGAGGCGGTCCGCCGGGATGTCGATGCGGACGACGGAACCGTCGAACCGGGAATCGATTCCCGGCAGGGCGAGCTGTGCCATCGCCGACTGCATGGTGGCGGCGGTCACCGGCCCGCCGTTGGACGGCGGTGCGACCGAGGCGTCGGTTACGGGCCTTCCGGTCACGGTGCCGCCGGAGGCGGCGAGGCTCGCGGCCCGCGTCTGCGCCAGCTGGGTCGAAGTGCTGGCCAGTTGCTCGCGCAGCGCCGTGATCTCGTCCTGCATGAGCTGCGTCTCTTGCGTGCTGCGTGACAAGGCGGCTGCGAGTTGCCGCCCATCGACATCGGCATAGGACGGTGGCGTGGCGGTCGTGGCCGCCGAGGGCAGCGTGTGGGCCGGCGCCGCCACGCCGGGCGGGGGCACGAGGCTGGCAGGCGTGACCGCGGCGGGCGTCGCCGTGCGGAACGGGTTGTGCGCGCAGCCGGCTGCCACCGCGACCATGATCGCGCAGCAGACCGACGCCAGGTGAAGGCCGACTCGCAGCCGCATCTCGAACGACCCCGAAACGAAGGGGGCGGGATGCTAGGAAACCTCGACAATCCCGGCAACCCCAGCCAGGCCACAGCCAAGGCCGAAAAGTTCAGCTCCGTCAGGAGACGTGCAGAGTTTCGGTCTTCCACGAGCGGCCCGCAACGATCCGGGAGGGGGTGCCCATGCCCCGAGAGCCGGCGTAGGTGGCCAGCGCAGGCAGGATGCCGGAGCGCCAGCCACCTCCGAGTGAGCGGAGCCCAGGATGGGCGCAGCGAACGTCCGGCGACGGGGCATGGGCAGCCCCGACCCCGGGGAACGCCAAGACATCGCAGACGCCCCACATCAGCCGAGGCTCGGCCGCAGCCGCCGCCACACCATCAGGCTCACCGCCGTCAGCCCGATGACCGCCACGATCACGGCCGCCATCTCCAGCGGCCGCTCGAACGACACGGCCGCCCGCGCCCAGAGCGGCCGCCAGGCCACGACGACCGTCGCCGCCCCGAGACACAGGCTGGGGCCGAAGGGGAGTTCCGACTCGCGGTGCCGGATCACCTGGAGGACACCGTGCGCCAGACCGACGAAGACGGCGACGAAGCAGGCGAGCACGCAGGCCTGCCAGCCGAGCCACGCCCCCACCATCGCCATCAGCGTCACGTCGCCGAGCCCCATCGCCTCGCGGCCCAGGGCCCGCGACGCGCCCGCCCGCGTCAGCCAGATCATTCCGGCCGCGACCACGAGCCCGGCCAGCCCGGTGAGCAGGCCCCGCCATCCCGGGCCTCCGAGGAACCAGGCGGCCGCGATCCCGAGCATGCCGGCGACGAGCGCGAGGTTCCGCGGTTCGCGAAGCCAGGCGGGCAGGCCCGCGGCCGCGGCGGACGGTTCCAGAAACGGCGCGGTGCAGCCCCGCCACCAGCCGATGAACACGGCCAACGCCGCCGCGAGTCCCGTCCACGCAGGCTGTGACTCGAGCCCTGCGGGCAGCGCGGCCCGCAGACCGCCGCACAGCCCGAGCACGTCGGGCTCCAAGAGCGGCGGCGCGAACGACCGCGGCACCTCCACGACGATCGGCAGCAACGTGCCGGGAGCCAGGGTCACGCAGACGAGTCCGGCGAGCACACCCGGCATGGTGATCACGTCGGGAATGACACGATGCCGCAGATCGACCCAGGAGGCGGCGGCCAGCAGGGCGAACAGGATCAGGTGGGCCGCGTACCGCGCGAGGAGCGTGGCGGCGCCGACCGCAGACACATCGCCCGATGGCAGCTGCGCCCGGGCGACGACCTCCCACCACCACAATGCGAGCGCTCCCAGCACGGCGGCGACCTGAAACCAGCGGCCGAACCCGGCGGCCGGCGGCACCGGCCGGCCCGAACCATCGAAGGCGACCAGCGGCGCGACGAACGCGGTCACGAGCCTTCCCACGACCGCTCCAGCCACGGCGATGATGCCCCAGGCCAGGGGGTCGTGCGGCGCGATCATGCGGTGGCCTCGGGTGATGCCGCATCGAGCCAGGCCAGGATCCGCTCGGCCACGACAGCCGGGGGATCGGTCGCGGTGTCGAACACGACATCGGCCACCTCGCGGTAGAGCGGCTCGCGAGCATGGAGGGCGGCCGCGACCTCGTCGAGCGGATCTCCGCCGCGGAGCGCCGGCCGCCGGGCCGCGGTCGTCGGGTCGGAGGCCAGCCGCCGGCGGATCACGTCCGCCGGCGCCATCAGCCAGACGACGGGCCGACCTCGTTCCCGCAGCAGGCGCCGGTTCTCCGGCCGCAGCACCACGCCCCCGCCGGTCGCGAGCACGCCGGTGAAAGCCGGCAGCATGTCGCGGAGCACCTCCGTCTCCACGTCCCGAAACACCGCCTCGCCCCGGCTGCCGATGAGCGCCGCGATCGAACCGCCGATGCGGTCCTCGAGCACAACGTCGGCGTCGCACCAGGCCGCTCCCAGGCGATCGGCGAGAACAGCCGCCACTGTCGACTTTCCCGTGCCTCGATACCCGACGAGCGTGACGCGTGGCATGGAGGCTCCTACGCGAGTTTCGCGGACGCCGTAGCCCGCTTCAGGGCCTCGCGCATCAACCGCGGATCCGGATCGACGCCATGCCAGATCCGAAACTGGATCGCCGCCTGCCGGACGAACATCTCGACGCCCGTGACTGTCCGGCATCCGGCGGCCCGGGCTTCTTTTACCAGCAGCGTGTTCTCGGGATTGTAGACCGTGTCGAACACGAGCATGTAAGGCCGCAGGTGGTCCTTCTCGTAGGGCGTTTCATCGACGTTCGGGTGCATGCCCACGGGTGTCGCGTTCACCAGGCAGTCGTAGGGGAGTCGGTGCCGCGAGTTCCAGGCGACGGCCTTGCAGCCGACCTCCGCGGCGATCTTGTCGGCCCGCTCCGTGGTCCGCGAGGTCACGGTCACGTCGATGCCCTTGCGCTTCAGTCCGAAGGCGACCGCCCGGGCCGCGCCGCCGGCGCCGAGCACCAGCGTGGTCTTCACGGGCATGCCACCGTCGTTGGACAGGTTCTCCTGCTCCGCGATCGCGGCCTCGAGGCTCTCCACGGCCGCCGTGGCGTCGGTGTTGAACGCAGCCATGCCGTCCGGGCCGAAGGCGACCGTATTGGCCGCGCCGATCGCCTTCACAAGGTCGTCCTTGTGGCGGCAGTGCCGCAGCACCGCCTCCTTGTGCGGAATGGTCACGCTCAAGCCCGCCAGCGGCCACCGCGGGGCGTTCGACAGGAACTCGTCGAACTGCTCGGCCGGCACGCGGAACGGGACGTACACCGCGTCGATGCCGGCCGCCGCCAGGGCGGCGTTGTGGACCACGGGGCTCAGGCTGTGGCCGACAGGATCCGCGACCACGCCGTAGACCCGCGTCTTGGCCGTGAGGGCATCGTACCGGTAGACGTCGCGCATCTGCCGCCAGCCGATCTGCCCCGGGGCCATCACGCGATCTTCCTGGAAGGTGGCGAACGTGAACGGAGCCCCGGCCCGGCCGGCCAAAATCCGCGTCGGCGCGCCGATATCACCCATGCAAATTCCGACCGTCGGCACCTTGCTGGCATGCACCAGTTCCAGCATCCGCAGGTTGTCGGTCGGATGGTTGGCCATGGTGGCGATCTTGACGACATCGGCGTCGAGTTTGGCGAGCCGTTTGTGGAGGAGCGTGAGGTCGGCCGGTGTCTTGCCGAAGTCGTGATGGCTGACAATCCGCTTCGTCTTGCCGTAACGGGGCACCTTGGCGGCGATGTCTTCCTCCAGGTCCACGTAGTCAGCCCCCTCGACGATCGCCGTGCGGAGCAGGAGGAGGCGGGCTTCCTCCGACTGCTCCCACCGCCCCCCTTCACTAGCCCGACGGCAGGTGACAATCACGGGGCAGGGCCGATCCTTGAGCAGTCTCTTGATCTGGACGGCGCCCTGGATGTAGTCCACCCGCAACTCGACCAGGCGAACGCCGTTGTCGGCGAGATGCTTGTGCTCGGCGATGACATGCCGGTGGCGGCCGCGCCCGATGCTCACGCAAATCATGTGTTCCTTCCTCCTCGATGTCGGCGCCGGCTCATGTGCGGCGAAACTGGCGGTCGAGATCCCGACGGGTGAGCGTCAGCGACGTCGGCCGGCCGTGCGGACAGTGGTGCGACTCCGGCACGAGGCGACGGTCACGAACGAGGGCCGCCACCTCGGTCGACGAGAGCGGGTCGCCCGCCTTGATCGCCGCCTTGCAGGCCATGCCGTGCAGCACCTCGTCGACGAGCATCTGCCCAGACCCCGCGGCGGCGGCCAGCCGACCGAGGACCTCGCGGACGAGCGTGGCCGCGGGCGTCGAACCCGCCAGCGCCGGCTTGGAGGTCACGATCACGGTCGAACCACCAAAGCTCTCCACCTGCATGCCGGCCTTGCCGAGCGTGGCGGCGTGCTCGGCGACCAGTTCCAGTTCGGCGGCCGAGAGTTCGATGCTCTCGGGCACGAGCAGCCGCTGCACCTCCAGGCCGCCGGCGGCGACCGCGGCCTTGAGCCGCTCGTAGAGGAGCCGCTCATGTAGGGCGTGCTGGTCGATCACCTCGATGCCCGCGGAGGTCTCGACCACGATGTAGCGGTCGTGCATCTGCACCGCCCGCTCCACGTCGGCGGCCGGGCCAGGGGCAGGAGGCCCGACGGCCGAAGGCTCAGCGATCGCCGGCCCAAACACGCTCGGCCCGGCCCCGGTCGCGCGATCCGCCGACGCGGGCGGCGGGTCCCACGGCAGCGATCCCCGTGCGGAGACTACGGGCCACGGCGCGGGCTCCGCGGCGAAGGCGGGGCCTGGCGTGGCGGCCACAGGGGGCACCAGCCGCGTGCCCATGTCGCTCGCCAGAAACTTCGACCGCAGCGCCGAGAGCACGAGCCGGTAGAGCCGGGAGGGGTCCCGGAAGCGGACTTCCATCTTGGCGGGATGCACGTTGACGTCGACCATCTCCGGCGGCAGATCGAGCCGCAGAAACACGATCGGCTGCCGGCCCGTCAGCAGCAGCCCCCGGTAGGCTTCCTGCACCGCATGGAGGATCGACCGGTCACGGAACGGGCGGCCGGCGACGAACAGGTGCTGCAGCCGCGTGCCCGCCATGTCGTCCTCGGGCCGGCCGACGTAGCCGTGCAGCGCCACCTCGCCGTCGTCGGCCTCCACTTCGAGAAGCCGGCCCGCGAGCGCCGCCCCGAACAGGCCCGCGATCCGATCGAGCCAGGAGCCGGCGGCGGGCAGGTCATGCACCGTGCGGCCGTTGTGGGCGAGGGAAAACGCGACCGCGGGGTGCGCCAGCGCGGTCCGCACGAACGCGTCGGCCGAATGCGACCACTCCGTCTGCGGCGCCCGGAGGAAGGCGCGACGCGCCGGCACGTTGCCAAAGATTTGATGCACCTCGACCGTCGTGCCCACGGCCCCGCCGTGGGGCAGCACGGCTCCGACCCGGCCGCCGTCGACCTCCAGGGACGCCCCCGCGCCGCCCGGCGGCCGCGAGCGGATCACGAGCCGCGCCACCTCGCCGATGCTCGCCAGCGCCTCGCCCCGGAAGCCGAGCGTCCCGATCCGCTCCAGATCCTCCGCCACCCGCAACTTGCTCGTCGCATGCGCTGCCACGGCCAAGGGGAGATCGTCCGCCTCGATGCCGCCGCCGTCGTCCACGATCCGCACGAGGGCGATGCCACCCTGCTCGAGGGCGACGTCGATCCGCCCCGGCTCCGCGTCGAGTGCGTTCTCGAGCAGTTCCTTGACCACGCTGGCCGGCCGCTCCACCACCTCGCCGGCCGCGATTCGGTTCACCACCGACTGGGGAAGTTTCTCGATGCGTCCCATGCGGTCGCTGCTGCCGGACATGGACACCGGGACCGGCAAGGCCCCGCGCCCGTCACGGTCAATTCAGCTGGTATTCCTTGATCTTGCGGTACAGCGTCCGCTCGCCGATGCGGAGCATTTCGGCGGCCTGCTCCCGATTGCCCCCGGTGAGCTTCAGCGTTTCGGTGATGAAGATCCGCTCCACCTCCTCGAGCGGCCGGCCGACGAGGGCCGCGATCCCCGACTGCATGTCGACCGCGGCCGGGGCGGCGGCGGACCCGGCCGGCGGCTCCAGCTCCAGCGGCAGATCGTCCACATCGAGCGTCTCGTCGCAGTCGACGACCACCATGCTCTCGATCACGTTCCGCAACTGGCGGACGTTGCCGGGCCAGTCGTACGACCCCAGCTTGACCCGGGCCGCCACCGACATGCCCTTGATCGTCTTGCCGTGCCGCTTGGCGAACTGCCTGACAAAGTGCTCGATCAGCAGCGGGATGTCGCCCGCCCGTTCCTTGAGGGTCGGAATGGCGATCGTCACGACCTTGAGCCGGTGATACAGATCGCTGCGGAACGCCCCCGCGGCGATCGCCTCCTCCAGGTTGCGATTCGTGGCCGAGAGGATCCGCACGTTCACCTTGAGCGGCGTGTTCGACCCGACGCGGGTGATCTCGCCCGACTCGAGCACCCGGAGCAGCTTGATCTGGGTGGCCATCGGCATGTCACCGACCTCGTCGAGAAACAGCGTGCCGCCGTTGGCGTACTCGAACTTCCCCACCCGGTCTGATGAGGCATCGGTGAAGGCGCCGCGGACGTGGCCGAACAGTTCGCTCTCCAGGATGTTCTCGCTGAGTGCGGCGCAGTTGAGCGCCACAAATGGCTTGCTCTTGCGGGGGCTGTTCTGGTGGATCGCCTGAGCGACCAGCTCCTTGCCCGTCCCGGTTTCGCCCTGGATGAGCACGGTCGCGTCGGTCGGCGCGATCCGCTTGAGCCGCTCGATGAGGCCCAGCATCTCGGAACTCGACCCGACCACGCCCTCGAAGCCGAACTTCTCGTCGAGCCGGCGGTGCAACTCCAGGTTCTGCCGGCGCAGCCGCACGCCCTCCGACGCCTTGTCCACCGCGGCCCGCAGGTGCCCGAGATCGAGCGGCTTCTGCAGGTAGGTGAATGCCCCCTGTTGCATGGCGAGCACGGCCGACGGGATCGTGCCGTGACCGGTGACGACGATCACCTCCGTCTCCTCGGAAGCCTTCTTCGCGCGGGCGAGGATCTCCAGGCCGCCGATGTCGTTCATCATCAGGTCGGTGACGACGACGTCGTAGGCATCCTGCTCCAGCCGCTTCCCGCCCTCGGAGCCGCTGCCCACGACGGTCACGTCGCGGCCCGGCCGGGACAACGCCTCCCCCATGGTGCGGGCGTGAACGATGTCATTATCCACGACGAGGACCCGCACCGGGCCCGGGGCCGCCGGGGTCGTGTCGCTCGGATTCGCTGCGGGAGGAGTGGCCATGAAGGGGATGGTACGAAGCGGCACCGTGGCCCGTCCAGTTGCCGACTCCCGGGCCTTCAGCCGCGGCCCGCGGTTGGCAGCCGCGGGGGCGCGGGGAGCCAGATCGTGACCTTCGTGCCGCGGCCCGGCGCACTCTCGATGTCGATCGTGCCGCCGTGGGCCTCGACGATCTTCCGCGCGGTTGGCAGGCCAAGCCCCGAGCCGCCCTGCTTGGTCGTGTAAAAGGCGCGGAACACCTTGGCCAGCGTCTCGGCGTCCATGCCGGGGCCGGTGTCGATCATCTCCAGCACCACGCCCAGCCCGGAGGACCGGGTCCTGACGACGAGCTGGCCGCCTCCCTCCATCGCCTGCACGGCGTTGAGGAGGAGGTTGAGCACGGCCGAGCGGAAGGTCTCGCGGTCGAGCCGCACGGTGGGCAATTCGGGGTCGAGATAGCGAACGATCTCCACGCCGCCGTCGCGCGCCTGCGGTGCGAAGAAGTCGAGCAGCTGCTCGACCTCGACGTTGAGGCTGCCCGGTTCCGGCGCCAGCGATTCCTGCCGGGCGAAGTCGAGGAAGTCTCCCAGCAGCTTCTGCAGCCGGTCGCACTCCTGCCGCACGAGGTCGATCTTGGCCTTCGCCCGCCGGTCCCGTTGCTTGGTCGGCGAGGCCGGGTCGGTGGTCTCAAAATCCTCCGCGAGCAGCTCCATGTTGAGCCGAATCGTCGACAGCGGGTTGCGGATCTCGTGGGCGAGGCCGCCCACGAGAGCCGCGAACTCCGCATATGTTTCCGCCCGGGAAGTCTCCGGATCGTCTTCGGACGACATGGATGCCTCCGCCGCGGATGGCCGCCGGTCAGGCCTGGCCGCCACCGCCCTCGGCCGCCTCGCGCAGCACCGCCTTGCGGCTCAACTTGACGCGATCCTGATCATCGACGGCGATCACCTTGACCCGCATCACGTCGCCCACGCGGCAGATGTCGGTGACGTTCTTCACGAAGTCGTCCGACAGCTCGCTGACGTGACACAGGCCGTCCTTGCCGGGCACCAGTTCCACGAAGGCGCCGAAGTCCTTGATGCTCGTGACCCGGCCCTCGTAGATCCGCCCGACCTGGATCGAGGCCGTGAGCGCCTCGACCTGGGCCATGGCGGCCATCGCCCCCTCGGCGTCGTGGCTGGCCACGGTCACCGTGCCGTCGTCCTCCACCTCGATGCTCGCCCCGGTGTTCTCCTGGATGGCGCGGATCGTCTTGCCACCCGGACCGATCAGCAGGCCGATCTTCTCGGGATTGATCCGCGTCCGTAGCAGCCGCGGCGCCCAGACGGAGATTTCCGGCCGCGGCCGGCGGATCGCCGAGAGCATCGTCCGCAGGATCTCGAGGCGGGCCTCACGCGACTGCCGCAGCGTGGCCTCGATGATCGCCGGCGAGATGCCGTCGATCTTGAGGTCGAGCTGGATGCCCGTGATGCCGTTCTGCGATCCGGCGATCTTGAAGTCCATGTCGCCGTAGTGGTCCTCGTCGCCGATGATGTCGGTGAGCAGCACCCACTGCTGTTCGGACTGCTTCACCAGGCCGACGGAAATCCCCGCGACGGGATGCGAGATCGGCACGCCAGCGGCCATCAGGCCGAGGGTCGCACCGCACACGCTCGCCATCGAGCTCGAGCCGTTCGACTCGAGGATGTCGGAGATCACACGGATCGTGTAGGGAAACACGTCGGGATCGGGCAGCACCGGCTTCACACTCCGCTCGGCCAGGGCGCCGTGACCGAGCTCCCGACGGCCGGGGCCGCGGATCGGACGGACCTCGCCCACCGAGAATGACGGAAAGTAGTAATCGAGCATGAACTTCTTCGAGTACTCATCGATCAGGCCGTCGACCCGCTGCTCGTCCTTGCCCGTGCCGAGCGTGATGGTGACGAGCGCCTGCGTCTCGCCCCGCTGGAAGAGCGCCGAGCCATGCACGCGAGGCAACAGATCCACCTCGCAGTGCAACGGCCGCAGCGACCTGTAGTCGCGGCCATCAGGACGCTTGCCCTCGAGGATCAACTCCCGCACGGCCTGCTCTTCCAGGGCATGCCAGACGTGCGCGAAATCGGCCTCGCTCACGCCGCCAGCCGCGCCGGGCTTGAAGCCGAAGGCCGGCTCGCTCGGCACCACGTCGGCCTTCGCCCGCTCGCGCAGCGCCTTCACCGCCTGGCCGCGGTCCTGCTTGCCGGCGATCGCCTTGGCGGCCTTGAGCTCGGACAGGTAGCCGCTCGTGAGCCGGCTGCGGAGCGCCGAGTAGTCGGCCAGCACGTACTCCTTCTTCGGCTTGCCCGCCTTGCGGACGAGCTCCTCCTGCATCTCGCAGAGCACGCGGATGATGCGGTGGGCTTCCTCGAGTGCCTGGAGCATGCGCTCCTCGGGCATCTCACGGGCGAAACCCTCGATCATCAGGATCGCCGTCGGGCTGCCGGAAACCACGAGGTCGAGATCGCTCTCCTCGAGCTGGTCGACGGTGGGAAAAGGCACGAATCGGCCGTCGATTTGTGCCAGGCGCACGCTGCCCAGCGGGCCGCGGAAGGGCAGGGGAGAGATGCACAGCGCCGCCGAGGCGCCGATCATCGCCAACACGTCGGGGTCGTTTTGCCGATCAGCGGCCAGCACGTTGGCCTGCACCTGCACCTCGTCGTAGAAGCCCTCGGGAAAGAGGGGACGGATGGGGCGGTCCATGAGCCGGCTGGTGAGAGTCTCCTTGAGCGTGGGCCGGCCCTCCCGCTTGAGGAAGCCGCCCGGAAACTTGCCCGCCGAGGCGACCCGCTCGCGGTAGTCGCAGGTGAGCGGAAAGAAATCGATCCCGGGCCGCGGCGCGCCGGTCGCCGTGGCCACCAGGACCACCGTCTCGCCGTACGACACCAGCACGCTGCCCGCCGCCTGCTTGGCCAGAAATCCCGTCTCGATGGCCAGCACCTGGTCGCCGATCTGCCTTTCAACTCGCTGTTTCAATGTTGCTTCCCTTCCTTCCCTTCGTGCCCGCTGCGGCGTGTCGGCGGTCGCGCCGAAAAATGCCTGCGCCATGCAACGGGCGTGCTGTCGAAACGTCCTGGGGCGACAAAGCCCCGGACAGCCTCTTCCGTGCGGACGCTCCGTCCGCACCAATCAACGCCATCCACCAACAGTGAATGATCCGAGCGGCCCACGTGTTACCAGGGGGCTACTTACGAATCTCCAACCGCTTGATGATGTCGAGATACCGCTGCGGGGCGACCCGCTTGAGGTAATCAAGAAGTCGCCGGCGACGGCTCACCATCATGAGCAGGCCACGCCGACTGGCGAAGTCCTTCGTGTGCTTCTTGAAGTGCTCCGTGAGATGCGAGATCCGCCCGGTCAACAGAGCGATCTGAATCTCGGCTGATCCGGTGTCGGCAGTCCCTCGCCGATGGGCACCGATCAGTTCCTTCTTGCGTTCTTTCGTGAGCGTCATCAGCCGTTCTCCACCCATCCGCGGGTGGCATTGATTGTTTGGATTGGAGGTTTCTGACCGCGAAGTCTACTGCCGCGCCCCGATTTTGCAACCGGCAACCGCGAACCACCGGCGATCACGGGCGAAAACGATTACCGACCGGCCGCGGTGCGGCCACGGCCGCCCCCGTGCGGCGTGTGGACGACGTTCCAGGCCAAGCCGAGTTTCTCAAGGGCCAGAATCGCCCAATACGTGACGTCCACCTCCCACCATTTGTGGCCGTGCCTGGCCATGCGCTGGTAGGCGTGATGGTTGTTGTGCCAGCCCTCACCAAAGGCGAGCAGGCCCACCCACCACAGGTTCCGGGAATCGTCGGTCGTTTCGTAGTTCCGATAACCCCACATGTGGGTCGCCGAGTTCACGAACCACGTGACGTGAAACACGATCACCATCCGCACGGCGAGGCCCCAGACCAGCCACGAGATTCCGGTGAACCGATCATAGAGCAGCCAGCCCGCGGCCAGGAGCGCCCCACCGATGAGGAAGTGCCAGAGCAGAAAGGTGTTGTGGAGAAAGCGGACCCCCGCATCGCGTTCCAGGTCGGGCGCCCACCGGCGGGTGTGGGCGGCGACCTCGGCGGCGGTGTGGCGGGGAAAGAGCCACAGCATGTGGGCCCACCAGCCGCCGTCGCGGGGAGAGTGCGGATCGCCCTCCTGGTCGCTGAAGGCGTGGTGCTTGCGGTGATTGGCCACCCAGACGAGAGCCGAGCCCTCGCCCGAGATGCCGCCCAGCAACGCAAACAGGAACCGCACGACGGGCGTCGTCACGAAACTGCCGTGGGTCAGCAGGCGATGGTAGCCAAGGCACACGCCGAGGCCGCCGGTCACCCAATACAGGGCCAGGCAGATCGCGAGACCGGACCAGGTGAAATAGAACGGCGCCGCCAGCGCCGCCACGTGAACGCCCCCGATCCAGAGGACGACCGGCCAGTCGAGATCGCCCCACCCGTCGCGAGCGCCCTCGCGCCGCGGCTCAAACTGATCGGTGACGTCCGCGGAGAGCGTCGGGTCGTGGATCGCCGTCCGCCCGAACTCAATCTCTCCACCGCCCGACGGCGGTTCGGCGACAGCGGTCGCGGCATCGCTCTCGCCTTGCAGGCGGGCGGCATGTTCGAGATCTCGGTCGGGCGTCATGCGCGGCCTCCTTGAGTGCGGCATTGGGCAAACCACATCGGTCGCACCCTGATGGCGAGCGCGCCCCGCAGGCACACTGTGACTCATTTCGGCCCGTTTGCCATCCTGACGGGGTCAGGTTCGGGTCGATCGCCTGTCAAAAACAGGTCAAAATCCGCCGGGCTGGCCGGGGCGTCCGGCCTGTTCCGCCCTGGGCATGACCTCGAGCAGCCACGCCCCGGGGCCTCCGGAGGGCACGAACACGGCCCCCGGCGGAGCCAGCAGCCAGGCCAGACGCTCGGGGGGGAGCACGTCGCCCGGCGGACCGACGAGCGCCAGGCCATCGGCGACGGCAATCGCTCCGCCGAGATTCGCGCCGGAGACGATTTCGACCCCGCGGGCGTCGAGACGCACCAGACAGCCGGCGGCGTCGAAGGAGCGTTCCGGGTCGCCGGCGAGCGTCCGATGGGCCGGACCGGGACGACAGCCCACCGTGCTCACCAGGCCGTCGAGCAGTCGCTGCTCGACGCGGCCGCGGCCCGCCGTGCATTCGATCTCGGCATCACGAATCCGCCCCCCAGACCACGCCAGCCTGCGCACCACAGCCGTGGCCGCCCCCGTCGCCCGCGCCTGCAGGCCCGCCGTGCAGGCTGCGAGGTCGACCCCGTCGATGCGCCCCGCGGCGGAACCGCTCCAACGGCCATCTTCGCGCACAGCACGCAGCGTGCCGGCCACGGTCGCGGCCTCACCGAGGGCACGGCCGTCCCGACCGAGCGCGCCGGCCACGATCGCCAGGGGCAGCGGCTCGACCGCCGTGAGATCGACCTCCATGAGTTCGCCGGCCGCATCCCCGGCAGATGGCGTCCGCACGATCCGCAACTCGTCGCCACGGCCCGGCGCATTGGCCGCGCGGACAATCCGCACGGCCCGCGTGCCGGCGCGGGTCACGCACTCGGCCCGCAGGCCCGGCGCGGTGACCGCGGCCTGGTCCGACCACGCACACTCGCCGACCTCGACCACGCAGTCCTTGGGATAACGAACCTCGCGGCCCAGCCACTCCGCCACGACGCCGCCGAGCAGTCGGGCGGCGTCCACATCACACACGAGCCGGTCGATCCGCAGCCGCACCTCGGTCGGCCCGGTCTCGATTTCGACGACTGGCAGCGCCAGCCGACCGCCATCGACAGCGGTCATGCGGCAGCCGCGGACCCGCACCACACCGGGGCGCGGATGCTCCACCGCATCGACCTCCAGCGGCACCCCGACGGCACGTTCCCAGTCCCTGCGCAGCGACTCGCGGTGCGCTTCCGAACGGAGGTGAACGCCCCAGGCGACGAGTGCCACGCAGGGCACGACCCCGACCAGCACGAAGACCGTGCGGGCGAACCGGATCCTGCTCGCCGCCCGTTCGATGAACATGCCTGCGCCGTCCTTGGCTCGGTTCGAGTTCCCAGGGGCTCCGCCCCGGCGTGTCAGCGGCCGCGGGCCATGTCGTGATACAGATCCCAGCGGGCCTTCATCTCCGCGATGCTGTCGCCACCGAACTTGTCCACCAGTGCCGCCGCCATCTCGAAGGCGACGACATTCTCCACGATCACGCTGCAGGCGCTCACGGCGCAGACGTCGCTCCGCTCATAGGCGGCCTCTTCCGGCTGCTTGGTCGCGAGATTCACCGACGCGAGCGGTTTGCGGAGCGTGGCGATCGGCTTCATCGCCGCCTTGACCACGAGCGGCTGGCCGTTGGTCGTGCCGGCTTCGAGGCCGCCGGCGTTGTTCGTGGGCCGCGTGAAACCAAGCTCCGGGCCGCCCCGGGCCGCCGGGTCGTAATGGATCGGGTCATGCACCTCCGAGCCGCGACGCCGAGCCGCCTCGAATCCCATGCCGATCTCCACGCCCTTGATCGCCTGCACGGCCATCACGGCCTGCGCGAGCCGGCCATCGAGCTTGCGGTCCCACTGGGCATGGGTGCCGAGTCCGATCGGGAGGCCATCGACCCGCACCTCCACGATGCCGCCGAGCGTGTCGCCTTCCTTGCCGACGCGGTCGATGAGGCTCGTGACCTCCGGATCCTTGTCGGGATGCAGCGAGTAGATCGCGCTCGTGTCACGAACCGCGCGCAGTTCCGGCAGCGTTCCCGCCCGGCCACCCAGCACCACGCCGCCGAGTTCGGTCACCCAGCCGGCCACCTCGATGCCGAAGACGCCGAGCAACTGCCGGGCCAGCCCCCCGGCGGCCACGCGGGCCGCGGTCTCGCGGGCGCTGGCCCGTTCGAGCACGGCCCGAACGCCGCCGAGGTGCTTCACGGCGCCGGCGAGGTCGACGTGGCCGGGCCGCGGCCGCTCGACTTCCTCGAGCCGTTCCAGCTTGGCGTCCTTGTTGATCACCTCCAGCGCCAGCGGGCTGCCGAGCGTGACGCCCTTCCACAGGCCGGAAAGGAAGGTCACGGTGTCGGTTTCGATCCGCTGCCGGCCGCCGCGGCCGTAGCCGCCCTGGCGGCGTCGCAACTCGGCGTCGATGAGGGCGGCATCGACGGTCAGCCCCGCGGGAAATCCATCCACGAGGGCCACGAGGGCGGGGCCGTGTGATTCACCGGCGGTCCAGTAGCGGAGCATGGGGATCGGTTCACCGAGGTGGGCGACTCTGCGGACGACGTCAGGATTCTAGTTGGCGGAAATCCGCCTCCCTAGAGCGATTCCACCCGGCCGCACGCATGGCGGGGCGGCGCACGCCTGGAGACGTGCGTCCCCCCGGGCATCAAGAGACGCCCGTCGGGAGCGCCCCGGTGAGCAGGCGGCACGCCTCGAGATACTTCTCGCGGGTCTTGGCCACGACGTCGGCGGGCAGCTCCGGGGGCGGACTCGCCTTGTTCCAGTCGCTCGCCTCCAGCCAGTCGCGAACGAACTGCTTGTCGAACGAGTCGGGCACGCGACCGGTGCCGGCGGCAGCCGCGGGCCAGAACCGGGAACTATCGGGGGTCAGCACCTCGTCCACGAGGATCAGCCTGCCGTCGGGCAGCCGGCCCCACTCGAACTTCGTGTCGGCCAGCACGATGCCCCGCGCGGCCGCGTGCTCCGCGCCGCGGGCGTAGACGGCGAGGCTCTGCTCGCGAAGCTCGGCGGCAAGGGCCGGGCCGATCGCCTCGGCCATGACGTCGAAGGAGACGTTCTCGTCGTGGCCGCTGGCTGCCTTCGTGGCGGGCGTGAAGATCGGCGCGGGCAGCCTGCCGCCGGGAGCGAGGCCGGCAGGCAGCGGCACGCCGCACACCGCGCCCGCGCGACGATACTCGGCGAGCCCGGAGCCGGCCAGCCAGCCGCGGACCACGCACTCGAAGGGAATCACCGCGGCGCGTTTGACGAGCATCGTGCGGCCGCGGAGCGGGCCGCGGTCGACGTCGGCGGGCAGCCCCATCGCATCGACGTCGGTCGAGAGCAGGTGGTGGGCCACCGGCCGTGGCCCACGGGCCAGGAGGTCGAACCAGAAACTCGAGATCGCCGTCAGCACCTTGCCCTTGTCGGGGATCGGCGTGGGCAGGATCCAATCGAAGGCGCTGATCCGGTCGGTGCTGACGATCAGCAGGGCGTCGCCGAACGTGGGCGAGTCGAAGCGGTAGCAGTCGCGAACTTTCCCGCGAACGGGCGTGCCCAGGGGGAGATTCGTGGCGGTGACGGCAGCAGTGCTCATGCCGAGTGTTCTACGGCACGGATCGCGTTCGGCCAACGGGCCGCGTGTTGTTTCACGGTCAGTCCGCTCGAGGTTCAGCAGAAATCACGCGACATCCGCGGCAGTGCGGCCAGGGCGGAGGAGGGCAGGGCAGGAACGGGCGCGCCGGCTGGCGGCACCGCCGCCGCGAGCCGCGTCGCCACCACGTGGACCACAGCACCGCGTCGCTGAATCCGACCGTGCACCACCAGCACCGCCGCGCGGCGAGCGGTGGCGGCCGCCGCCTCCCAGACGTCGGGACGCACGACGACGTTGGCCGCGCCCATCTCGTCCTCGATCGTGAGGAAGATCATCCCCTTCGCCGTCGCCGGCCGCTGCCGCGTGAGCACGATCCCGGCCACAGTGACCCGCCAGCCTTCCGGTGCGGCGGCCGCCGCCGCCGTGGTCACCACGCCCGCCGCCACGAGCCGCTCGCGCTCGAAGGCAAGCGGATGGGCGGCGAGCGACAGGCCGCCGGTGCGGTAGTCCTCGATCACCTCCTCCTGTGCGGTCGCCGCCGGCAAGAGGACGGCATTCTCCCCTTCGTCTTCTTCGTCGTCACTGCCGTCGAAGAGCGGCCGCCGGCCCGGCTTCTCCAGGCACTGCATCGCCTCCCAGACGGCCCGCCGCCGCGTGAGGCCGAGCGAGGCGAGGGCACCGGCCCGGGCGAGGTGGAGGAGATCGTCGCGACCGAGGCCGGCCCGCCGCACGAGATCCCGCGGCAGGCGGAACGGTCCGTCCCGCCGTGCCGCCTCGATCCGCAAGCCGACCGCGGCGCCGAGACCATACACCTGCTCGAGACCCAGCCGGATCGCGGGGCGGTCGCCTCGCGGCTGCGGGCCCGCGACCGTCACCGACTGCTCGAGCGTTGCATGCCAGCGGCTCGCGTTCACGTCGGCAGGCAGCACCGTCACGCCGTGCGCCCGCGCGTCGCGGACCAGCTGCGCCGGCGCGTAAAACCCCATCGGCTGGCTGCCGAGCAGCGCCGCCGTGAAGGCGGCCGGATGATGGCACTTCAGCCATGCCGACACATACACCAGCAGCGCGAAGCTCGCCGCGTGCGACTCCGGGAAGCCGTACTCACCGAAGCCGCGAATCTGGGTGAACACCTGCTCGGCGAACTGCCGCGACAGCCCACGGGCGAGCATGCCGTCGACGAGCCGTCTGTGAAACTCGTCGATCACCCCCGGCCGCCGCCAGGCCCCCATCGCCCGCCGCAATTGATCGGCCTCGCCTGGCGTGAAGCCGGCCGCCACCACCGCCAGCCGCATCGCCTGCTCCTGGAACAGCGGCACGCCGAGCGTCTTCTCCAGCACCTCGCGGATCGCGTCGTTGGGATAGGTGACAGGCTCCTCGCCGGCCCGGCGCCGCAGATACGGATGCACCATGTCGCCCTGGATCGGGCCCGGGCGGACGATCGCCACCTCGATCACGAGGTCGTAGAAACACCGCGGCTTGAGTCGCGGCAGCATGCTCATCTGCGCCCGGCTCTCGATCTGGAACACACCCACCGTGTCGGCTCGCGAGATCATCTCGTAAACCTGTGGATCCTCGGCCGGCACCGTGGCGAGCGTGAGCGACGGCCCGCCCGCCTCCGCCACGAGGTCGAACGCCCGATGGATCGCCGTGAGCATGCCGAGCGCGAGGCAATCGACCTTCAGGATGCCGAGTTCGTCGAGGTCGTTCTTGTCCCACTGCACGATCGTGCGGCCGTCCATGGTGGCCGGCTGGATGGGCACGAGGTCATGGAGATCGCCCCGCGTCATCACCATGCCGCCCACGTGCTGGCCGAGATGCCGCGGAAAGCCGACGACCTGCCCGACGAGCGTCACCAGCCGCGTGCAGGCCGGATCGCCCGGATCGAGCCCCGCCTCGGCGAGCCGGCCGGGCAGATCCGCCACGCCATCGCCCACGTCGAGCACGGCGGCGAGGGCCTCCACGCGGTCGAGCGAGAAGCCCAAGGCCTTGGCCACGTCGCGCACGGCCGACCGCAGGCGATATGAGATCACCTCGGCCGTCATCGCCGCCCGGTGACGGCCATAGGTCTCGTAGACGTATTGGATCACCTCCTCGCGGCGCTGGTGCTCGAAATCGATGTCGATGTCGGGGGCCTCGCGCCGCTCGCGGCTCACGAACCGCTCGAAGAGCACGCTCATCCGCGCCGGATCGACCGACGTGATCCCCAGGCAGTAGCAGATCGCCGAATTGGCCGCCGAGCCACGGCCCTGGCAAAGGATGCCGCGGCGGCGGGCGAACCGCACGATGTCGAAGACGGTGAGAAAGTAGGCCTCATAGCCCAACTCGGCGACGAGCGCGAGTTCGTGCGCGATGAGCCCGCGGACCTTCTCCGGGATGCCGTCCGGATACCGCTTCCGCGCGCCTTGCCAGGCCAGGTGGGCGAGGTGCTCGGCCGGCGTGCGACCCGGCGGCACCGTGGCCGTCGGATACTCGTACTTCAGCTCGTCGAGCGAAAACGTGCAGCGGCCGGCGATCTCGACCGCCTGTTCCAGCGCCCCCGGCAGGGCGGCGAACCGCTCGGCGATCCGCCGGCGGTCATGCAGGTGCCGTTCACCATTGGCGAGCAGTTCTCCGCGGATCGCGTCCACCGCCGCCCCGCGGCGCACGGCCGTGAGCACGTCGTGGAGTGGCAGTCGCGACCGTTCGTGATAGCGCACGTCACCTGCCGTGGCCACCGGCACCCCCGCCAGCCGCGCCACGCGGGCGAAACAGGCAAGCCGCTCGGCATCGTCGCCCGCCAGCGCCACCTCCGCCAGACACCAGAGCCGGCCCTCGAACGCGGCCCGCCAGTGCTGCACGCCCGCGACCGCCTCCTCCACGGCCGCCTCGCTCCGCCAGTCGCCCGCGACCGCGGCCAGCGGCACGCCGGCCAGCAGGCCGCTGGAGTGCCGCACGACATCGTCGAAGGTGAGCACGCAGCGGCCGCCGCCACGATCCGGCGCGGCCTCGTCGGCATCGAGCCCCTCCGCCGCCCGGGCATGGCCACGGGTGAGCAGTCGACAGAGGTTCGCATAGCCCGTGCGATCGGCCGCCCAGAGAACCAGCGGCATCCCGTCGCACGGCTCCACATGAACGCCAACCACGAGTTTGATGCCGGCCTGCTTCGCGGCACCGTGGGCCCGCACGATCCCGGCGAGCGTGGCCCGATCGGTGATCGCCAGGGCCTCATAGCCGAGGGCACGCGCCCGCTGCACGAGTTCCTCCGGATGCGAGCCCCCCTGGAGAAACGAAAAGTTGCTCGTGCAGTGCAGTTCCGCGTAACGCGGGGCGTCCGTGAACATCGTCTCCATGGTCATCTCCTCGGATCATCTCCTGAAGATCATCTCCCGTGCATCGCCTGCTCACGCAAACACCCCGTGCAGGAACCAGGCGCCGTCTCGCAGCCGCCGAAACACCCAGAACCGTGCCCCCGATCGCGTCTCGACGATGTAATAGTCGCGGCGCACGGTCGCCCCGCGCCACCAGGCCGTCTCGATCCGCTCCGGACCATGCGCCTGCGCGACGTCGTGCACGTCGTCGCCGAGCCGAAAACGCACCGGCGGCCCGTCGGGCGCCACCGCCAGCAGCCCCGCACGCAGCGGCTCGAGCGGCACCGGCTTCGGCGGCATCCAGATCGGCCGCCGGCCGGCAGCCGCCTGCGGGCTCGCCACCGCACCGTCGCGACGCACGCGATCCCGCGGGGGCCGCTCTCGACCAACAGCCGCACTCCCGGCGGTCGGGCGGCTCCCGGGCGGCGTCGCGATCCAGGCGTGCTCCGGCTGGGCGTCGGCCACCAGCCGCGGCTCGAAGACGGCGGCCCTGCCCAGCCGACCCGCGAGCCGGTCGAGCAGGCCACCCACCGCGGCGGCTCCATCGTCGCGCCGCTCGGTGGCGAAGAGCGAACGCTGCCGGCAATCGACCGGCCCGACGGCCACGACCTCCACCGCCACCGCTCCGATCTCGCCGGAGATCTGCACGCGGTCGAGCCGTAGCCGCACGAGATCCACCAGATGCCGCACCGTCGCGGACGCCCGAAACAGCCCCACGTCGATCACGATCGGCGTCACCGCCAAGGCGAGAAGACCGGCGGTTCGCTCTAGCCGCACCTGCAACGCGAGCACGCCATCGCCCCGCGCGGCGAGCGGCACCACGCATGCGACGACCAACCGCTCGATCACGGCATCGAGCGCCGGCCGAATCGCATCCCGCGCCGCCAGCGGAAAGTCGAAGGCATGGGCCGCCTGCGGCAATTCCGCACCGTGCGGCGCCGCGAGCGGCTCGGCGCGGGCCCCGGAAAACTCCGCCAGACGTCGGGCCACGAGCGGCGGAAAACGCGTGGCGATGCTCTTCGCCGACAGCCGCAGGAGACCGCCGATCGAGTCGATGCCCACCTCCCGTAGCAGGCCGAGCGTGGCGGCGTCGAGCCGCAGTGCCTCCGCCGGCAGCCCGGCCAGCACAGCCTCGTCTCCGGATGCAAGCCGCTGCGCCCCGGGCGGCACCACGGCGAACCGCTGCCGACGCGGCCGCGGCCAGGCCGAGCGCCGGTCCTCGGTGGCGGCATTCCGCACACCGACGAGATCGGTGTAGTGGGCCGCGGCCCACGATGCAGCGGGCGTGTCGGCGATGGCGGTGCGAGCGTGCAGGCCGCGAGCGGTGAGCGTCCAGGCGGCCGTGCGCACCAGCGGCCACTCCCCATCGAAGAATCCGGCCGTGCCGGTCACGTCGATCTGGATGCATTCGGCCGCCGCGTCTCCCGGCGGCTGCTCCAGGCCCACCGTGGGCGAGAACCGCCGGCACCAGCGTGCCAGCCGCTCGAGCGCTTCGCGATCGGCCGCGGGATCGTCGGGCTCGACGGCGGCGGCATGACAAGCCCGCGAGCCATGCGTCATCGCCAGCACCGCCATCGCCTCGGCGAGCGGCATACCGGGGGCGATCCGCGGCCGACGAGCATCCCGCCCGCGATCGGACGGCGGCTCGGCCCAGGCCCACGATACGACTGTCATCAGCCCACGTCGTTCGCGCCGGCAGACAAACACGGGCACCCGCCGCAACTCCGGCCGCTCCACGAGCCGCCGCTGCACCGGCCAGCGCGGGAGCCAGATCGTCAGGATGCGCGACATGCGGCCTCCCGTGGCTCGAACGCCCGCGCCGTTCCCGCCGCGCCCCTGTGCCGCACCGCTCCCGCCGTGCCCCGCGCCATATCGAGCACGACGTCGACCGCCGGCTCGTCGGCATCCGCACCACCCGCCCAGGCACCGCCCACACGTGTCAGCCGCAACCGCCGCTCGAGCAGCGTGCCCCCCGGTGACGGCGCGACGGCAATCCGCGCCTCGGCAAAAGACGGTTCGCCCTGGGACATCGCGGGCCGCACGAAGAGGCCGACGGCACCGCTCGACCGCGCGGCCAATTGCCAGCGACGCATCGCGATCGTCCACGACTGCGCAGCGCACCGTCGCCCGGCGACAAGGCCGCCTCCCGGCGACGCCGTCGCACGCGGCCAGGCCAGCACGGCAGCCACGCCTGCGCAGCGCAGGGCCTGATCGATCGCCCAGATCTCGTCGTCGTCGTGCGCGGGCCGGGCCACGACCAGCCGCGCCACCTCGGCGCCGCAGCCGAGCCACGGCAGCACGGCGGGCGGATGAAACCAGCCCGTGCGATCGACCACCACGATCGTGCCCGGCTCGTCGGCGGCCCGAGCGAGCCGGCAGGCGACCGCACCGGCGAGCGACATGGCCCCGGCACCGGCCATCCCTCCAGCCACCCCCCCGGCCAGCCACTCGATCAGGCTGCCGCGCCGCACACCCCCGGCCGGCAGCAGGGCATCGAGCGACCGAAATCCGCTCGCCACCACCTCCCGAACGGCCTCGCGGGCCGCCAGTTGCCCGCCATCCAGCAGCCCCGTCGCCTCCCATCCGATCGTCACCATCGCCCGGCCTCCACGAACGCCGCCCTCGAGAAATGAACGCCCGTACAGTATACGATCCACCGGCCGCCGTCAACCACCGGCGGCGATATGCTGACGGTCATGATTTGCCGCCGCGTCCGCGCCACCGTCGCCGCCTTCCTGCTCGCCACGCTCACGGCTCTTGGCC
>Ga0315903_10002811_pt1 | contig 24920 bp, 21 predicted proteins | sample LakEriMetagenome_7_FD_203524 | JGI IMG/M metagenome (GOLD analysis project Ga0315903, IMG submission 203524) | Freshwater fungal communities from buoy surface, Lake Erie, Ohio, United States - Buoy 2 MA119 | ecosystem: Environmental > Aquatic > Freshwater > Lake | place: USA: Lake Erie, Ohio... | reverse complement strand
AAGCTGGCCTGAACTCTCAGGTAAACTAAAGGTGTTCAGAGCCGAATTAGAACACCTAATCTTTAGCCCCTTTAGCCCACGGGAGCAATATCGTGCCAAAAATCATTGTTGAAGTCATGCCAAAAGCGGACCTACTAGACCCTGCAGGAAAAGCAGTAGCAAACGCATTACAGCGCAAAGGGCACAAAGCCATAGCGAATGTCCGCATCGGTAAGCGCATTGAACTTCACTACACCAGCACTCCAACTGAGCAAGATCTGGCTGAGGCTAAGCAGATCGCCGCTGATTTTCTATCCAACGGGGTTATTGAAGACGTGGTTAGCGTAACGGTGGAGAACTAACTAGATGAGAATCGGTGTTGTTACCTTTCCAGGAACTCTAGATGATCGTGATGCTATGCGCGCGGTGCGTCTTGCTGGAGCAGAACCGGTTTCACTTTGGCATGCAGATAAAGATCTCAAGAAAGTAGATGCGGTAGTTCTCCCTGGAGGTTTTAGCTTTGGTGATTACCTTCGCTGTGGTGCTATTGCCGCTCAGGCACCAATAATGCAAAAAGTTATTGATGCTGCTAACGGTGGATTACCGGTGCTTGGTATCTGCAATGGTTTCCAGGTTTTAGTTGAATCACATTTGCTGCCGGGTGGGTTAATCAGAAACGAACACCAGCACTTTGTTTGTCGTGATCAAAAACTAATCGTAGAAAATAATCAAACAGCATGGACCAATCTTTTTACTGTCGGTCAAGAAATCACTATTCCCCTCAAAAACGGTGAGGGTGGATATATCGCTGATGAAGAAACTCTCAAAAGACTAGAAGGTGAAGACCTGATTGTCTTTAGATATTCAGAAGTAAATCCAAATGGTTCGATCAACAATATTGCAGGTCTTAGAAATGAAAGAGGCAATGTTGTTGGTTTGATGCCTCACCCAGAACATGCTGTTGAACCAGGTTTTGGGCCAGATACCAACGTAGCAATGCGATCTGGTGTTGACGGATTGCAGTTCTTCAAATCTGTAATCAACCAGGTGGTGAATGCATAGTGAAGACACCGTCGGTGGATACCGTAAAGTTTGCTAGAAAAACCAAGACTAAAGAACAGCCTTGGAAAGAACTGGGCTTAAAAGAAGAAGAGTATGAGCGGATTAGGGTAATCCTAAAGCGTCGCCCAACTAGTGCTGAATTAGCGATGTATTCGGTGATGTGGTCAGAGCACTGTTCATATAAATCATCAAAGATTTACCTTCGCCAGTTTGGTGAAAAGGTTACCCCTGAGATGAAAAAGAATCTCATGGTTGGTATGGGTGAAAATGCCGGTGTTGTTGACATCGGTGAAGGCTGGGCGGTTACCTTCAAGGTTGAATCACATAACCACCCGAGCTATATTGAACCCTTCCAGGGAGCCGCTACCGGTGTTGGTGGGATTGTTCGTGACATTTTGACTATGGGTGCTAGGCCCATAGCTGTGATGGATCAGCTTCGTTTTGGTGCCCCAGCCCACCCAGATACTGCAAGGGTGGTCCACGGAGTGGTTGCAGGAATCAGCTTTTACGGTAACTGCCTAGGGCTTCCAAATATCGGTGGTGAGACGGTCTTTGACAAGGTTTATCAAGGTAACCCGTTGGTTAATGCTCTCTCTGTTGGAGCCCTTAGACATGAGGATCTAAAGCTAGCTAAGGCAGATAAACCAGGCGATCTGGTGATTCTGTTTGGTGCAAGAACTGGTGCAGATGGTATCGGTGGTGTCTCTGTTCTAGCTTCGGAGACCTTTGATGCTGATGGGCCTTCGAGAAGACCTGCTGTTCAGGTAGGGGATCCCTTTGCTGAGAAAGTTCTCATTGAGTGCTGTTTAGAGCTTTATGCAGCAGGTGTTGTTGCCGGTATCCAGGACCTAGGTGGTGCTGGATTATCTTGTGCGACGAGTGAACTTGCCTCTAATGGTCGAGCTGGCATGAAGGTTCAGCTAAAGAATGTATTACTAAGAGATGAGTCATTAACTCCAGAAGAGATTTTGATGAGTGAATCACAAGAACGAATGATGGCGATTGTTCCAAAGAAGCATCTAAAGGCTTTCAAAAAGATTGTTAACAAACACGAAGTTGAATTCAGTGTGCTTGGAAAAGTTATTCGTGAACCAAGACTTTATATTGACTGGGGTAAACAAAGAATTGTTGATGTTCCACCTAGAACAGTTGCTCACGATGGCCCAGTTTATGAAAGACCGGTTAGCTACCCTTCTTGGATAGATAACCTAAATAAGAATTCAGTAAAGAATGCAAATCTAAAAAGAGCAGAAACTGCGTCAGAACTAGCAACACAAATTATTCAGGTTATCTCATCACCTAACCAAGCAGATAAAAGCTGGATCACAGATCAGTATGACCACTATGTTGGTGGTAACACAGCTCTTGCTATGCCAGATGATTCTGGAATGGTTAGAGTTTCTGAAGAAACCGGTTTAGGTGTTGCTATTGCAACAGATGCAAACGGTAAGTACTGTCAGCTAGATCCATACACCGGTGCAAAACTTGCTCTCGCTGAAAGCTATAGGAACGTTGCAGCAACAGGTGCTAAACCAGTTGCTGTTACCAACTGTCTGAATTTTGGTTCACCTGAAAACCCTGAGGTGATGTGGCAGTTCAAAGAAGCAACTGCAGGACTAGCAGATGGTTGTCTAGAACTAGGTATACCCGTTACCGGCGGTAACGTTTCCTTCTATAACCAAACGGGAGACACAGCAATCTACCCAACTCCTGTAGTTGGAGTTCTGGGTGTAATTGATAACGTTGCTAGGAGAATCCCTTCCGGCTGGCAAGATGAGGGTAATAACATCTACCTTTTAGGAACCACTAGAGATGAACTAGATGGTTCAGCCTGGGCTGAAGTCATTCACGATCACCTTGGTGGTAAACCACCAGTGGTTGACCTAAACCAGGAAAAAGCCCTCGCAGAACTAGTTCAAGGAGCTAGCCTGCAAGGTCTAATCGCCTCTGCGCATGATCTTTCTGATGGTGGCCTAACCCAAGCAATTGTTGAAAGCTGCCTAAGGTTCAATGTTGGAGCAAGAATCTGGCTAGAAGAGCTCATGGAAAGGGACCAAATAGATCTAACTGCTGCCTTATTTAGCGAATCTCAAGGCAGAATGCTCATCTCCGTTGGTAGAGAAGACGATGTTAAGTTTGTTGGCCTTTGTGAAGCCAGAAACATTCCGGTACTTAGAATTGGTGTTACCGATACCACTGGAGAGCTTGTAATTCAGGATGTTGCGAGTTGGGAAATTCGAGCTCTTGAGTCTTCGTCGTCCTCTACGCTTCCTGGGCTCTTTAAGTCTTGACCAGTTAGCCTTTCCATCATCAGTTCTTAAAGTAACGTAGGCATTACTATTACTAGACCACCCTTTACCAGGAGGTTAATCTTGAACGGCTCATCTACCTACAGCGGGCTTCTTAATCAGTTAAAGCGCTATTTTGAAGGCCTGCAAATTGATAAAGGTTCAGCCTCAAGAGACACAATAAGTAGAACAGAACTTGAGTCTGCGCTATCAGAGAAAGAATTCAATGACGCTCTCACTAAATATGTACTGTCTTTGATTGATAAGAAAATATCTGAGGAAGCCGAAAGTTATATTTCGAGCGCACCCATGAGTTTTTTACACAGCATTACAGAATTTATAGATGGCCTGGCTCACCTGGACAGAGGAAACATCTATACAAAAGATTTAATGGCGCCGTTCTTCAATCAATTACTTAGCGACTTTGGCCCTAGGCTAGAAACCGGTGGGTTGACTTCTGGGCAAGTAAAAAAAATCAGAGATGCTGAAAAACGATTCAACCAAGGCGCTAACTCAGATCTAGGATTCTCCACCAGGCTCTCAAGTAGCGCTGTTGCCAAAGATGCCGAAAAATTATTTAGCAGAATGTATGCGGAATTCACTATCTCTCCTAGATCTCATAAAGATAGGATTCAATTTTTACAGGCTGTCGATGCTCTCGTAAACTTCTCAAAGTTTGCGAGTTCGTTTGCGATAACAGAGCTAGATTTCCTGGTCTTATTCCTAGATGACTTAAAGCGCTCCGCAATAATCGGCTCTGGTGGACGACCGGAAATCGAGTTTGGGTCGCTTTCCAAACTTCGATCTCAGATAGAGACGGCGTTGTTGGACAAACTTAGGGTAACTGCCCCTGAGCATCTTGCCGACAATACTTCCAACATGCTCCTTGAGCTCGGAATGTCTGCTGGGGCGAAGCCAGAAAGTTTTGGCCTGGCCGTTGTTAATTTTTATTCAAGTCCTCAGCCTTTAGTCGCTCTGAACTCGAGGTGGTGGAAAACCCTATCCTTAGGTGAAATTCTAGATATATGCAAATCAAGTTCAACTCTTAGAGAAGCTATAAGAGAATCCGATAAAAGAGAGGGGTGGCTTAACGAGACAGTTTTAAACTTCTTGGCTGAAGCAGGCTCGCTACATGATCTCAGTATCGCTTTTGATTCGAATACTCTTTTTGGAAAACCAGACGTTCATGGAGTAACTAAGATTTGGAAGTCGCTTTCGGCTAAATCAGATCTGCTAGGCGGAATAGAGGCGGTAATCATAGAAGAGCCTCTTGCTGAAGCTAAGAGAGCTGGTAAAGATGCTCTCCAAAAGACCTCCAAGAGCTTCGAAGAGCAGATTGAAAAACTTATAGCAGAAGTGACAAAACTTAAGGGGGATTTAAGAAACATAGATTCGGCGATCGTGCGCTCACAAGAATCCCTCGGTGGGTCGAAGGCTGAGATGGAAGCTGGCATCTCTAAGAGATATAGCGAGGCTCTTGGCCGATTGATAAGACGAGTTGAGCGAGAGGCAGCGAAGACGCCGATTCCAGCCCTCCTAGCAAAGGAATCAAATTCCTTGTCGCGTCTTGGAATCCAATTACTTGTTTCTGGAACTGAAGTGAGTTACGACATTAATTGCCATGACGCAATTGGATACAACCCCGAGATTGGGGATCGTGTAGTTATTGTTGAAACAGGCGTGCTGTTGGCAATTGGAGACACTAGAATTACAGTTCTAAAGGCGTTGGTCCGACCAGCAAGCTAGGGGTTAGGTTGATACTTGGACTTGATTTTGGTACTTCCACAACTGGAGTCAGTGAGCTTGATGCGCTGGGGCGGCGAAGGCTCCTAAACATCGGATTCCAAGGCTCTGATCTTATACCTAGCCTGATTGCAGAATCTGAAAGTGGAACTTGGCACTTTGGACAGGAAGCCCTTCTTGAGTTCAAGTTCAAACGCACAATCAGATTTATAAAGGAATGTAAAAATTTCATTGGCAACTCCCCTGAATTTGAATCTAACGATGCAGAAGATGCGATTATCGCCAAGTTTTTATCGTACGTGTTGGAACAGGTCAAATTAAAGTACAACTACGACGCCACAAAAGATGAAGATATCCAGCTTAGAGTTAGCTGCCCAGCGGGCTGGAATTGGAAACAACGCTCAAGGCTATTAAGCATTTTAATAAACAAAGTGGGAGCCCGGGTTTCTAATGCCGAAATTGTTGACGAGCCCAGCGCAGCTGGCGTAAATTTCACCAGCTTTTTAGAACAACAAACCGGTAGACACAGGACATTAGTCTTTGACATGGGAGGTGGAACCTTAGACATAGCCGTTTTAGAAGTGCCAGATAGTGAATCAGGATTGACGGTGCTTTCAGCAAGAAGCGAACCAATAGCTGGTAGCAAGCTCGATGATCTAATTACGCTGAAGTTTCTACAGGATGCACTTAAATCACTTAGTCTGACCCATGTCTCTGACCCTGACTCTGCCGATCTATCATCTGTAAGTAGCGCTATCGCCAAACGCCTATCTCTTGAAGCAACCGAGGCTCAAAGTTTGATTGACTGGGTCAGGTTTCGTGTCGAAGATCTAAAGAAGTCGGATTTGGCTCAGGGGCAAAATGCTTCGATTCCCTTGTTCCTTGAGTTTCTCAAATCTGGCTTTCCAAAAATTGATCTAGGCGCATTTGATGACTTTGATATTGGGATTTCGGATGAACAATTCGAAGAGATGGTCGAGGATTTCCTAAATTCGGCAAGGTGGGTTATCAATCGAACTATCCAAGATTCTTTGTTTACGGGACGAAATTTAGATGAAATCAATGCCCGCCGTTCCGAACCCACCCAGACAATAGACTTTGTAATCCTGGCAGGCGGTATGGCAAACGTTTCTGCAGTTCGCAACTGGGTTGATAAAGTGTTTCCGGGCAAACTTGTTGAAGCTTACTTTGGAGACCCGCAGAACCTAGTGGCAACTGGGCTCGCACCGAGTACTTTGTATGAAATGAATTTTGCTGCTAAGAGCCAGTTCCGACCCAATTTCCACTTAGCCTGCGGTGAAAAGATATTTCTTTACGCCTACACTCCCCTTTTTGACATTAACCCCGGCAGTCGAGACGGGCTTTTCCTTCGGACGTTTGCGGAAGGACCTGGTTACATCAAAAAACTAAACTTGCTTCTTGAATCTATTCAAAGCTTGGGGTATGTAACCAATTCAGGGAGACAAGACGTCAGCATATACCCCGATGGCAGGATGTTTCTGTCAGGCCAAGTTTGGAACATATTCACTGGACAGAATCTGACAGAGAAACCAGCAGTTCCAAAAGGTTGCCCCAAGTGCGGACGTCGAAATTGCCCGGGCATTTGTTCTAACTAAACCCGCTCATTTTGCTTTTCGGAAAGAAACAAAGGTCTGGCAGGCTATAAATAGATTGAGACCAAAATGAGAGGGATATTGCATGGTTGAGATGATTCCGACCCAAATTAGTCGTGATGAGCCCAAGTCTGAAATTCTCATTTATGAAGCGCTCCGCGGTTCGGAAAAAGGTCCGGATTGGACAGCAATCCATTCTGTAAAATTCAGCAAGGCAGTCAAAAACATCGCCGCCGAAATTGATTTTGTGTTGCTCGTTCCTGGAAAGGGAATTGTCTTGATTGAGGCAAAAGGAGCAACAGGGTTTAAGCTGACCAAAAAAGGATGGAATCTTTCAGGGGTTCCAGAAGAGACTAAACACAGTGACCCCTTTGACCAAGTTATTGCTGCTGAGAAAAACATCCGTGCGCAACTTAGAAAGCTTGATTTAGATGAAAGAAGTATTGCGGTAGCAAGATTGGTCTGGTTTCCAAAAATAACTCCGACTGGCATGGAAATCGATGACAATCACACAGGAACTTCATTCGCAAGTTACGAGATAGCTTTCGAGGCAGATTTAAAAGATCCAGTAAAAGCAGCCCTCAAAGCATTGGATGGGACAATCCGGGACACGAAAACAAATGAGAATCTAAATGCGCAACCGGCTGAATTTACTCCCCAGGTTTGTGATTCAATAATCAATCACCTCGTAGGAAATTTCGAAGCCTCTCAGAGCCTCTTAGCGAAGCATGTGGCGCGCAAGAAAGAGCTGGAAAAAATATCTGATGAACAAGGCAAACTTATTGACCTGATTCTAGACAACTCCAAGATTTACATTTCTGGCCCAGCTGGTGCCGGTAAGAGCTCTATTCTTGCTAATTTAGCGCTGCAGGCGGCAAAAGCAGGTCACGAGGTGCTAATCACATGTCACAACGTGATGATGGCTGACTGGTTACATGAGCGACTTGGAGCTCATCCAAAGATTACGGTTTCTAACCTAGATGACTTATTGTTGGAATTCGCAGGTGCAAGTAAACATAAGACGACAAACATTGATACTTGGTTTGAACAGACTCTTCCTAAACTTGTGCTTGAAAAATTCTCAGGAGGTCCCCGGCCAAGGAGATACTCCACTCTGGTCGTTGATGAGTTTCAAGACATTGCACCTAATGAACTTAAGGTGGATATCCTAACCAAACTCATCGGCCGAATCGATAATCTCGAACCAAGGGTATATCTTGCTGGTGACGACAACCAGCAAATTATGGGATTACACAGTTCAGTAAACAGTGTCTCGGTGGCCAGAAAGGCTTTTGGTGGGTTGACCCACATTCAACTCAATCAAAATGTAAGACAGACAGAGGGTTTATCCAGATCAATCTACGCTTTGCTACAAAGGACTAACCCATTCAAGGCCTATTTTTTACACAAAGAATTTGATGGTGGCCTTGAAGTGATACCTGTAAATGCCAGCAATAAACGAAAGAGGCTTGCAACGGTTTTACAGAGGCTGAATCAGGAATACCTGCTGCAGGAAATCAGGGTACTCTGCTTCGACAAGGAAAAAGCCACCCTAACCGAACTATTCAAGGAGCTCGGTAATCTCCACTCAAGCCACGACAAGTGGCTGGCCAAGAATTGCAAGCATCAAACTAACCCACTGGGTGAAATCCGTTGGCGATCTATTCGAAAATTTAAAGGCTTAGATCAGGATGCTGTTGTTATTACTGATGTCTCACAATCCAGTTTGGAGTGGGTTGAGCAGAGTCTAGGGAAGTCCATGAAGGACATTCTGTATGTCGGTATGACAAGAGCAAGGTTCAAGGTTGTGCTACTTGTCGAGGATGATCTCCTTCCAGTAACCCACAATGCTGACGGATCTCTTTTTACCAGAACGGGGGTAAATAAGTAGATGCAGGGAAAACCCGAAGAGGAGCAATTTGGTGATTGGCAAATCTTACAAAGATTAGGTGCTGGTGGCTACGGGACGGTCTACAAAGTTCAAAGAATACTCTCTGACGAAACTGCCCCTAGGCTCGGCGCTCTAAAGTTGATGAATGAGAAAAAGAATCGCGACATCCATGCACAGGCAAAGACAGAGATAAATGCATTGAGTCAAGTGGAATCCGCATACATCGCCGAACTCATAGACGCGAATGTAGAAGGAGAACGCCCTTGGTTTGTCACAAAATACATAGATGGGAGGCATCTTTTTTACAAGCTCGATTCGGTCGGTAAATTTACACAGTACGAATGGCTAAAACTGGCACACAATATCTTTATGGCCTTAAGTGCGACGCATTTCAAGGGGATAGCGCACAGGGACATAAAACCAGACAATGTGATATACGCAGAGAAGAATGAACTATATGTGTTGGTTGATTTTGGAATTGCTATTTTTGTAGATTCTTTCTATGGCAACCTATTTGGCTCAGGCCCTTCAGTTAGTTTAATCTCTCCGAAAGCAGGTACATTCCTGTATCAAGCACCGGAACAAACAGAAGGTTTTCCTGATTTAGTCAGCGACATATTCGCCGTAGGTACCGTCCTGTATGAAATGCTAGTTGGTACTAACCCTTGGATTGATGCTCTCGGATTACAACCAGGTACAGACGTCAGACTGCATAAAGATGATGTCATCGACGCCATTAAGAATCTCGAGCCTAGTTACACTGGCGTAAGTGAAGAGCAAGCCAGATTTCTTCAGTGGCTACTGACCAAGGATCCAGTTGATCGGCCAAGTGCTGAATTAGCTCTTGAGGCTACAAAACAATGGCAGAAAACGGGGGTTCTAAATCAGGGGCTAATTTCAACCCCACGGTATGTGGAAGACCGCAATTCTCTTGGGCGAAGTCCTAAAATGGAAAGAATTTCATACGATGAAGCAATAGTTGATGAAATGATTCGTTCTGTCAAATTTCCTGAAAATGAAGAGGTGATAACAGATTATAGAAAAATGGGCGGGGCTAAAACTTCCGCGTATGATGAAATTTTACAATTTTTTGACGAACTCCCCGACGAAGATGTATCTGTTGCCATTTCAATTGCTGGTTTTGGCACCCTAGGTATCAGAATATTCGTTAAAAATGATCGTTATCACTTTGACTTCAAAGTCCGTAATCTGAAACTTGACCTAAATGCGCGAGAACTCGAGCGGTTACTTTCGGGTTCGCAAACCGAATTTTTTATTGACAACCGAAGATTCGACGCGACTTTTGATTCCAAAACAGGTGCTAAAGAAATAGGAGAGAGGTTGGTTACCTACCTAAGGTCTAGGTTTGGTGAGTACCCACCCCGCATAAGAATTTACTAACTTTCGATCGTAGTCCGGGCGATGCTTATTTGAGGCTCGTTATTACTTTTTCCCAAATATGTAATCGGGATCTAGCAACAGTTGATTGATGCCTTCGATGGTTTGGAAAAGGAAATAAGTTGGAGAAAAAGTGTTAGCGTGGAACGAAATAGCTGCCAGAACAGGCGTTTTAGATTCCTTGACAAACTTAACTAGCGCAGGTTCTTTTTTATCTAATATTGTCGCAATCCTGCAGCCCGCAACTTTAACATCTATGGAATAGCCGAAATAGTGTGGTTCTGATGAATCTGTTTGTAGTTCTTCCCAGCCCTCGCCTACTGTTAGAAGAGCTGGTACAGCATCTGTCCAATAATCTACCTCACCGCGGGTTCCAACCTGTTGTTGCTGCCAGGGAAGTAATGAAATAACCTCGTTGAAAACCTTCTCGTCATAAATCTTAAATAGACCACGCCCGTCCAATTTCACAAACGGTAGAGCGGTGGGGTCGAGTTGGGGAGGGTTCTGAACCATAATCCTTACTCGAAACTGCTCTAGCTCTGAGACATACTTGATTGCACCGTCAACCCAAATTCGATCACCATAGTGCCCACGTAAAATTTCTTTGAAAATATAAGTTTGGTTTTTTGGAATATAACCAACTCTTTTTTCATGAACGTACACTGCGAGTGCGTCAATGTCGTACTCGTTCTCCGGTTCTTGGACAATGAATGCTTCAATTGGATAGAAAGCGTCTGGCTTTCCTTGTATCCATCGAAAAATCTCACTTAGGGCCTGCCTATGGAAGCTTTCTCCATTGACTTCCATGCTGTTCGGTGGGTAAAAATCAGCAGTGCTTTCTTCGCGATTTGGACCAGGATATACTTTCAAGTATCTCGAAGGTAAGTTGACCATGCTTACTCCGCCTCTTCTTCTGAAGTGCTATCTCCTAACTCGGCCAGGGTCGCAGGCTCCACACCAGCAAGCTCACGCTTTAGGCTCTGCAGATGACGAGAGATTTCAAAGCTCAAATCATCGGCTTCAGAGATGATCTTGTCCGCCTCCCCCTTAATTCCAGATGCAAGGCTGACTAGACGGTTGAACTTATCAAGCTGCTTGATTGACTGGTCCACGAACAGGCGCAGAGCTTGGGCATTGACTTCACCGGCACCATTACGTGTAGTGAGTGTGTGCATTTTCACGACCTGATAAACCAAAGCTAGGAACTCCTTCGGTTGGTCCGAATCCGGGTCGAAACAAACAACAAGTTGTTGGCCGAAGTCATCTAATGCAACTAGCTGTGTCTTGTTGGGCATTTGATCAATTGACTTACAAACTCCGATAAAACCGTGAGCATCACGGTTCTTCATAGCTCCAGATGCTTCTTTCTGCCAGGCTGCCATGGTCATCTTCTTGTTCTTCGCCTCAACTGCAACGCGAGCAACTCTAGCTGTGCCTTCTCGAAGAACCACAACGCCATCGCCCATCTTGTCGTAAAGACCTTCGTCATCCCCAGTGTGTTCCGCGTCATCTCCGCTTCCGGTCGCAATGGATGCGATAACGTCAAGAACTGCCTTTTCAAAGGTTCGGCCTTTTGCAGTACCCTTCTTGCCTTCAATTTCTGCCGCCTGCTTTGAGACAAGAGAATCATTGATAGTTCTTACCGAAATCTGAAGTGCTTCCAGTTGGTTGGCAAAGACTGCGAATGGTGAACCTTCGTTGCTAGGGTTTAGCAATTTCTGTAACTCTGTCTTCTGTGCAGCACTCTGAGCGGTGAAATCTGCCAAAAGTCGAGATGCCATGTCCGAAATCTGCTTCTTGATACCAGCACGAATTGGTGAGTCCTCGCTTGCGGTCAAGCCTTCGATTTGCTCCGTAAAGCTCTCCAACAACTCAGACACCTGAGATGCAAGAGGGCTCTCATCGCCAGTCAGAGACTCAATGATCTTTTGGAAGTCTTCATTCAACTTCTTGGCAGAACCCTGGAGCTGATCTTCGATGTGCTTTACGTTTTTCTTGATTACACTCTCGGTGTTTTCAAGGCTGTCTTGAATTCTTACCACTCCAGCACCTGCGTTAGCTGCTCCTAGGGTCGTGGTGCCGATAGCAATTACGTTCTCCAAGAACTTAGCCAAATCGCCCCCGTTATCCAATTCGTTTTGGAAGGTAGCAGCAACTGCAGGGTTAGCAAATTTGAAATTCTTGATCTCTAAGGTAGAGCCGCTAATTTTTACTTCTGATTTTTCTGTCATCCTGTTTTGTTTCTCCTAGTTATTCGTTATCAGGTTTGTTTTCATCAATTTCATCCCAGGTTTTAAATTCAATTTCGCCTTCTGGTATGCGAAACGGTGCACCAATCAATTCACCTGGAATTCTAAAGATTGGCAAATATGTTGGGTCTCCTTCAATCGGTTTTTCCGAATAAAGAAGCCTGTCTGTGGTTTCTTCAATTTCATCTGGCCAGCAGTAGCCGTAATCTCCGTGAAGCTGCCCGTCTTCGTCGTAGGCATATTCGTAATAGAAGCAAGCTGGTTCTGGAGTCAGCCGATCTACGACTTCGATTTCAGCCCGGACAGCCAGAGGGATCTTATAAGGTAGCGAATACTCCCCGATGTGGATTACAAAGGGGTAAAGGTGATGAGGGACCTTTATCATTTCGCCACCGGAAGCCTTTCTAAACTTGCGTAGCGCTCTACCGGAGGCTGCTCTCACCGTTAAGATTCCCTTGTATGGTCGCTCCTTTACGATGTCCACCAGGTTGCCTTCAAAATCAAAAAGCATTCAAAGTCCTTTTCTGTCGATGCTAAAAATAACTGGCACCACTGACAATTTCTTCCTGATTATTTATTCGCTGATAGCGAAGGGGTCTAAGGAATACAGAATGTACCTTTTGGGTTATCTCCATTTGTCAGTTGTCCGTGGGACACTATGAAAAACGACCTTTTAGGCAGGACATGAAAAAAACCGCTAATCTATGGGCTTTCAACACCCGAGACCTGATGCGTGCAGCGTCATGCGATCACTGCACGCAAATTTCGATTGCCCGCAGCCTGGGTATCGCTGACGTGATTGAAAAACTTGAACCATTTACGCTGCCCCCTGAACCCAGCTTGGCTCAGAAGTACGGTAATGCCTTTGAAGAAGCATTGGTTCAAGAACTGAAGGAAACCCTAAATCTAGGTGAGTTGCTGGCTCCAGAACAAGAAGGTGATCTGCAGCAAACTATTGCTCTTATGGAACACGGGACACCTGTAATTTATCAAGGTGGACTCGAGCGTGAATTCGAAAAGACTCTCTTTCGTGGAAAACCAGACTTTCTAGTCCGTGAAGACTGGGAAGTGTATTTTGAAGACTCAAAATTGCGCGCAAGGCAATACAGAGAGCTTCCTGAAGGCGCTAAGGCAAAATACGTTGCCTTCGATGCTAAATATGGAGGGAACGCCAAACCCGCTTATCTATTACAAGTTGGTTTATACGTGGATGCACTTGAAGGGCTGGGATTTAAAGCCGAAGGGGCAAAGCATGGTCTTATTCTCGGTTCTCGAAGAATCGAAACCTTTGAAGAACTTGAATTGGTTCCAGCTATGCGGCTGGCGAGAGCAAGACTGGCTGAACTAATTTCCGAAGCTGAAACCGCTGAGATTAATGGGGACTTTTCTAGATTCGAGATTGGCAATTTATCGTGGCACTGCCCTTCAAAGCAATACTGCTCAATTTGTGAGTACCCGGATTTGTGCAAGGTGGATCGAGAACTCACAGATGATTTAGTCCGAGTTGCAAACATCACCCAAAACCAGATCAAGAGACTGAGCAGTGTTGGGATCACAACTATGACTGAACTTGCTGAGGCTGAAGACTCTCAGCGTCCAGGCAAAATGAGTGAAGAAACTTTCAAGAAGATCCGTCGTCAGGCAAGAATTCAAGTCAAAGCAATTCGATCAGGAAATCCAGAGTTTGAATTATTTGATGATCCTGCAATTCAATACCTTCCAAATCGATCAGAACTCGACATCTTCTTTGACTTTGAAGGTTTTCCATACTTCACAGAACGTGGAGGTCTTGAGTACCTGTTCGGTAACTATGATTGGGGAACTGGCGAAAATGAGGGCGAACCGAAATACGAACTCTTTACCGAATTCTGGGCACACAGTCGCGCCGAAGAAAAAATTGCTTTTGAATCATTTATGTCCTGGGCGGTTGATCGTCTAAACAGAGACCCAAACGCTCACATTTATCACTATGCGAGTTACGAAGCTTCTGCCCTAAAACGCTTAGCGAATCGACATGGAGTTTTCGAAAATGAAGTCGATTGGTTGATTGCAACTGGCCGCCTAATCGACATGTATGAGGTTGTGCGAAACTCAATGGTCATTGGCGAAGAGAGCTACTCCATCAAGAAGCTCGAGCGATACTACGATTTTGTTCGTCTTGGGAATGTGCAAAAAGGCGATAAGAGTATTGAAGAGTATGACCGTTGGAGAGAACTTGACGCGCTGAGGAACGATCCAGCGACTCCAGAAGACTTAGCTGGCGAGATTTCAAGAGAAGCTGACACGATCTTTGAAGACCTGAGATTCTATAATCTGCAGGATGTGTGGTCGACCAGAGAACTATACCGTTGGCTCGAGGGTCTTCCCGGTGCCAGGCTAAAGGCAGGCCAGGATAAGCCGGACAATGACGAGGGTGTTGTCCTATCAAGTAATGCAATTCAACAATTGGCCATGCTAAAAGCCGAGACAAAAGACATATCTGACAAACTCGAGGGACACGAGTGGGGGAAGGATGCAGAGGCTGACTACAAAGCAAAAATCTGGCTAGCACTTACTCATTCAATACTGTTTTACAAGCGTGAAGACGTTATGTTTTGGGCTGACATTGCGATGAGGGTTGCGATGGAAGACGAAGTACTTGAAGCGGATCGCGGTGGAGGCGTAATCCGGAATGTTGTTGAGCTTGAAAGAGTTCCCAAAGAAAAACAAGATGGGACATTCTATGAGGAGATTACATATCAAGCAGACTTAGATCCGGATGACCTATTTAGCCCCAAAGATGGATTGGCAGTTGTGGTTCGTTATGTAGGAATCGGACACAAGAAATTTAGAGATTTTGGAAAGATCAAGAAAATTGAAAATGGCAAAGTTACCTTCACTCGCCAAGCATCGGAAAAATCAGCCGAATTCGTTCCAAACGCTTTGATTGATGCTTTTCACATTCCGACTACTTCCAAACAATCTGCTCTTCTCGAGTTAGCAAAATCCATAGCCGCGGACTGGGGTTCCCCTTATGCCGAACCTCCCCAAAAGCCAGCAATCATGGATTTACTTATGCGTAGGCCTCCGCGACTTCGCTCACTTCCAGATTTGCCGGTACCTGATTCCGAAGACTACCTACCTGCAATTAGTAAAGCTGTAATGGATTTAGATCACTCAGTCTTGGCTATTCAAGGTCCCCCTGGGTCAGGAAAGACTTATCTGGCTTCCAAAACAATAGCGATGCTGGTGGCCCAAGGAAAGCGCGTAGGAGTTGTAGCGCACAGCCACTCCGCAGTTGAAAATGTCCTAGAAGCCTGCATCGATGCAGAAGTCGATCCGCAGTTGATTATGAAAGTGCTACGAAAAGGTGAAGAAGCTAACCACCCTTGGGTAATGAAAAAAGATAATGGCCCAGCTGCAACTTGGCTGAAAAACAGTCAAGGTGGGTTTGTAGTAGGTGGAACCAACTTCTTCTTCTGCAATAAACAAATCACCCCGTATAAATTGGATTACCTCTTTATCGACGAGGCGGCGCAGTTCTCATTAGTTGACTGTATGGCTGTCAGCGCGATGGCGGACAACCTTGTTCTCATGGGAGATCCGCTTCAACTGCCACAGGTTGTGCTTGCCCTTCATCCTGGCGGAGTTGAAAACTCTGCACTTGGACATTACATGGGTGATCATGAAATTCTTCCCCCAAACATGGGCTACTTCCTTGAAGTTACTCGTCGACTGCATCCGGATGTCAACAAGCCAGTCAGTTGGCTTGCCTACGAGGGTAAATTGCGATCTCACGAAATTACTAAAAAACATGTCATTGAAGGACAGCCGACTGGATTGATCCCCAATCCAATTCCTCACGAGGACAACTCAACATCGAGTGATGAAGAAGCGGAAAGAGTGCTTGAACTTGTTAGGGAGTTGTACGACCCAGGAACTTCAGGCAACGTTTTAGTTGTCGCGGCATACAATGCACAAGTCGACCTCATCAGGGGATTGCTGGACAACGCAGGATACACCGAAGACAAGGTGATGGTTGGAACAGTGGATAAATATCAAGGGCGAGAAGGAATGGCAGTTATCTTTAGTTTTGCCGCATCCTCGAGCATGGATGCTCCGAGAGGACTAGAGTTTCTGCTTGACCGAAACAGGCTAAATGTTGCAATCAGCCGAGCAAAAGCTACTTGCTACCTTGTTTTCAGCACTAATCTTCTTCAGTGCCAATTCAGAAATGTGGAAGAAGTTAAATCTGTTAGTCGCCTAGCTGGGCTATTGGAAATGGCTCAGGAAAAATCGACTAAATAGGCTCTTTGCCACAATAAAACATGTCAACCCTGTGCTTGCAGGACTTGTCGAAAACTATCCAGCTGTCTTTAGGCGCTTGCTTGGCCGCCTCTGCATGAGGGTCACACATGAACTCAAATAGCCCACACTTAGCGCAGATCAAGCGGTGGGTTGCCTCCCCCTGGCAATCCATGTAATCGCAGTGCACATCAAAATCCAGGTGGTCGATGTTCTCAACCACCGCTTGGCTACCGGTACTGGATTGCTGATTCAACAAATCTCCTAGAAAGCTCTATCTGCAGAGTTAAATCTACTTCTTTCTAGACTTAGGTCGATCAACCATATCTAGGTGCCTACCTGGAAAAGCGAAAATCACCTGATCTGGATTGCCATCTGTCTTTTTGAGCCTGCCCAGTAGGTGCAGCCCATCAACTTCGTTCGCCGTATTGCCATTAGTGAATGCGTAGAAGTCATCCTCGGTTGCCTCGAATACCCCGGCCAGTGTGGTCAGGAGAAACTCCACCACCTCATCGATCGGGGTATCTAAGGCGTAGTAACGAACAAAGTTTGGATTACCTTCGTGACTATCTTGATACTCCTCTGGTGTAGCTTCTGGGCGATGCCAGCCAAAGAACTCCATCTGTCGCATACCTTCTTCATCCAGCGGTGGATTTAGCACTAGGTTGCCTGAGATCTCCAAATGAAAAAACTTATCTTCGATGATTGCCTGAAGATAAGGAGATGTATCAGGGCTTAACCCATACTTATGCAAGTAGGTCTGGAAGTGAAAAGTCCTACCGGAAGCCGTCTTGCCAATTACGTAAGCTAACGCTTGAGCAAGCGGCTCCCACCTAGGTCCCAGAAATGGATTCTCTCGGATCATTATCTAGATTCAGCAGCTTGAAAACTACCGTTTACTTTTCCTCTCCACTTCCGCTCAGGTGACGATTGACATAGTCATCCAAAGTTTTACCTCGATAGCCGAGGTTGTAGCCGCGCCAGTAGTGCTTCTCTACATCATCCTCTATATGGAAGCCGTCCGAGTCTTCGCTGACATCAACCCATTCAAGTATGTCATCCCACCTGTCATCTAAAAGATCCTGATCTCTGAAGTATTTCAAAACGCTGTCCCAGTCTGGAAAAGACCCGTCGCGCTGCTCTTTCTCGTTGGCTTCACCAAAATGAATGTGCAAGCCACCGAAATCTTCAGCACCATTTTTCTTTCGATCATCAATCAAAAAGTCTCCCTGGTTGAGATCTTTCCGGTGAGATAGAATCACACGCTTGTAAAGTGGCGAATCTTCATCCTCACCGAAGTGGTCCTGAATCCAAGCAAGTTTGTCAGACCAGGCGGAAGGATTCCGCCAAGGCGCAGTAGAGAGGATGAACACGTCCAACTTATCTGAGTTCGCAAGCTTCACCACTGCCTCAACAGCTCCTTCAAATGGATCCATCAATCCGAAGATGCCTTCGGCCTCATCGATGTTCTTATCGTTTGGGAATTGGGCTCTTACCTCAGCTGATAACCGGTCAATTCCAGTTTGGAAGTTCACGATTACGCCGTCCATGTCGATGTATACAGTTTTCTTATTCATTATCTATTCCTCTCTTCGTTCTTCATCAATCTCGACTTGTTTCTGCCGAGACAACCAATAAAGCTGGCTAAATGTCATACGACCTTTGATGATTGGTCGCTGGACTGAGCCAACTAGAAATGGATCAAGTTTGGAAAGCCATACTTCATCACTTGTTTCAGTTGGCAAATCAATTCGAACTTTGAATACTTCCTTTTCTAGTGGACTCAAATCCAGGAAATCTAAGGCTCTCAAGTAATAACCTGACTTGTCTTTCACCCCAAGTTCTAAAACCTTGGCAACGCGCTCCTTATTACTGTTATCAGTTAGGTCTGCTATCTTGACAGCTCTAGCCAGCTTGTTCGCTTTGATTGCCTGATAGTACGGATCATCAGCCGGAGCAGAAGCAGACTTTTCAGTCTTAGTCAGTAGCTTTACTACCTCGATTACCTCAGGGCGGATTCCCCACTCAGCGAGTGAAAGAAAGGAGACCGCGGGGAATCCGTTGGACCCTGAGTCTTCAACCACATCATGAAGCCAGGCAGCTTGAAAAGCGATCTCTCGATCCTCAATGCTGTATCTGGCTTCATCCAAGGAGAGGTAAAGGAAGGTGTTTTGAGCCACTCTCCTTGGGTGGTTGATGTAGGCAGCATCAGCTTTATCTTTCTGGCCCTCATGGACCAGTTCGGCTATTCGCTGAGTTCTATCTTTTTGGTTTAGTTCTAACATTGCAGTGATCTCTGCAATCTGTTGTCTACTGAACCCTTCGATATCCCTAACCTCCTACATTTTTAGAGTATGACCAACCACTGACATGGCAAGTTACTCGTAATCTCTCCTCAGCCTTGACTCGACCGCTATGGCAATGAGCTTTGACCTGAGATCCCAATTACGATTTGTGAAACCACCATAGGCGCAAACAAATTCCAGGAATTTGTCATCAGATAACTGATTGCAAAACTCTTTAACAGCATGTTCGAAGCTGATCTCTGGGCTTGGCAACAACTGCGAGATGTAGCGTGGCTCGTGGTAATCAACTGGGAACTGCTCTAAGAATTTTGCTAGGGTCTTCTGGCCCCTGGCTCTCCTTCTTTTGAGCTCCTTCAGAGTCAAACCACGGAAATCAATCATTTGATCGAACGGGTATGCGACTTCTAATAGTCTCTCTCTATCGTGTTTGAGGATTCGCTTCAATGAGTTTTCAACTTCCCGGGTTATGTGCCGTGAATGTTCGTCCTGTTTAGCGTCCATTAGAAAGGCGAGTACCAGTGTTACAAACTTCGCCTCCGGAAGAAAAGCTAGATCTCTATCCACTTCCCAGATGGCATCCGAAATTGAGTTGACATTCGCCTTCGCGATGTTGACTCGCCGAACAAATTGCTTAGCTACTCGTGAAGAGTTCTGTGAACGCAGCTGCAGGTGTGGTCTTTTAGCGATTTCTGCACGACAATACTCAAGAATCTCTCGAATAGGCGAGGTATGCATTTCTTTAGAGAAATAGATCTCAGCATCCTCACGCAAAAAGTCCTTCCACTCCCCATATTCGATGTGCCTTAGAGCTGCATACTTGCCATCCAACGAGATGAACCAGTCGACGCAGTCTCGTAACTCTTCTCCCTGTCTTGTAAGCATTTCCCGTGATTCAGGATCTAGTTTCATATCCAGGACCATCCGAATGAGCTCATCAAGCTGCTTCTCAGTGACATCCCGTACGTGAAGTGCTGGACCGATCACAATTCGGCCATCTACTAGGAAACATCTTTCCCAAGCTATGCCAAAAAAGTTCATAGTCTAGCCCTTTCTCCAGAACTCAACATCAGCCTGGTGCTTTAGGTATGAGACGAAGCGGTCGTTGCAAAGGGCTGCCTCGCAACGCTTTTCCCTGATTAGCTCGATGGCTTCATCCGGGGTGTAGCCCTCGCGGATTAGCACCAGTGCCATGATCAGTCCTGACCGGTTTAGGCCGGCCTGGCATCTGATTAGCACCCTCTTGCCTGCTTTCCAGTCTTGGTGAGCCTCACGAACCAGCCAGAAAAGGTCATTTTCTGGATGAAAATCGTTCATGTTGCCATCAAAGAAAGTGAAACGCATTTCCTTCACGTTTTGACCACAAGGGTTGGCGTGAACATAGGCAGTGACCACAGTGTCAAACTCGTGCGCCTTTACCTGGATTGCAGTAATTAGATCTTGAATCTCCCATGATCTAAGTGTCCGCTCGCCAGAGATGTGGGTTGCCCCGAGCTCGTCGTTCTCGTCAGTGCCACCTTGGAATAATCCAGGCAGGATTTCATCCCAGGTGTTTGTTGGATAAAACGGTCTAGTCATTTGCTAGCACGCCCTCTCTTACTCGATCAAAAATTGTTCCAACTACTAGAGCCCAGGTTTCTGGGGTCTCTTTGTATGGCTGGTAGCCACCCGCTCCACCGATTAGCACTCTGCCATCAGCATGTTTAATAGCCATCTCGGCGACCATCTCTGCCGCATAAGTAAAGCCAACAGCGGTGTAGGTGTTGGTACCAGATAAGTTATCTAGCCCAGTGTGACCATCAGCTCCAGCAGCAAGCAGAATTACATCCGGCTTATAGGCCTCAATGATTTCTCTAGCTTTATCGATGCACTCCATGAAAATTTCATCGCCATCGAATGAACCAACATTGAAGTTGTAGCAGTGATCGGCCTCATCATGACACTCGCCAAACGGAACTTGATATCTGCGATCGTATGGAAAGTTATTTCCACCGTGAATCGAGATTCGTGGGATGCCGGTTCCGGATAGCATCTCGGCAACACCGTCACCAGCGTGAATATCCCAGTCGATGTATAGCGGACGTAATCCTTTTGCCTGCAGTGCTAGTGCTGCGTAAGTCATGTCGTTGAATACACAGAACCCGGATGAGCGGTCATACTTAGCGTGATGCTTCGCTCCTTGCGGATTGAAGACAACTTTTACGCCAGATAAAATCGCCTCGACTGCTCTAATAGTTCCTTTGAACATTGCAAGAGCTGTTTGTCCGAGCTCGGGCTTTGTGCCAGTCCACTCACCTGATCTACCAGCAAGAACTTCTTCAATGAATTTCTCATCGTGAGTTTCACGAAGAGCATCCATGTCTGAATCCTCTTTAGCCGGATCAATTGGGTCAACCACCACAACATCCTCGCCATACTTTTCAGTTAGCATTTGTGTTGCTAGTTCGGCGCGCACTGGGTTGGTTGGATGTGATCCATCGCCATCGCCAAGCTGCCACTTTAGATATAGGTCGGTGTAAATAACCTTTAGTTTTTGTAATGTTTTCATTACCTGTTTCTCCTTATTTGTTGAATCCCCAAGAGGGGTTTTCCGGGACCTAGAGAGCTTCTAGGCCCCGAAGCCTCTGGCTTTATTAGCCTTTGGTTTCCTCGTCCGACCAGTACTTCTCGCCGGCTTCGGAGTCAATTGCTCGCTGAGCTAAGCGCTCAGCTTGCTGCTCGGCCCATAGCACCTGCTCCTCTTCAGACATTTCCTCGAGGTTTTCGGGGACCTGGCTGTGATTTAGCAGGCGATTAGGCTCTGCACCCGTGTGAGAGATCTCTTCACCTGCTTCGTTGAAGACCGAGGTTCTGGCCTCTTCGTCTTCAACTGCAAGCATGGCGCTCCAGACATTACCCAGTGCTCGGGCAAAATCTGATCCACGGGTTTGATAGATACGGTTCTTGAAATTCTCATATTGGAGCTCTGCTCCTCTATCCAAGAACCACTCTATGAATGGACCATCACCGACAAACACTCGGTAAGGGTAGTCACCGTTAGGTGAACGCTTGATTTCAACGTTCGCCTTTGCAGCTAATGCCTCAAGTGACTGGCGGTCCCGAGCCCGGACGGTGATAACGTCCGGGTACTCAGGCTTACGCACAGCAGATACAAAACCAGTCTCTGTGAAAATCCACATACTAGTTCTCGTCTTTCTTGCGACGATCGCGCTTCTCGCGGTTCATCTGCTCCCAAAGCATTTTCTTTTTGATGTTTAGATCATCGATCTGCGACATCGAATAGAAAATGTTTGAAGATTCCATCATGCGCTTAGAAGATCTTGAACCCAGGTTGCCAGCTGCATACATCTCTTCCATTTGCAATCCAGCAGCTTCAAGAAGCGCATTTGCTTCTTGCTCTTTACCTTGAGCGAACAGATTCATTGCCTCTTGCAAGATATCCTGGTTTCTAACCAATTGCAGTTCGGCTTTGATATCTGGATCACGATCTGGTTCAACCCATGCATCGGCTGCCACTAATTCAACTTCAAAAGTTTCTGAATTAGTAATCCGCTGACCGGTTAGCACATCAGTGTATGAATAGGTAACTTGTATTCCCTGCTTCACACCTGGAGTTGCCATCTGGTGAGCATCAAGAACGATGTTGAAGAACACGTTTTTTTCCTCACCTGAAGAAAGATCACCAAGAAGAGCTTTTACCTGAGTTCTCAAGTAGTCCCACTTCTTCATCTTTCTACCAGCTTTGATCTTGCTGCCGTTGCCGGTGAAGTCTGGACCAATCACAATCTCAAAAGTGACATCAACCATGGTCTTAGTAAGCAAGCCATCAATTTCTGACTGCAAACCATCGACTGCCTCACCTTGAGTGATACCTGCGATGTGGTTTCCGTTTCCACCATCAGCTAGAGCACCTAGAACGTCCTCGTCATAACCTTGACCAATACCAATGGTCGAAGTTGTAACAAGGTGCTCAGTTGCAGCAGTAGCGATGTGGCTTAGAACCTGAGGATCAGTCTCCCCGGCGTTGGCCTGACCATCGCTGAGCAAGATAACCGTGGTCTCGACGCCATCGGTAACCTTCTCAGCCTCTTTGAGTCCTAGTCGGTAACCAGCCTCGAGGTTGGTTGATCCACCAGAGTGAATGTCAGAAATGATCTTGCGAACATTTTTGAGATCCAGGTCCTTGATGGTGGCTAACGGCAGATTGACCACAGCAACATCATCAAAGCTGACGATGGCGATGTAATCTTCTGGGTTTAACCTAGGTAGCGTTTCCTCTAGAACTGCCTTGACAGATTCCAGACGACCGCCTGACATCGAACCGGAACGGTCGATGACGAAGACCAAAGCTTTGGCCTTGTGCTTGGTTGCCTCTATAACCGGGGCAACCGGCGCGGTGATCTCAAACATGAGACCTAATGCGGTTGGTTTCCCAACCTGGCACTTGTTGTGCTCTATACGTGGTGTAATCACTGTTATATCACTTCCTTTCGAAGTATTTACTTTAACTATACCATAATAAACGCTTATTCGAGCAAATTATTCCTGAATTTGCTTACGAATTTTTTTAACTAGTTGTAGTATGCTAAATACTAATCATGAGCACTGACAACTGGACCCCTGGAGCTGTTGACCTAGTCATATTTACTGTGGCTGATCCGTCCACCATGCCTAGCCTTATCTGGGACAAGAGCATGGTGTCATTCGGGGAAAGTAATCCCGAAGCCCACACTGGGCTTTCGCTGTTCGTATTAACTGTTGCTGCTCCTACCGACCTAAATAAATACTTCCCTGGTCGTCGAATTCTTCCCGGTGGTCACCTGCAGTGGGATGAAACACTTCTGGAAGCATCAAGGCGCATTGCTGATGACCGCTTAGGCATTGACTTCAAAAAGATCAGAGCAAGGCTTCGACAACTGGGAACATTTGATGATCCGGAGCGCGATCCTCGCGGTAGAGCTTTATCTTTCGCCTATTGGTCGATAGTGAACTTTGAAGATGTCAGAAAATACCTCGGTGGTAGAGACCAGGTGGGTCTAGAGCTAGTCAATTCACAGCATTATATGGACCAATTCATTGAGCATTTTGGTCCCTTAGAGCAATACGACGGAGTATCCAGGTTCGGCTGTAGAACAATGCCTAGCCCGTCAATGAAAACTGGACACAAGAAAACCCTCACTAAGTCAATGCCTTCTGGTCCCATTCTTGCCCAAGACCACGATGACATGGTCTTCTACGCATGGCGAGCACTAAGGCACGCATTTGATGCTCGCCTTGACCCTTTCTCATATCTAGGCCTGAACCCAATTAGTGAAGAATTCAGGCTGAGCGACCTTCAAGAACTAACTGAGGTTTGCCGTGGTGAGAGGGTGCAAAGAGACCTCTTTAGAAGAAATGTTAAAAATCTCGACTTCTTAGCCGCAAGCGGAAACTTCGATCGCAGTAGACCAGGTAAACCGGCAACTATGTATTACAGTCCTCTAGCACTGGACCAAGACTCCGATAAAAAAGATTCTTCAGATTAGCTACTGCGAGTTGCTCACTTAGCTGTAATTGGCTAACGCTTAGACTCCAATCATGAAGAGATTTCAGCATTTCCTAGAAGTTTTTATCTTTGGCGCGAGATGGCTACTGATGCCGCTCTACATCGGACTAGTAGCGGCACTGGTACTCCTGCTCTGGCGTTACGCACAAGAGTTCATCCACATGGCAACACACATGCAAGGATCTGACGTACACGAGTTCACTCTGTCATTACTGAGCCTTCTTGACCTAGTGCTGCTAGGTAACCTAGTGCTGATTATTCTCTTTGCAGGTTACGAGAACTTTGTTAGCAAGATTGAAATTGCTGAAAACAGCACCGATAGGCCATCCTGGATGGGAACTATTGACTTTAGCGGTCTAAAGCTAAAGCTAATTGGTTCACTGGTAGCGCTGTCAGTTATCGAACTACTAAAAGACTTCATCGAGCTATCTAACCTGGGCAATGATGCAGAGGTTGGCCAGGGCACCATTTGGCGAATTGTCCTGCATCTAACCTTCGTGGTATCCGGTGTGCTATTTGCTGTGATGGATCGCCTGGGTGAGGTCAGAGGTAAAAACTACACCGC
>Ga0315903_10002809_pt1 | contig 24923 bp, 25 predicted proteins | sample LakEriMetagenome_7_FD_203524 | JGI IMG/M metagenome (GOLD analysis project Ga0315903, IMG submission 203524) | Freshwater fungal communities from buoy surface, Lake Erie, Ohio, United States - Buoy 2 MA119 | ecosystem: Environmental > Aquatic > Freshwater > Lake | place: USA: Lake Erie, Ohio... | reverse complement strand
CTTTGGCAACCAACCCAAATCCGTGAGCTCTATCATTATGGACCGAAATGCCGATTAATTTCAATTTTTTTACACCCAAAGGCCGCGTTGGCCTTTATCGCGGGATTGCAGTAAGCTATACCCGTCATTAGAGCTTTTTAAAGGGAAGTAACCCAATGTATCTTCGGCGCGTTATCCTTGGCGGTGCAGCTTTCGCACTCAGCGCACCCGCAATTGCGCAAGACGCAAATATCGATGGAAGAGTAGGCAAACTTGAGAAGGAAATGCGGGCTGTTCAGCGCCAGGTATTTCCCAATGGCGCCGGCAAATTTATCGAGCCTGATATCCAGTCACCAACAGCGACAAGTACGACGGCCAGTTCGACCACTGCAACAGTCGATCTGACCGCGCGTGTGGATGCGTTAGAGGCGCAGCTTGCAGTCTTGACTGGGCAGGTCGAATTGCAAGGCAATAATTTACGCGGGCTTGAAGGCAGGCTGAAAGCCATCGAAACACAAATGGCAACCCGAACCGTATCGCCCGTTGAAACAATCTTGCCAGCCACGACAGCGCCAAAATCCAAAGGCGGGGCAGCACCTACAAAGCCTGTTACAGCCGCTAAGGCAAACCCAGCCCGCGTCGCCGCGGTTGCCGCAATCGAACGTCCCGCAAGTGGCGATGCGTTCGAAGACGGCTACAATTATGGCTACCGCTTATGGGGAGCCAAATTCTATCCAGAATCACAAGCAACACTTGAAGAAATCGTGGCGAAATTTCCAAAACACAGACGCGCCAGCTATGCACGCAATTTGCTAGGCCGGGCATGGTTGGATGACAAAAAACCGGCCACCGCGGTGAAGGTTTTTTACGAAAATTATAAAGCTGACCCACGTGGTGACCGCGCTCCGGATAGCTTGCTTTTCTTGGGATCGGCTTTGACTGATCTTGGAAAGGCCGCTGAGGCATGCGAAGCCTTTGGTGAATTGACGAAGGCATATCCTGATGCGGCAACCGGCCGCTTGGCCGAACGCCTTACATCAAGCAAAACAAGAGCGAAGTGCAAGTAACGCTAAAGCCGGTCTTTCTCGACCGTTTTAGGGCGGCACTTTCCAGGCTAGACTGTGCTGATGATCGCTTATTATGTGCGGTGTCGGGTGGCCCCGATAGCCTTGCGCTTTTGCTGTTGGCGCAGCAAATTTTGCCGGGCAAATTGGTCGCCGCAACGGTAGACCATCAATTGCGATCCGGGTCCGCCGAAGATGCGCAGCTTGTTGCAAAAATCTGCCAAGATCTTGGCGTGCCGCATATCATTTTGACACCCGATGAGAAGATAGCGGGAAATCTCCAGTCGTCGGCACGCACAGCACGTTACGCCTTGCTGGAGCGCGCAGCCGATGTAGAAAATTGCCAGCACATTGCCACGGCGCATCATGCCGATGACCAATTGGAAACCCTGCTGATGCGATTGGCGCGCGGCAGTGGCGTCGATGGGTTGTCCGGCATTCGTGCACGCAATGAACGAGTTGTCCGGCCACTTTTGGAATTCACAAAGGCGGAGCTTATCGACATCTGTTCCAGCGGCGGCATTCAATCGGTCAACGACCCCAGCAACGCAAACATCGATTTTGATCGGGTCGCAATGCGGCGCTGGTTAGCCAGCACCCAACATCCATTTCCTGCAACCCGTGCGCTACGCACGGCAAGCGCATTGGCCGACGCATCTGATGCACTGGGCTGGATGACGGACACCCTGGCCGCGCAGAGGATGAGCGCAGAAAATGAAGTGATTATATGTAAGGCCAGTGGCCTTCCGCGTGAATTGAAACGGCGGCTTTTAATTCGCTGCCTCAGGACGATGGACGACAATCTAGCTCCGCGTGGTGACGCAATCGACCGCTTGTTAAACGACCTCGAAAATGCGCGATCAGCTATGATTGGCAATATCAAATGCCTGGGCGGAGCGGATTGGCAGTTTTCTAAAGCGCCACCTCGGCGTGCTCAAGAAAACAGCCTGTAATTTTGCCAATCCCTATATTGTCATTCACGCATTCGACCCTACATTAACTTATTACCTCCACGTATTTAGCGCGGGCACAGAACAAGGCAGTGATGATGAACGACGAACAAGAACCCAAAAGCAACCCGATGCTCCGCAACTTGGCCATTTGGTCGGCGATCATCGTCGCGCTTTTGCTTGTAGCTTCGATATTCAGCGGTTCGTCAGAAACGGCGAAGGGCATCAGCTATTCGTCGTTCCGCGATAAGGTTGAAGCGGGCGAAGTCAAATCCGTCGCGATTGCGCCAGAGCGCATTAGCGGGAAGCTGCAGAATGACGAAGCTTTCGTTACCGTGCCAATTCCAGGCGATAATAGCCTATATCCTTTGCTGGATGAAAAGGGCGTCGACGTTCAAGGCAAGGCGGAGGAACAGCCTAGCCTCATTCTAATTCTGTTATATCAGGCGCTGCCATTCCTTCTCATCCTTGGCATCGCATTTTTCGTTTTGCGGCAAATGCAAAAGGGCGGTGGTGCAGGTGGTGCCATGGGTTTTGGCAAGTCGAAGGCCAAATTGCTGACGGAAAAGCATGGCAAGGTAACCTTTGATGATGTCGCCGGAATTGATGAGGCCCGTGAAGAGCTTCAGGAAATCGTCGAGTTTTTGAAAGATCCGCAAAAGTTCAGTCGCCTTGGTGGCAAGATCCCAAAGGGCGCTTTGCTTGTTGGTTCACCAGGTACCGGCAAGACTTTGCTCGCACGCGCAATTGCTGGCGAGGCTGGCGTACCGTTCTTCTCGATCTCAGGGTCTGACTTTGTCGAAATGTTTGTGGGTGTAGGTGCAAGCCGCGTACGCGACATGTTTGAACAAGCAAAGAAAAACGCACCTTGCATCGTCTTCATCGATGAAATCGACGCGGTTGGCCGCAGCCGTGGCGCTGGCCTTGGCAATCAAAATGATGAGCGCGAACAGACGTTGAACCAGTTGCTGGTCGAAATGGACGGATTTGAAGCCAATGAAGGCATCATCATCGTCGCTGCAACCAACCGCCCTGATGTCCTTGATCCAGCTTTGCTGCGCCCCGGTCGCTTCGACCGTCAGGTTGTTGTGCCGCGCCCGGATATTGATGGGCGTGTCAAGATCCTCGCCGTGCACATGAAGAAAGTGCCGTTGGCACCCGATGTTGATGGCAGAGTCATCGCGCGCGGAACGCCCGGTTTCTCGGGTGCCGACCTTGCTAACCTTGTAAACGAAGCTGCATTGCTTGCCGCACGTCGTGGCAAACGTTTGGTCGCTATGCAAGAATTCGAGGATGCCAAAGACAAGGTTATGATGGGCACAGAACGTAAGTCGATGGTCATGACCGAAGATGAAAAGAAAATGACGGCCTATCATGAGGCCGGCCATGCAATCGTTTCGATCTATGAGGCAGCATCTGACCCGATCCACAAGGCAACCATCATCCCCCGTGGCCGTGCCTTAGGTATGGTTATGCGCCTGCCAGAGCGGGATAATTACAGCTATCATCGCGATAAAATGCACGCCAACCTGTCCGTATCCATGGGCGGACGCGTGGCGGAAGAATTGATCTTCGGCTATGACAAGGTAAGTTCAGGCGCATCCAGCGATATCCAATATGCCACCAGCCTTGCGCGCGACATGGTCACCCAATGGGGCATGTCAGATGCGATGGGCCCGCTGCAATATGAAGAGCGTCAAGAAGGCTATCTTGGCTACGGTATGTCACAGCGCTCAGCTATGTCGGATGAAACAGCACGAAAGATTGATGCCGAAATCCGCAAACTGGTCGAAGGCGGGCATAAGCGAGCGACAGAGTTGCTGACGACGCATAACGAACAATTGCACCTGCTAGCCAACGCACTTCTGGAATTTGAAACGCTTTCGGGCGACGAAATCAACCAGCTTTTGGAATCAGGTAAATTCGAACGTGATGATGGCAAGATCGTTAAGCCTTCGTCCATTCCGACGGTGGGCACAGCCATACCAAAAGCGGGACGCGGCAAGTCTGCGCCAGTCGAAGGCGCAACGCCACAAAGCGCTTAGTTTTCAGCTTTTATTCGCAGCGTCAACGCACTATCCGCAATGGAGAGAGAGTTGAGGTCGCAAAATGAAATATGCCCTTCTTTTGGTCATCGGCGCTCTGTTGTGCCCCGTTCCTGCAAAAGCCATGGACGCTGAAACCTTTTTTGTAAAAGCGGTTGCTTTGCAGAAAAAGGGTATGGGCGCAGTTTTTGCAAAAGATCTGAAGCCCATGATCCGGGTTTTTGATGAAGCGGCGAAGTCGGTCAAAGCCGAGAATGAGGCCGCGCGCGCCGCGGGGTCCCCTTTATTCTGCGCACCCAAGAAATACCGGCTGAATGCAGTGCAGTTCATTAGCGAATTCAGTCGCATCCCAAAAGAACGCAGGCAAACCCAGTCCGTTCGCGATGCGTGGCGCGAAATAGTCATCCGCCGCTTTCCCTGCTAAATTGGCGCTATAGATGAGGCATGAACAATATGCCCTTGCCGACGCCGCAGGGGGCGGAACGTCCCGCGATTTTTTGTATCTCAAGCGACCCTGAACGGAACTAAAGCTACAAAAGAAAAGGCCCGGACGAGCCGGGCCTAATTCATTCCTAAATGACTGGGATTTTACCGGTCGTAATCGCGCTGCATGCCCGCGCCACGCGCTGGCGCAGCTGCGGTCAAGCGGAGAGCTTCGGCGGACAGGCTGATCGAACCGACTTCATCCGCTTCTTCATCCTCATCAACCTGAACCTTCTGAAGCGACTGCACGAGACCTTCTTTCAACTGGTCAGGGCGAACGGTTTCCTCAGCGATTTCGCGCAAAGCAACGACTGGATTTTTATCGCGATCGCGATCAATTGTCAGTTCAGCGCCACCAGAGATCTCACGGGCACGCTCGGCGGCGAGTAATACAAGGTCGAACCGATTGGTGATCTTGTCGATGCAATCTTCAACAGTAACGCGTGCCATATTGGCTCCTGATTCTTCGTATTTTTCGGAAAGTTGCCCGCGCCTAGAGATAATAGGCCAAAATGTCAATGAAAAGGGCGGGTCGCTTGCCGTGCGCTGCGCAAAGCGGTATTGCGAGCAACATGACAGTGCAATCAGGCAAGCCCGGGTTCCCCGGAACGCACTTTCAGGTTGCGGGCCATGACTTGCACTTAGTTTATCAACCGCAAGATCGACTAAACGCCGTTTTACAGCTCATCGCAGTGGCGCAAAAATCGATACACATGTTCTTCTATATGTTTTGTGCCGACGAAACCGGCCGGCAAGTGCGCGACGCGCTAATTGCGGCGGCGAAACGCGGCGTGCACGTGCAATTGATTATAGACAGTTTTGGTTCAACGCAGGTGAGCAATCGATTCTTCGACGCTTTGCTTGACGCTGGCGGCAACTATCACAGTTTCAGCGCCCGCAAAGGCCTTGGTTACCTGATCCGCAATCACCAAAAGATGCTGATCATCGACGGCGCACATGCGCTTGTAGGTGGCTTCAACATCGCCGATGCTTATTTCGGGCGCGCAGGTGACGATAGCTGGGAAGATCTCGGCATAATCGTGTCTGGTCCGCAGGCGCAGCGGCTAAGCAATTATTTCGAGGATATGGCGCACGCGTCAAACGAAGGCGACGTCAGCTTCCGACAGATCCGAAATATCATTCGGCAATGGCGACCGGGCATTGGTCAAGTGCAATGGTTATTGGGTGGGCCAACCAACCGAATTTCCCCATGGGCGCTCACGTTCAAGCGATCATTGGATACAGGCAAGAGATTTGACATTGTTTCCGCCTACTTTTCGCCGTCCCAATCCATATTGCGCCGCCTTGCTAAGACCGCCAAGCGCAACAAGGGGTCACGCCTCATATTGGCTGGTAGGACCGATAATGGTGCAACTATTGCCGCCGCACGCCTGCTTTATCGCTATCTGATGCGCCGCAAAACTGGTATTTACGAGTATCAACCCCATCCACTCCATATGAAGCTGATGGTCATTGATGACACGGTATATATCGGCTCAGCCAATCTGGATGTCCGCAGCATGTTTATCAATTTAGAGATTATGGTGCGCATCAAGGATACAGCGCTCGCGCTGCATATGCGCGCACTGATTGACGGGCTTGCCTCCCAGTCGGAAGAGCAGACACGGATTTTGTTAAAGAAGCGGGACACTATTTGGAGCCGGTTTAAGTCCGGGCTTGCCTATTTTCTGGTTAATACAGTCGATTACACGATTGGTCGCCGGATCAAATTCCGCCTAATCCGCAACCGATAGGATCCGGCCCCATGTTCCCTATCAATCTGCTCCCCCTAGCTTGCAATCTATTATGTATCGGCCCTATGCAGCTAATATGGCAAAGCTAAGCAACGGCACTATTTCGGTTATTTTTGTGGCAAAGCGCACGGAACTGGACGCCGATGGTTACGCCAACGCTGCCGCGATGATGGATAAACTGGCTGCGCAACAAGATGGCTATTTAGGCATAGATTCGGTGCGTGGCGCAGATGGACTTGGCATCACCGTCAGCTATTGGGCAGACGAAGCGCGTGCAAAAGCGTGGCGCGATCATCCGGATCACGCCGCAATGCGCGACGCGGGCCGGAACCGATGGTATTCAGATTACAGCCTGCATGTGGCACAAGTGACGCGCAGTTATGATTGGAAGAAGCCATGAGCGCGGTTCAAACAATTCCCAGTAGCCGTGTTGTCGTGTTATTCCTCGTGATGCTCGTTGCCGCGGCGGGCAATACCGCAATGCAGTCTGCCCTTCCCGCGATCGCCAGTGAATTGGATATGCCCGACGTATGGGTCAGTCTAGCGTTTAGCTGGTCTGCATTATTATGGGTTATTACTGCACCCAAATGGGCACGGCTGTCGGATCGCCGAGGTCGCAAGCAGCTAATGAGCGTTGGCGTGATCGGCTTCGCTGCGTCAATGGGCTTGTGCGGATTGGTACTCTGGCTTGGGCTGGCGGGCCTCATTGGCCCCGTTGTGACGTTTATTCTGTTTGCATTATTCCGTAGCCTTTACGGTGGTTTTGGCTCGGCTGCCCCACCCGCCGTTCAGGCCTATGTCGCGGCCCGGACCGAACGCGCCGAGCGCACCAAGGCGCTATCAATGCTTGCATCATCTTTTGGCGTTGGCACCGTGATTGGCCCTGCAACAGCGCATTATTTCCTCTTCCCGCCGTTTGGCTTGGCCGGGCCACTCATCATGTTTGCCGCCTTTGGGGTAGCTGTATTGATTGCCTTACATGTTCATTTACCTAATGATACCCCGCGGTTTGAGGCACGTGGCGCCATTGCAGCTTACCCAAATTCAGCTTCCATGAATTCGCCGGATGCTGAAGAAGTTGATGGTGATGCTTTGGGATCAGTGTTGCCTACCAGCGAGGTCCGCCTGCCATGGCGCGACGAACGCATGGCATCCTGGCTGATTGCAGGTCTGATCGGTGGCCATGCACAGGCAATCATTTTGGGTGTGGTGGGTTTTCTTGTGCGTGACCGGTTGGGATTGCATGATCGTCCTTGGGAGGCCGTGCAAGCCAGTGGCTCGGTTATGCTCATTGGCGCAATGGCGACCTTGTTGGCTCAGTGGGGCCTCATCCCTATGCTCTCACTTGCTGCAAGAAGTTCCGTACTCTTGGGCGCGATCCTTGCATTACTAGGCACGATTTTGACAGGCGTCAGCCATGATTTTTATGGCATTAGCACGGGCTTTGCTATTGCCTCGCTTGGCTTTGGGCTGTTCCGCCCGGGATTTACCGCAGGCGCATCCTTGGCGGTCCATCGGCATGAACAAGGTGACGTTGCGGGCAAAATCGCATCGATCAACGGCGCGGCCTATATTGTCGCACCTGCGGTTGGCGTCGCTTTGTTCAATTACTGGGAACCCGCCACATTCATCCTGATCTCGGCGTCGCTGTTGTTCCTGATTATTTGGGGACGGCGCGCATTAATAGTGCCGGAAATCTAAGGTCAAAACCCGCAGCCGGCAATCGGCATTCCGGATGAGATAAAGTCGATACCGAATTTGGATAAAAAAAGGGCCGACCGAAGTCGACCCTGAAAAAGTCTTTAGGAGAGGATGCCTATAAGGCTTTTCTTGTATGGTTAGATTTCATTTTTTGTGCAAGTGCGAACAGTGCAATAGCTGTTGCAAATGATGCAACTGACATTTATAAGTTTAACCTGAATTTCGTGACATTTATACGATTGCGAGATCAAAATACTTTTGTTGCAGTGCGGCAAATTAGGAGATGATATGCGCAGATTGCCCCCCTTACGCTCGCTGGAAGCCTTTTTACGCGTCGCTAAATTGGGTTCGGCAAAAGCGGCCGCCAGCGAACTCGCTTTGTCTCCACCTGCACTAAGCCGTCGTATCAAGGCGCTGGAAGACTTCATAGGTAAGTCCCTATTTGACCGCCGCGCGCAAGCAATGGTCATTAATGCAGATGGCGAGGCACTTCTCGCAGCTGTTGAACCAGCGATGGACGCAATGGCGGAGGCGGTTGACGAACTTGCTGGCCGTGGCGGGGAATATCGCTTGCGCTTGGGACTTTTGCCGCTTTTTGGTTCGCAAAGGCTTATTCCGCGCCTGCCTGAACTGCGTAAGGCGTTTCCGAAGCTTCATATCGATGTGGATACATCGGGTCATGCCGAAAACCTACTGGGTGATGTCGTCGACGCGGCCATCATCATTTCAGCAGACGTCGACCCCAAGCTTTACAGTGTCCGGTTAGACCGCAACCTTGTTTACGCCATCGCCTCTGAAAAATGGGCGAATGAGCATAATGTCGAAAAGCCTGAGGACCTCGCAAAGCATACCGTTATGGTTCACAGTGACATGCCTATGATTTTTGACGCATGGCGACAGGCTATGGGGGTCCCCCGCCTGAAGCCGGCTGCGATCGATAGCTTGGATAGTGGTGCATTGATGCTGGAGGCGGCCGCAAATGGTCTTGGCGTTGCTATCATGCACGGAAGCCACTTCTCCGACGCGCGCGACCCGCGCTTGACTCGGCTTTTCAATACAGAAGTAGAGAGCCCCTATAGCTATTACTTCGTGTGCCGCCCACGTGCGTTGAAGCAAAGAGCCGTGAAAATCTTTCACGACTGGTTGTTGAAGTCAGGCGTATAAATACGCGCGTTTCCTTAAAACCTGTTCGTGACTGTAAACGCGCTTTGGTTCTCCTAGCCCGTTCAAAACGGATCTGATTAGCATTTCCGGACTGGCAACCTTCATCATGAACCGATGGCGATGGAGCGAAGCACTTGACCCAGTCGGCGGTGGACGTCATTGCAGGAGTATGACTCAAGACGTAGCCGACATGAATTTTGAAACCGCGCTGCGGGCGCTAGAAGACATCGTCCATAAGTTGGAAAGCGGTGAAGCGCCGCTCGATGAGTCCATAGCGCTTTACGAACGCGGCAATGCTTTGCGGGCCTTGTGCCAACAGCGGCTTGATGCGGCGAAGGCGCGTATTGAGGCCATAGTGCAAGGGCCTGACGGCACGCCAACGGGTACAACAACATTCGATGCCGGATGAGTACCATGGCTGGGCTACCATCATTGTTACAGGACTCACTCGCACAAATTGCAGCGGACATTGATCACGAATTTGACGTGCTGCTAACGCTGCCTGGCGACGCAAGGGACCGCCTATATGCCGCCATGCGCCATGCCGCGATTGGCGGCGGCAAGCGCCTCCGTCCGTTGCTTGTTGCCGCAACTGGGGCTCTGTTCCATGTGGACCGCGCGGTTGCATTGCGTGTTGGCACGGCTGTCGAAGCTATTCATGTTTACTCTTTGGTGCATGACGACTTGCCCTGCATGGATGACGACGACATGCGACGGGGTAAGCCGACAGTGCACCGGGCATTTGATGAGGCGACCGCAGTTTTGGCGGGCGATTCCCTACATGCCTTGGCATTCGAGATACTTGCGAGCTCGCAAACCCATGGTGACCCGTTCGTGCGCGGTGAACTGATCTCAACACTGGCTTTAGCAAGCGGCCCAGAAGGCATGGCCGGCGGGCAGATGATGGATATCGAGGCCGAGAAATCGGTTGTTGATTTGCAAACCGTCATGCGCTTGCAAGCGCTAAAAACAGGTGCCCTTATCGCTGCCAGCGTCGAAATGGGGGCGATATTGGGGCATATCCCACCCGAAGGCCGAGCACATTTGCGGGGATATGCCCGCGATATTGGCCTCGCCTTTCAGATTGCTGACGACATTATGGATGTTGAGGGTGATCCGAAACTGGCTGGCAAAGCGCTTCAGAAAGACGCAGCAGCCAATAAAGGCACATTTGTATCTCTGATGGGCCTCGAACGCGCCAAGCAGCAAGCGAAAATGCTTGTGCAGCAGGCCAACGACCATCTGTCGAGTTATGGCACAGAAGCCGATCTTTTGCGCGCCATTGCAAATTATATCACCGAAAGGGATCGCTAAATGACACACCGGATTGGCGTATATCCTGGGACATTTGACCCCATCACCCTGGGCCATATGGACATCATCCGACGCGGCGCAAAACTGGTGGATGAGTTGATCATCGGAGTAACCACGAACGCGGCCAAATCCCCGATGTTTTCCGATGATGAACGGATTGCCATGGTCGAGCGCGAAGTCGCTAGCATCGGTTCGGCGCATATTCGCGTTGTTGGGTTCAACTCGCTGCTCATGGATTTTGCGGAAGCACAAGGTGCAAGCACCGTCATTCGTGGTATTCGGGGTGTGACCGATTTCGAATATGAGTATCAGTTAACGGGCATGAACCGACAGTTGAACGATCGCGTCGAAACGCTGTTTTTAATGGCTGATGTGTCACTACAACCCATTGCCTCTCGGTTGGTGAAGGAAATTGCGATTTACGGCGGCGAAATCGGGAAGTTTGTGACGCCCCCTATTCGCGACGAGGTTGTTGCGCGCGTGCAAAAGTTAGGCAAAAAAGGCGGTTAAGCGTTAAAGCGGCTTGCGTCGCTTACGTTCCGCAGGTTTTGGAGGCGCTGGTAGTTCGAGATATTCTTCCGGCACATAAATGGCATAGGTCGCCAAACGGACTTCGCGGACGAACTGGAACAGGCAGGCCGACAGCAACGCCAGCGCCAGCATGAACAACGCCACGGCGACCCAGGCAGCATGTGTATTCGTCAGCCCCAGCACAAACAGCGCGACAATCATGACGCAAACCGAAATTGCCGACAGCACGGCAAACAATATCGACGAACCAACGACGCGCATGCGCTTTTCGATAATTCGCAATTCACGCACGACGCGTTCATGCTCAGCACCTTTCGTGTCAGCATATTGACGCTGCAGGTCACGTGAACGATCCACTATGCGTGACAACCGGCCAGTCAAAACATTGAGCAGGCTTCCCACCGCGACCAATAGAAAAGCAGGCGTCAGCGCCGTCTGTAAAACAGAAATGACAGCGGCAAGATCGGGACCAAATTTACCGTCCATTTTGCTTCTCTACCGCCAAGGCCCGCAAATCAGTCTTCAGCAATTTGCCAATATGGCTGCGCGGCATTTCGTCGATGGTGTAGAGTACTGAAATCCGCTGCGTCTTGCCAAGCTGCCCGTTCACACGCGCAAGAATGGCGTCAGGCGAAACCGCTGCGTCCTTCAACCGGACAAAGCCAACGGGCGTTTCACCCCAATTGTCGGAGGGAACCCCCACAACAGCAGCTTCGGCCACTTCGGGCTCCGCCTCCAACAATTCCTCCAGGTCTTTGGGATAAATGTTGAACCCGCCAGAAATAATCATGTCCTTGGCGCGGCCGACAATCGAGACGAAGCCGTCCTCGTCCACAATGCCAATGTCTCCGGTTTTTAACCAGATATTGCCATCTTCGTCGCGCCACTCCATCTCACGCGTTTTTTCTGGCTGGTTTTTGTAACCCGACATCATGGTCGGCGACCGTCCGGTAAGCACGCCTTTGGAACCGACGGGCAGGCGATTGTCGCCCTCGTCCAATACGATCAGTTCATGGCCGGTGACGGGCTGCCCAACAGTATGCAATTTATGAGGATGGTGATGGGCCTGCAACATGCAAACAACGCCACCTTCGGTCATGCCGTAAATCTCGACAAGGCCGCCTGGCCAGCGCTTAAGCACATCCGCCTTCAATTCCGCCGCAAAGGGCGCGCTGGTGCAAAATTTGACGATGAAACCGCTCAGATCATAGTCACCGAAATTAGCATGTGCCATTAACCGTTGGTATTGCACCGGCACAAGCATGGTATGTGTGGTCTGATCGGTCTGTGCATGTTCAAGATAGGCCAGCGCATCAAATTTCTCCATGATCCTTGCAAAACCGCCATGACAGACCGTTGGCAGGAATACCGCCAATGTTGTGTTCGAATATAAAGGCGTTGAGACCAAAGACCGCGTATCGCGATTGTAGATTGACTTGAATCCGCCCGCCATCTGATGCCAACGCATGCCGTGCGAATGGATGATGCCCTTGGGCGTTCCTGTGGTGCCACTCGAATAAATGATATTGAATGGGTCCGTCGCGGCAGGTGGCGTTGCATCGAAATGCACGCCCTCCTCTGCCATCCAGTCAGTCAATGCCGGATGGTCTCCAACGGGTTTGTCGAGCATAATTATTTTGACATCGCCCAGTGAGACTTCTCCAATGTCAGCTAGTTTTGCAGTATCGACGAACAAATGCATCGCGCCGGAATCTTGGAACATCGCGGCCAACTGCGCGGGTGTTGCAGATGTGGTCAATGGCGCAGCACAGCCCCCGGCGCGCACAACGGCAAGATAGACCAAAGCATATGGAATATTGCTGGTCCCCAATATGGCAACTGCCTGACCCCGCTTCAGGCCGTCGCGCTGTAGCTGTGCGGCAATCCGCGCAGTAGCTTGTGCAACTTCCCGCCAACTCAGTTCGGAAATGCTATCGGCCAGCGCGCGCGCGTCAGGCTTTTCCTCACTCCAGGCACCAATAAGAGCACCGAAGTCACCAAATGATTTTTCCAGTTCGGTATCGATAAACATGTAAATTCCCGTCTCCCGTGCGCCCGTTTGTCTGCAGACTTAGCGCGTTATGCAAAAGTTTCATTGCCTAATTTTCGACAGCAATTTCGGAGTTAAGATTCCTGTCATTGCCAACCACAAAAGACTGTGGAAAAACGTCGATTTTGGGGCACTTTCCCTTGGGTTTCTTGGGCTTTAGGCCTACAGTGCACAAATGACTGAAGAAACAACGGAAACTCCGCAATTCAACGCCTCTGCGGACAGCGCAGCCAACCCCAATCAGAATGAATATGGTGCAGACAGCATCAAGGTTCTGAAGGGCCTCGATGCGGTTCGCAAGCGTCCTGGTATGTATATTGGCGACACGGATGACGGCAGTGGTCTGCATCATATGGTGTTTGAAGTTTCCGATAATGCCATCGACGAGGCACTGGCGGGACACTGCGATCTTGTACTGATCGAACTGAACCCCGATGGTTCGGTTTCTGTCGAAGATAATGGCCGCGGCATCCCAACGGGCATGCACAAGGAAGAAGGCGTTTCGGCGGCTGAGGTCATCATGACTCAGCTGCATGCTGGTGGTAAATTCGAGAACACCTCTGACGACAATGCTTATAAGGTGTCTGGCGGCTTGCATGGCGTCGGCGTTTCGGTGGTGAATGCATTGTCCGAATTTTTGGAACTTACCATCTGGCGCGAGGGTAAAGAGCATTGGATGCGTTTTGAGCATGGCGATGCCGTAGGTCCTTTGGTTGTGCGCGGTGACGCGCCCATGGTCGATGGCAAGCCCAAAAAAGGCACGCGCGTGACCTTCATGGCGTCAACCGACACGTTCAAAAACGTTCTAGAATTTGACTTTGACAAACTTGAGCATCGGTATCGCGAGCTTGCGTTCTTGAACTCCGGTGTCCGCATATTGCTGCGTGACAACCGGCATTCCGATGTCAAAGAACATGATCTCTATTATGAAGGCGGCATTGGCGCGTTCGTAAAATATCTGGATCGCAACAAGGCGGCCTTGCTGGCCGACCCCATAACGATCACATCCAACCGCGACGGCATTGGTATTGACGTCGCGTTGGAGTGGAACGACAGCTATTACGAAAACGTATTGTGCTTCACCAATAACATCCCGCAACGCGACGGTGGCACCCATTTGGCAGCGTTCCGTTCGGCGCTCACACGCACCTTGAACAACTATGCCGAGAAGTCAGGCGTGTTGAAAAAAGAGAAAGTCACGCTGACTGGCGATGACATGCGTGAAGGCCTGACTGCTATTGTTTCGGTTAAGCTGCCTGATCCCAAATTCTCATCACAAACCAAGGACAAGTTGGTCTCCTCCGAAGTCCGCCAACCGCTGGAAAGCCTGATGGCAGACAGGATGAGCGAATGGTTGGAGGAAAATCCCGGCCATGCGCGCACGGTCATTCAAAAGGTAATCGACGCCGCCGCCGCCCGCGAGGCGGCCCGGAAAGCTCGTGAGGCCAGCCGCAAATCAGTGATGAGCGTTGCATCTCTACCCGGTAAACTAGCCGATTGTCAGGAGAAGGATCCTGCGAAGTCCGAACTGTTCCTGGTCGAGGGTGATTCAGCAGGCGGATCAGCTAAGCAAGGCCGTGACCGCCACTATCAGGCAATTTTACCACTCAAGGGTAAGATCCTGAACGTGGAACGTGCACGCTTTGACCGGATGCTGTCATCAAAGGAAGTCGGCACGCTGATTCAAGCAATGGGCACAGGCATTGGCCGCGAAGATTTCAACATCGAAAAATTGCGTTATCACAAGATCGTGATCATGACCGACGCTGACGTCGACGGCTCGCATATTCGCACATTGTTGCTGACATTCTTCTACCGCCAGATGCCCGAAATTATCGAAAACGGGCATCTCTTCATTGCGCAGCCGCCCTTATACAAGGTGGCGAAGGGACGCAGCGAAATCTATGTGAAAGACGACAAGGCTCTGGACGACCATCTGGCCGAGCTGGGCCTGAACGGCGTTGTTTTGGAAGGTGCAGGCGGACAACGCGCCGGTGCCGATTTAGGTGCCTTGGTCGACCATGCACGACGTATGCGCAGCCTGATGGCATTTGTGCCACGCCGTTATGACCCAACGATTGTGGAGGCCATGGCGCTCACGGGTGCATTGGACCCTGACGCCACCGATCGAACCGCCGCTGTTGCCAAGGCTGCAGCGTGGATGGCTGCGCAAGATGTGGAGGGCAAATGGTCCGGCCGCGTGTCCGAAGATGGCGGTTATCATTTCGAACGCCTCTGGCGTGGGGTGACCGATCATCACATCATTGAGGCTGCATTCCTGATGTCCGCTGAAGCCCGCAAACTACATAAGTTGGCGAGCGAAGAGACCGCAAGCTACGAAACTCCAGCACGCCTCGTCAAAGTTTCTGCTGCTGCCGAGGCGGTGGACGAGGTGGAGAACGATGAAGAGGCTGGCGACGCAGTTGGCGATCAAGCCAAGCGCGCAACCACTGCGGTGAGCGTCGGTAACAAGGGCGCAATTACGCGCCCGTCCGAATTGCTGGAGGCGATTTTGATTGCCGGCCGCAAAGGACTGTCGATTTCGCGATACAAGGGTCTTGGCGAAATGAATGCCGAACAATTGTGGGAAACCACGCTTGACCCAGATCACCGTTCGCTGCTCCGCGTGGAGATTGATCAGGCCGACCTCGCCGACGACATTTTCACCAAGTTGATGGGTGAAGTCGTTGAACCACGCCGCGACTTCATTGTCGAAAACGCGCTCAATGTCGCGAACTTGGACGTCTAGGGCACGAGCTAAAGCTTTCGGATGACCGCAAACTTCGGGCATTATAGCGCTTGGCGGTTCGAATATTGAAATGGCTTGTATATGTGCCTGCCCTTACTGGGGAGGCATGATGCAAAGACGCAGTTTTTTCATAATGGCGTTGCTGGCATTGCCCGTCTTGGCGCAGGCCGGCGACAACCGTGTCGAAATCGGCACTGGCATGGCCAGCTATTATGGCTTCGAATTGGGTGGGCGCCGTACCGCGAGCGGCGAACGCTTTGATCCGAATGACATGACCGCCGCCCACCGCACTTTGGCTTTTGGCAGCCGCGTTGCCGTTACAAACTTGGCCAATGGTCAGGAAGTGGTTGTCCGTATCAACGACCGCGGCCCTTGGGGCAAATCACGCATTGTTGACGTGTCCTTCGCCGCAGCCAAGCAACTTGGCATGCACCGCAGCGGCACGGCTAAGGTTAAGCTTGAACTGCTGAATTAAACAATGGCAGCGCGCTGCCATTCCGGCAGTTGCAACGCCTGCATATCATCCACACGGCGCAATTCTACGGACAGGCCAAGCTCCGGATAGCCGCAGCGTTGGCGGCTGATATCAGCCAGTTCCAAAGGCACGACGACCAACCGTCGATTAACCTTTTGCCGCCAGTTCATGCGCGCGGTGTTTTCCTGCCCGACATAACATCCCTTTGAAAAGGACACGCCGTTCAATTCCACGGCGTTCGCCTCCAACCATAAGGTTTGCTCACTTCCAAGCTCCGCCACACCTTCAGTGATACCCAAGGCCAACCGATGTGCCCGATATTCGGCGCTGACGTCCACATCATCGTCTGCGGGTGTTCCAAGCCACCGTTCACCCAAATCGGGATGACGTGGGTCACCGTTGCCGTCTGCTCTCCAAAAAACTGTGCAGGCCGGATCAATTGCAATCGCAATCTTGCGTCGCAACCGGTAGATTGACAGCCGCCGCACAAGCGCCTCTGCCTGCGTGCCTTCACAATCGATCAACACATCATCACCATCGGCCCATAACAGGAAATCAAACAAAGCCTTGCCTTGTGGGCTCAACAAACCTGCCCATAAGGGCATAACGGCTGCGGTATCTTGCGTCACCAGCCCTTGCAGGAATTGACGCACATCTTCGCCTGCTTCGGTGGGCGACAGACGGATGACATAGCGGTCATATAGACGGGTGTTTCGCATAGGTGACAGATAGGGGGATGAACGCTTAAAGGGAAGCCATGACCGACCAGACGATTCTTTCCATCCGCCGTCCCGATGACTGGCATGTCCATTTGCGCGATAATGCCGTGATGCGCAGCGTGGTGCCTTATACCGCAGCGCAATTCGCGCGGGCCATTGTCATGCCCAATCTTTCGCCGCCCATAACGACGGTGGAAGCAGGCGCAGCCTATCGCGAACGCATTTTGGCTGCTGTGCCCCAAGGGGTCAATTTCACGCCTTTGATAACCGCCTATCTGACCGACGCAACGGACGGCGAAGAACTGGCGCGCGGCTTTGCAGAAGATGTGTTTACCGCCGCAAAATTATACCCCGCCCATGCAACGACCGGAAGCGCCCATGGCGTGACCAATGTGGCCAATATCATGCCCGCGCTTGAGCATATGGCGCGCATTGGGATGCCATTGTTGATTCATGGAGAGGTCACCGATTCCCATGTCGACATATTCGACCGGGAAGCTGTGTTTATCGAAAGAACTTTATCAAAGCTCGTGCGCGACTTGCCTGAGCTGCGCGTGGTTTTTGAACATATCACCACGGCAGATGCGGTCGCCTTTGTCGATGATGCCGGCGACAACATCGCCGCCACAATCACGCCGCAGCATTTGCACATCAATCGCAACGCCATGTTCGAAGGTGGCATCCGGCCGCATGCGTATTGCCTGCCCGTAGCCAAGCGCGAAGTACACCGGCTTGCCCTACGCAAAGCTGCGACATCCGGTAGCGTCAAATATTTCCTTGGCACCGACAGCGCGCCGCATGACAAATCCGCCAAGGAAAGCGCATGTGGCTGCGCTGGGATCTTCAACGCGCCCTTTGCAATGGAAAGCTATGCTGCGGTTTTTGAAGAAGAAGGCGCGCTGGATAAGCTCGAGTCATTTGCGTCAGAAAACGGCCCGCGTTTTTACCGCCTGCCGCTGAATGAAGACCGCGTAACGTTGGAGCGTGTTGATACCGCCGTGCCAGAGCTTCTTGAACTAGACGGCGTTTCGGTTGTGCCCTTCCACGCAGGCGAAACTCTGCGCTGGCGCTATAAGGCTTAGGCCTTCGCGGCCCGATAGGTCTTGATCGCATCGGCGCAGAATATCGCGATGCTGGCCCAGATCAGGATGAAGCAAACCAGCTTGGTTGTGCTCAAAGGCTCGCCATAAACATAAACGCCCAGCAAGAACGCAATCGACGGCGCGATTTATTGCACGAAGCCTAAGCTGGCATAACTCATCCGCCGTGCCGCCGTTGCAAACATCAACAGCGGGATAGCGGTCACCGCGCCTGCAAGGATCAATAGCCCTGACGTCGTGAGATCATCGCCGAAGCCGCCCGTGCCCGCCTGCACATACCATAACACTGCGCCAAGCGATAAGGGCGCAAGCAACGTCGTTTCAATTGCGAGGCCAGGCACAGAGCCAACGGGCGTTATCTTGCGGATAAGACCATATAAGCCAAAGCTGAAGGCCAAGGAAACAGAAACCCACAATGTGTCAAGCGCATCGCCGATGAGGATTGCTACGCCAATGGCGGCGACCGCAACAGCCACCATTTGAAGCGGACGCAGCTGCTCGCCCAGAAACAGGCGGCCCAAAAGCACATTCACCAAAGGATTTAGATAATAGCCGAGACTGGCCGCCAATATGTGATCGGTAGACACCGCCCAAATATAAATAAGCCAGTTGATTGCAATCAGCGTTGCCGAGGCGAACAGGTTACGTAAGTGCACCTTGTGCCGGAAAATAGCGCCATATTCGTGCAGCTGTTTGCGAAACCCCATGATGAGTAGCAACAAAGGGATCGACCATAAAATCCGCTGCGCCACGACGGCGATTGGCGGCACATGGCTCAAAAGCTTAAAATATACGGGGACAAATCCCCAGATCATATATGCCGATATCGCATAAGGCAGACCGCTTGGGTGCGGATTTTTTTCATTTTCTGCCATAGTTTTAGCCCCCGCCCTAAAAATCAGGGTCAGATGATCCCGCCGCCCAACCAGAGGCGAAGCGCGCAAATCGCCATCACCACTAGACAGAAATTACGACCGCCACTTTTATCCGAGATGAACCCAAATGCGGCGCCTACACCCGCGATCAGGATAATCAGCCAGTTCAACCACCCAAGGAGCGGGATGAAACCAATGAAGGCCAGAACAAGGGCAACTAGGCCCAGAAGGAACGCGATCAAATTTGCCATGACCTAACTGTGACGGGTTTTGGGTGGCGTGGCAAGTAAAGCGATTTGGTAAAAGCAATCAAGGCAACGACCAATTCAAATGACAAGCGGCTCAGCCTTTACCAGACCAAGCCGCATTGCCTACATAGGTCCACGGCATAGCCGCTTTGGATGACCGATTATTCCGTCAGCTTCAAACCCGTCCATTTTGCGAGGAATGCATAAATATCCGAATATTCGTCGATCACCTTGTCGGTTGGCTTACCCGAACCGTGACCCGCACGGCTTTCAATGCGGATGATTTTAGGTTTACTTCCGGTCTCTGCAGCCTGAAGAGCGGCAATATATTTAAAGCTATGCCCTGGGACCACGCGATCGTCAGTGTCAGCGGTCGACACAATCACAGCTGGATATTCGACGCCTGATTTGATGTTGTGATAGGGCGAATAGGTCATCTGCATCTTAAAATCGGCTTCTTTACTGGGATAGCCATAATCGTCGACCCAATAGCGGCCCGCAGTGAACCGGTCAAAGCGGACCATGTCCATAACGCCGACGGCAGCATGTCCCGCCGCAAAAAGGTCAGGGCGCTGGTTCAACGATGCACCAACCAGCAACCCGCCATTGGAACGGCCCTCAATGGCAATTTTGCCTTTGGCCGAAATGCCGCTGGCGATGAGATATTCCGCTGCTGCTGCAAAATCGTCAAAGACGTTTTGCTTGTTCATCAGGCGGCCGGCGTCATGCCAAGGCTTGCCATATTCGCCACCGCCGCGAATGTTCGCCAGTGCAAATACGCCGCCCGATTGCAACCAAGCCATCCGTGTTGCCGAATATGTCGGCGTCTGCGAAATGTTGAATCCACCATAAGAATACAGCAAGGTCGGCGCGCCTTGGGACAGATCTACATCCTTCTTATGCACGATGAACATTGGAATCTTCGTGCCGTCCTTTGACGGATAAAATACTTGGCTGACGCTGAAGTCTTGCGGGTTGAAACTCAACTTCGGTTCCGCAAAAGGCGTCGATGTTCCGCTATCGCTGTCAAATCGATAGACGGCGCCTGGCTGATTAAAGCTAGAGAAACCATAAAATGTCTCGGCATCGCCTGGTGTGCCGGAAAAGCCACTGGCAGTGCCAATCGCGTTGAGTTGGATTTCCTGAACAGGCTGACCTGCAAGGTTCGTCATCAATGCCATCGATTTGGCGTCCTTGATATACGATAGGATCATACGATTGCCGACGATTTGCGCCCGCGATAGCGTTTCTGCGCGCTCTGGAATAACATCAGTAAATTTGGGCGTCTTCGCCCCAAGGTCCACGCTCACGACTTTCAGCCTTGGCGCATCCTTATTGGTGGTGAACCACAATGTGTTACCCATGCCTTCGATTAGGCCCCAGTCATGCTCTAGCCCCTTGACCAAAGGCTGCGCCTTCCAAGTCGGGTTTTTGCCAAGCGGTATGATATGCAGCTCATATTTCTCATCTGTGCCGGACGAGGTGGTAATCAACGCCCATTTGCCATCATGCGTCACCTGCGCGCTATGGCCATATTCGGGCTTATCGGGCGTCGCGTAAATCGCTTTGTCTTCCGACTGTGGCGTGCCGATTTTGTGATAGTAAACGGTCTGGTTATAATTCAGCTGCTGAAATGCAGCGCCTTCTTGTGGTTCGGCGAAACGGGAATAGAGAAACCCTTCATTGCCTACCCAACTTATATTCGTGAATTTGGCCCATTTGATTTCGTCAGCCAAAACCTTGCCAGTCGCGGTATCGAGCACCTTAATCGTACGCCAATCGGAACCGCCGTCCTGAATGGCATAAGCAAGCAGCTTGCCATTTTGCGACGGCACCCAGCTATCTAGCGCGGTCGCGCCATCCTTTGCCCAGCCATTCGGGTCAAGCAACACGCGGTCAGCGCCCGTCAGCCCTTTACGGACGTATAAAACCGACTGGTTTTGCAACCCGTCATTCTTGTTAAAGAAGTAATAACCGCCGGCCTTTTCAGGCAGGCCAAAGCGTTCATAATCGAACAGCTTCTTCATCCGGTCGGCAAGGATTTTCTTGCCCGGCAAACTTTCCAAATACGCGTCGGTGACAGCATTTTGCGATTTTACCCAATCCGCGACTTCGGCATTGACACGGACATCATCCTCAAGCCAGCGATAGGGGTCCGCAACTTTTACGCCAAATTGTTCATCAACGACATCGACCGTCTTGGTCTTCGGATAGGTCAGCCCGGCGGGGGCAGCAGTGGTTAAAGCGCTCTGGGCCAGTGCCATTGACGACATGGGCATCATCATGATCGCAGCCCCAAGCAAAAGTGGATTTCGCATAAATTCATTTCCCCAGCTCTCAATTCTTTATCTTAGGCGTAAAGCGTCAGTCAGATAACGCCAACCATATTGCGCGCCGTTCGCGCATTAAATTCGCAACTTCGTCGAATTCATTCGGTCAGTTGAAGTTCTGTGGATACAATCGCAACAGTTAAGCGCCACAAGCTACATCCCCAACACACCACCCGAAAGCGACATGTTATGAATATAACTAATGAACAGCATCAGCGCCGAAGTCTGATCCCTTGGCGCGTCCTTGGCTGGGGCGCAGCGATTGCGCTCATCCTCACGCCATTGATGGCTATGCAATTCACCCGTGAAGTTAAGTGGGATGAAACTGATTTCATTGTCGCAACCATAATCTTTGGAATTGTGGGTGGCCTTATCGAACTTGCCGTGCGCCTTTCGTCTAATTGGTATTTCCGCATCGGGGCCATGTTCGCGGTGCTGGCCGGGTTTATGGTCGTTTGGGCAAATTTGGCCGTCGGCATGATCGGCAATGAAGACAATCCCGTGAACCTGTGGTTCGGCACGGTTCTATTCGTTGCCATTGCAGGCAGCATCGCATCGCGTTTTCGCAAGCGCATCTTGCCATTCGCCATGTTCTTATCCGGCGCTCTGCAAGTCGCCATTGGAATCTTTGCTGGTATTTTAGGCAGCGACATGCGCGGCGGCAAATTTACGATCGTCCTATCGGTGGCGTGGTTTGTAGCGAGCTTGTTTTTCTGGTACGCCCGACAAAAGCGTAATGCTCAGGATTGAAACCACGAAAAAGGGCGGCACCCTTACGGATACCGCCCTTTTGAATTTATAAGGTGAGGCGCGTTTACTCGCTGTCGTCGAGCACTTCTACGGGGCCACTGTCTTGACCTTTGGCATCTACATTGCGGTCAACCAGTTCGATGACGCCCATTGGTGCAGCATCCGATCCGCGGAAGCCAGCCTTGATCACACGGCTATAACCACCGCTACGATCGGCATAACGTGTCGCCAGCTCGTCAAACAATTTCACCAACTGCGTGTCGTCCATCAAACGGCTCATCGCGAGGCGACGGTTGGACAGGCCACCCTTTTTCGCCAGCGTGATCAGCTTTTCGATATAAGGACGCAGTTCCTTCGCCTTTGGCAAAGTCGTCTTGATTTGTTCGTGCTTGATGAGCGACGCAGCCATGTTGCGAAGCATTGCGGTACGGTGCGACGTGGTACGTTGCAGCTTACGGTGGCCAACTTTATGGCGCATATTTCATTCCTTTCTTGCCGACCCTTCCGGGCGGGAGGTGCGAAGCAGACCAAAGGTCAACCCGGTTCCCACTTTCCCTGAAGGGATCGGTCGTTCGTAGGGGGGCCGTATCAGGTACCCCGATCCTGGCCGTTTAAGGGCGGCCATTTCCCTATATATTGGGCCAAAGCACTGCTTTGGCCCAGATACCTTTAACCAAGCAGTTCTTGTTCGAGCTTCTTGGCCATTTCTTCGATATTCTCTGGCGGCCATCCGGGGATGTCCATGCCGAGGCGTAAGCCCATCGACGACAATACTTCCTTAATTTCGTTCAGCGACTTGCGACCGAAATTAGGTGTGCGCAACATTTCGGCTTCGCTCTTTTGAACGAGGTCGCCAATGTAGATGATGTTGTCGTTTTTGAGACAGTTTGCGCTGCGGACCGACAGCTCCAACTCGTCCACCTTCTTGAGAAGATAACGATTAAGCTGATTTGCATCCGATTCTTCGGAAGAAGCGGAAGGTGCGGACATGCCCACCATTGGTGAGGATGCGGCCATCGAATCTTCAAAGTGGACGAACACTTGCAACTGATCCTGCAGAATACGCGCGGCGTAGGCCACGGCATCCTCGGGCGTTACGGTGCCGTCGGTTTCGATGGTCAGCGACAATTTGTCATAGTCCAGTTCTTGACCGATGCGGGCGTTGTCGACCTTATACGCAACCTGACGCACAGGCGAATACAGGCTGTCGACTGGGATCAGTCCGATAGGCGCATCTGCGGGACGGTTGGCGACTGCAGGCACATAGCCCTTGCCGCTGTCCGCCGTGATTTCCATGTTCAACGTCGCACCATCATCCAGATGGCAGATGACGAGATCAGGGTTCATCACTTGGATATCGCCCGACACCGCAATGTCGCCAGCGGTTACAGCGCCAGGACCCGTAGCCGAAAGCTGAAGACGCTTAGGGCCTTCGCCTTCCATCTTCAACGCAACCTGTTTGATATTCAAAACGATGTCTGTGACATCTTCACGTACACCGGCCAGCGACGAGAATTCGTGCAACACGTTCTCGATCTTGATCGAGGTAATTGCTGCGCCCTGCAACGATGAAAGCAATACGCGACGCAGCGCGTTGCCGAGCGTCAAGCCAAAGCCACGCTCAAGCGGCTCAGCAACAAATACGGCCTTACGCTTCGCATCGCTACCTGACTTGAGCTCAAGTGCGTTGGGCTTTTTCAGTTCCTGCCAGTTCTTGATATTGACGGACATGGATTTCCCCTTGGGTTTTGCAAAACCGGCAATTTGGTGCACCGTGCCGGATCGCGGGTAAAAGAAGGAACGACTGAACAGCCGCCCCTGAAACGAATGCTTAGACGCGCCGACGCTTGGAAGGACGCACGCCATTATGCGGGATCGAGGTCACGTCACGAATCGAGGTGATGGTGAAACCCACCGCCTGAAGTGCACGCAACGCCGATTCACGACCCGAACCCGGGCCCTTAACTTCGACTTCCAATGTGCGAACGCCATGTTCAGCAGCTTTTTTACCGGCGTCTTCTGCGGCAACCTGGGCTGCATAAGGGGTCGATTTACGGCTACCCTTGAAACCCATGGTTCCTGCTGACGACCAGCTGATCGCGTTGCCTTGGGCATCGGTGATCGTGATCATAGTGTTGTTAAAGCTGGCATTGACGTGCGCGACGCCTGCCGAGATATTTTTGCGTTCCCGCTTTTTAATGCGCTGTGGTTCGCGTGCCATATAATGTGTATCCTATTCGAAAATGCGCAGAAGAAATAATCAGGCCAAGGCCAGTAATTACTTCTTCTTGCCCGCGATTGCCTTGGACTTGCCCTTGCGGGTGCGCGCATTGGTATGCGTGCGCTGACCACGGACGGGAAGGCCCTTACGATGGCGAAGGCCACGGTAGCAGGCGAGATCCATCAAACGCTTGATGTTCATCGATGTGTTGCGGCGAAGATCGCCTTCTACGGTGTAGCCCGCATCGATGGTTTCGCGGATTTGCAGAACTTCGGCATCCGAAAGATCCTGCACACGACGGCTATGATCAATTCCCAGCTTAGTCGCGATTTCGACGGCTTTAGTGCGGCCGATACCGTGAATGTAGGTAAGCGCAATGATCACGCGCTTGTTGGTTGGAATGTTAACTCCGGCAATACGT
>Ga0315903_10002805_pt1 | contig 24947 bp, 27 predicted proteins | sample LakEriMetagenome_7_FD_203524 | JGI IMG/M metagenome (GOLD analysis project Ga0315903, IMG submission 203524) | Freshwater fungal communities from buoy surface, Lake Erie, Ohio, United States - Buoy 2 MA119 | ecosystem: Environmental > Aquatic > Freshwater > Lake | place: USA: Lake Erie, Ohio... | reverse complement strand
AGCGTCGGGAAATCTTTGAACAGGTCGCTGTTGAGGCACTGCATGAAGGCCGTGGTGTCGGCGTTCAAATAGTGCGCGCCCGTGGTGTGGAAACAGGCATTGCAGCTGGTCGACACGTGGATCATGGCGGGCAGGTTGTGCTCGACCATTTTTTCGTAAATGGGATACCAGTGGCGGTCGTTCAAGGGTGGGCTGGTCCAGTGGCCGCCCGACGGGTCGGGGTTCAAATTGATGCCCACCGCACCGTATTCTTTGACACAGCGTTCCAACTCGGGGATGCAGGTGGCCGGGTCCACGCCCGGCGACTGGGGCAGCATGGCCACGGGCACAAAATTGTCGGGGAACATTTTGGACACCCGAAAGCACAGCTCGTTGCAAATTGCCGCCCAGGTGCTCGACACCTGGAAGTCACCAATGTGGTGGGCCATGAACGAAGCGCGGGGCGAAAACAAGGTGATGTCGCTGCCGCGCTCTTTCATCAGCTTGAGCTGGTTGGTCTCGATGCTGTGGCGCAGGTCGTCGTCGCTGATTTTCAAATCTGACGCTTTGGGCATCTTGGCCGGGTCTTGGATGCCTGCGATTTGCTGGTTGCGCCAATCGTCCAGGGCTATGGGCGCGGTCGTGTAATGGCCGTGGCAGTCGATGATGAGAGACATGGTTTTCCTCAGTGATGGAACAAAAAATAAAAACTCAAAGCCAGTGCATGCCGTGCCGGCGCTTGATCGGCTCGACCTCGGCACTGGCCAAAAAATCCATCCACGCGCGCGCCGCTGGCGCGCGCTGGGCATCTGCCGCTGCGGCCGTTCCCATGCCTGTCGAGAACACGCTGATGTAGGCCACATCGGGGGACAGCTCACCGAGCAAGGTGATGCCCGGCAGCGACATCAATTCGCTGAGTTGCTGAAAGCCCAGGCTGGCCTCGCCCCGGGCCAACAAGGCCCCCACAGGCACCCCCGGCTTGGCCTGCACGCAGCGGCCTTGCATGGCCGCGGTGATGCCCCACTGGTCGAATAATTTTTCCAAATACACGCCGCTCGGGCCCGTGGAATAAGCCACTTTGGTCGCCGCCAGCACTGCCGCCTTCAGCGCTTGTGCACTGCCAATGTCGGGGCGTGGCGCGCCTTGGGGCACGGCCACCGCCACGGGCGAGCGCACCCAGTCCACCCGCGAGCCCGCCTGCACCTGACCAGAGGCGATCAAGCGGTCGATGGCGTCGCTGGCCAATATCACCGCATCGAACACCTCACCCGCTTGAACGCGGCGTGCCGCGTCCACACCACCCACGGCCTCCACTTGCCAGAGCACGCCGGTTTGTGCTTGGTAGGCCTGGGTCAAATCAGCCAGCACGCCTTGGGTGGCTTTGGAGGAAATGGCGTTGAAGGTGGGGGGGGTGGCGGTTAGGGACATGGCCACATTGTCAAGCTTTGCAGCATGCATCCACGCACCACAGGGCCACTACCTGATATTCATTTTTTGAATATCAGATAATTGGTTATATCCAAATCAACCAGATGGACCTCCAACAACTGCAATCTTTTGTGGCCGTGGCCGAGCAAGCCAGCTTCACCCGGGCCGCCCAGGTGCTGGGCGTGGCCCAGCCCGCTTTGAGCCGCCACATCCGCAGCCTGGAGGTCGAGTTGCGCCAAACCTTGCTGACGCGCAACGGGCGCGGGGCGGTCACCACCGATGCGGGCAAGTTGCTGCTCGAGCACGCACGGGGCATCTTGCACCAAGTTGCTCGCGCCCATGAAGACCTGGATCAACTGCGCGGGGGCATGAGTGGGCGCGTGGCCCTGGGGCTGCCACCCAGTGTGGCCCGGGTACTCACCGTGCCGCTCACCCGCGCTTTCAGGGCCGAATTGCCCCAAGCGCAGCTGAGCATCCGCGAGGGGCTGTCAGCCGATTTGGCCGAAAGCTTGCTCAATGGCCGGTTGGACATCGCCGTGCTTTACAACGCCCAGGCCATCGACGGCTTGCAGCGCCAAGTTTTGATCGACGAGGAATTGGTGTTGGTGCAAGTGCGCCCCCCAGGCTTGGCCGAAGAACCACCGCCACCACCCATGGGCTGGCACGATCTGGCCGACCTGCCCCTGGTCACGCCCAGCCGCCCCAACGCCATCCGCATGCACCTGGAGGCCGAAATGGCCCGGCATGACTGCCAACCCAAAGTGGTGTTGGAAATCGATGGGGTGTCGGCCATCTTGGACTTGGTGGCCGATGGCGTGGGCAGTGCCATGCTCAGCCGCCAGGCGGTGGCCCGCTCGACCAAACCCTCGGCCTACCAATTGCGCCAAATAGGCTCTCCGCCATTCACCATCGCCTTGTCGTTGGTGAGCAGTGACCGGCGGGCCACCACGCCCACCCAGCAACACACGGCCGCCTTGGTCGGCCACATGGTGCGAACCCATTTGGGCCGACTCTGACAAAACCGCCCCTGGAAAAGGCGCATTTGATTTCTCATGGAAATGTCAGATTTGTCTGACACAAACCGCAAAATGTTGTATGCTTTTGCAAGTGATAAAACAACTTCAATGTAAATCTTGCCAGGGAGAACGATATCAACCACTACCTCAACTTTGTCAATTTGGTCCGTGCCTTGGCCGATCAGGAAGCCATTCCCGACCTGGACGCCAGCTCCAAGCAATTGATGGATGAGATTGCGCTTTTCCAACTTCGCGAAAAAGCCATGACCGTGACCGAGTTGATGAACCTGGCCCACATCGCCTCTCCCGCCACCTTGCACCGCAAATTCACCCAATTGCTCGACCTGGGCTTGGTTGACGCGGTGTTCAAAGACCGCAACCGGCGCACGAAATACGTGTTGCTGACCGCCGACGGCCAAGCCTATTACAAAGCCATTGAACGGGCATTTGAACAAGCCCAAAAATCGGTGTCTGAGGCGCTTGGGTTTCGTGCCCTGTCACGCCCTCACCCCGCTTGACAACCCCTGGCTCAAGGCTGGCTCAATAAGCCCAAACAGCACCCGGTTGCCACAGGGCCAAGACAGCCCCGGCCAAGGCCAGTGAAGGACCCAACGGAATGTGTTGGTCTTTTTGGTATTGACCACGCGCCATCAAGACAAGGGCATACAACAAGCCCAGCAGCGACGCCCCCAGCACCAACCACGGCAGGGCCTGCCAACCCAACCAAGCGCCCAAAGCAGCCAGCAATTTGAAATCGCCCCCACCCAAGCCGTGCTTGCCCGTGAGGCGCAAGAACACCTGGTACACCAGCCACAAACTCAGGTAACCCGCCACCGCACCCCACATGGCATCGGACAAAGGCAGGCCTGTCCACCCCAACTGGGCAGCGATCATTCCCACCCACATCAAGGGCAAGGTGAGCACATCCGGCAAGAGCATGGTGTCGGCATCGATCAAAGCCAAGGCCAGCAAGGTGGTGAAAAAACCGGCCCACATCAGCGCCGCCCAACTGACCCCCCAGCGCCAGGCACACCAGCCCCAAACCAGACCCACCGCCACCTCAACCAGCGGGTAACGCGCCGAGATCGGCGCCGCGCAATGCCCACAACGGCCACGCAACCACAGGTAGCTGAGCACGGGCACCAAATCGCGCCATGCCAGCGGCGTTTGGCAGTGCGGGCAGTGCGAGCGCGGCGTGGACAGGTTGAATACCGCTGGCGCATCGCCCGTTGGGCCATCGCTAACGGTTTGCCATTCGCGCTCGAGCATGCGCGGCAAGCGCCACACCAACACATTGAGAAAACTCCCCCATTGCAAACCGATCAGGACTGCCATGGCAATGAACAGTTGCGGCTCCATGGTGTTGGGGGTGTGCCGCGGTGCGCTTCAAGCGCCAGAGGGTTTGCGTTGGAGCGAAATCAAGCGGTCCGCATAGTCTTGCCAAACCGGCTTGGCGGGCATGTCCTTGAACACACCCTGCGCGGCCAAACCCGCCACCCAATCTTGTTTGGTGGCAATGGCCGCCGCCATGGTGGGTGCCACCCCGGTTTCTTGCACGGTGACGGCCGACTCGCGCATTTCTTCCGCGCGGCGTTTGCCATGCTGAACCACCCGGCTGAAAAAGTAAGCGCCTTGCTTTTCCCAGTCGATGGTGGGAAAGGTCTCGGCCATGGTGGCCAGCATTTGCGATTCCACACCGTAGTGGCGCGCGGTGGTGTAGCTCTCCACCACCAAGGCCTCCAGACCTTTGATCATGATGCTGCGGCACATCTTGATGGCGCTGGCCACGCCCACGGTATCGGCAGCGATCTGGGCATCACAACCCCAGGCGAGCAAATGGGGCAACAAATCTTTGGCGTGTTCGCCGCCCAGCAGCATGGGAGTGCGGATGCCGTGCGGCGGCACCGAGGTCATGACCCCGGCCTCGACGTAACGCCCACCGGCTGCGTTGATCACATCGCTGCAATGCTGCTTGGTGGCCGGCGAGGCTGAGTTGAGGTCCAGAAAAAATGCACCTGCGCGCAAATGTGGGGCCACCGCTTGGGCCACTGCATGCGCATTCGAGGCGGTCACTGCGGACACCACCAGGTCGACTTGCTGCGCCAACTCAACAGCGGAGGTACAAGGCTGCACACCGTGCAGATGGGCATGTTCAAGCATGGCTGGGCCGCGCGTCGGGTCCACAAAACCCAGGTCCCAGGTGCCGGTCCACGACAGATGGGGTTTGAAGCCCAGGGCAAAGGTTTTGCCCACCTCACCGTAACCCACCACCCCCCAACGCGCGATGCCCATGGTCAGCCCTTTGTGGCGGTCATTGTTTTTCGATTTTGGCGCGGGCAATCACCTCGGCCCAACGGCGAATGTCGCCGTTCAAAATATCGGCCGCACCTTCGGGCGTGCTGCCCTGGGCGATCACGTTGAGGTCGCTCAAGCGCTTTTTCACATCGGGCGCGTTCAGGATGGTTTGAATCTCTCGGTTGAGTTTGATCACCACCTCACGCGGTGTTTTGGCCGGCACGGCCAAGCCGTTCCAAGACGCCACATTGAAGTTGGCCAAGGCACCACCCGTTTCACGCAACACCGGCACTTCGGGCAAGCCGGGGAAGCGCTTGTCACCCAACAGGGCCAAGGGGCGCAAGGCCTTGGACTGAACCTGGGGCATGAGCGGGCCCAAGATGTCGACCATGGCATCGATCTCGCCGCCACGCAAAGCATTGATCACGGGAGGCGTGCCGTTGAAGGGAACGATTTGAATGCTCAGGCCCGCGGTGCTGGCAAACAATTCAGCGGCCAGGTTTTGGGTCGTGCCAATTTGCGGCGTGCCCACATTGAGCTTGCCGGGGTTGGCGCGCGCAAAGCTGAGCAAGTCGGCAATGGTTTTGAAGCGGCCGGTTTCAGACACGGCCAGCACCAGGTCAAAGCTGGCCAGTTTGGTCACTGGGGTGAAGTCTTTGATGGTGTCAAAGGGCAAGGCTTTGAACAAGGACGCGCTCACCGCGGTGCCGCTGGAGATCAGCAATATCGTGTGGCCATCGGCTTCAGCGCGGGCCACTTGCTCGCCCGCCACCACACCACCGGCACTGGGTTTGTTCTCGATCACCACCGACTGGCCCAAAGCTTCGCTGAGCTTTTGACCCACCGTGCGAGCGGTGATATCGGCCGCTCCACCGGCCGCATTGGGCACCACAATTTTGATGGCTTTGCTGGGGAAGTTTTGCGCCCCAGCGCCTGCGGCCACCGCCACAGAACAAATCGCAATGCACAGGGTTTTGACCCAGTGACGACCCAAGGGGAAAGCAGTGAACATGAGCAACTCCAAATATCAACCGCACCAGAAAGTCCAGCGCACCATCAGTGGGCAGGACTATAACGCGAGCGACTTTGCAGCGAAGGCGGCCAGCCCATATCGTCTAACATCTCGCACCTAACCACGGAGTAAGCCCCATGTCTTTGCCTTTTTTGCCCGCCCGTTACGACCACGTTGGCAGCTTTTTACGCCCTGATTACCTGTTGCAAGCCCGCGCCCAAAAGGCCAAAGGCGAGATCAACGCCGAGCAACTGCGCGCGGTCGAAGACAAGGCCATCACCGAAATCGTGCGCTTTCAAGAGAGCGTGGGCCTCAAAGCCATCACCGATGGCGAGTTTCGCCGCACCTACTTTCACATCGACTTTTTGGACCAATTGGGTGGCGTCAAAACCGACATCCCTGTGACCATCAGAAAACCCGATGGCAGCGAAGAGTTGGCCCCACCGGCCATCCGCGTGATCGACAAAGTCACCCATGTGCGCGACATCCAATTGGAAGACTACAAGTACCTGAAAAGCCAAGTCAGTGCCGGCCACACACCCAAGGTGACCATCCCCTCGCCCACCATGCTGCACTTTCGCGGCGGGCGCGGTGGCATCAGCAAAACCGCCTACCCCGAACTCGACCCAGTCTTTTACGACGACGTGGCCAAAGCCTATGGCGATGAGCTGCGCTCGCTGGCTGCTGCTGGCTGCAACTACGTGCAAATGGACGACACCAACCTCGCCTACCTGTGCGACGACAAAATGCGCGAAGCCGCGCGCCTGCGCGGGGACGACCCCAACGAGCTGCCGCACCGTTACGCCGCCTTCATCAACAAAGTGGTGGCGCAAAAGCCCGCTGGCATGACCTTGGCCATGCACCTGTGCCGGGGCAACTTCAAGAGCACCCATGCCGCAGCGGGCAATTACGAGCCCGTGGCCGAAGCGCTGCTGTCGGAGATGGACATCGACGCCTACTTCTTGGAGTACGACGACGACCGCAGTGGCGACTTCCGCCCCTTGCGTTTCCTGCCCAAAGGCAAGCTGGTGGTGTTGGGCTTGGTGACCACCAAGTTTGGTGCCATGGAGAGCAAAGACAGCCTGAAGCGGCGCATTGACGAAGCCGCCAAATTCGCGCCCATGGACCAACTCGCGCTGTCACCGCAGTGTGGCTTTTCCAGCACCGTGCACGGCAACAACATCGCGGTTGAAGACCAGCGCAACAAACTGCGTTTGGTGATTGAGACTGCGCAAGAGGTGTGGGGCGACCACTGAAGTCTGGGACCGAGGCCCCGTCTGGTGCAGACCTCCCAGCGGCTGAAGCTTCTGGACTGCCTGCACCGGGGCTGAGCGATCCCACCCTGCCCCTGCTGCTCGAGCCCGGGCACCTGATGCGCCGGGCCCATCAGTGGGCGGTGTTTCATTTCCACGATACGCACGGTCGCCATGTCACACCCGTGCAGTACGCCATCTTGCGCGCTTTGCAAGACCAACCGGGCATCGACCAAGTCACCTTGGCGCAACGGGTGGCGCTCGACACCTCCACCACCGCCGACATCGCTGCGCGCCTAGAGACCAAAGGCTGGATCGTGCGCCACATCTTGCCCAGGCGTCAGCGCAGCCTGCACCTGACCGATGTAGGCACGGCCTTGCTGGCCGACATGCTGCCCCGGGTGCAGGCCATGTATGCGCGCATCCTGGAGCCCCTCTCCGCCCCCGAGCAAACCGAGCTGTTGCGGCTGCTGGGCAAGCTCACCGCCGCCGAAAACCAAGCACCCCCGCCGTCCGAATAAGGGAAAACCCTCGCATTCAAGGTCTTCCATCCCCGACTCACATTCAGTATGATGAACGTCATTCAGTATGCGGAATGAAGGAGCTCTCCCATGTTTTTGATGAACACCTGGTATGTGGCCTGCACCAGTGCCGACTTGGCCGAAAAACCCTTGGGCCGCACCATTTGCAACCAAACCATGGTGTTTTTTCGCAATGCCGAACAACAAGCCGTGGCGGTCGAGGACTTTTGCCCGCACCGCGGTGCCCCGCTCTCGCTGGGTCGGGTGCAAGACGGCAAATTGGTCTGCGGCTACCACGGCCTGGAAATGGGTTGCAAAGGCAAAACCGTGCACATGCCCGGGCAGCGGGTGCAGGGCTTTCCCAGCATCAGCGCGTATGCGGTGATCGAGCGTTATGGCTTTGTGTGGGTGTGGCCGGGGGACGCTGCTTTGGCCGACCCGGGTTTGATGCCGGTGTTTGACTTTTTTGACAACCCGCAATGGGCCTATGCCGGCGGTCTCTACCACGTCAAGGCCGATTACCGGCTGATGATCGACAACCTGATGGACCTGACCCACGAGACCTATGTGCACGCCAGCAGCATCGGTCAGCCTGAGATTGACGACACGCCTTGCGCCACCCACAAAGAGGGCAATGCCGTGGTCACCAGCCGTTACATGCACAACATCCAGGCCCCAGCGTTTTGGCGCATGGCCATGCAAGCCAATGGCTTAGACCCCGAGGCCGCAGTGGACCGCTGGCAAATTTGCCGCTTCACCCCGCCCAGCCACGTGATGATCGATGTGGGCGTGGCCCTGGCCGGACAAGGCGGTTTTGATGCACCCGCCGAAGCGAAAGCCTCCAGCGTGGTGGTGGACTTCATCACCCCCGAGACCGAAACCTCCCATTGGTACCACTGGGGCATGGCGCGCCAGTTCAAGCCCCAAGACACCGACCTGACGGCACGCATCCGCGAAGGTCAGGGCCAGATTTTTGGCGAAGACATGCAGATGCTGGAGATGCAACAAGCCAATTTGCTGCGCCATCCGACACGCAAACTGTTGATGCTGAAAATCGATGCGGGTGGGGTGCAGTCGCGGCGGGTGATTGATCAGCTCTTGGCCGCAGAGCAAGCGAGCCGAGTGACCGCTTAGGCTTGACGGGGGCAAGCCCGGCATCAGTGTGATCAACCCAACCCCAAGACGCCAAGGCCTTTGCTTATGTGCGCCCACACGACCTGGACCTACGCCGTTACCAGGCGGGCGACGAAGGCATCGTGGCCCTGTTGCAGCGCGCCAAGATGGTCGGCCCCATCGCCCGCTTGGAATTGGTGGCCGCCGAGGGTCACAACCCCATGATCTGATCAGTTCCGCTTGCGAAACACCACCACATGCTGCCAGGGCAAGGTCCTCACTGTGCGCTCCCAGTCCAGCGCGAAAACAGCAGCCTCTCGCCGGATCTGCGCCTCAGTCATCTTATGCAAGGGTTTGATGGGAACAAGTGGGTCCTCGGCCTTGTACTCCACAAAGACGACTCGACCGCCAGGCTTGAGGGCCTTGACTAAGCTAGACATCACCTCGTAGGGGTAGGCCAGCTCGTGGTAGACGTCGACCATGACCGCCAAGTCCACCGAGGAAGCTGGCAGCTTCACATCGTCCACTGCACCCAGACGCGCTTCGATCTGCGAGAGCCCACTGCGCTTGGCCCCAGCCATCAGCATGTTGACCATTTCAGGCTGCACATCAACAGCCCAGACCTTGCCACCCGGCATCACCGCCGGGGCCATTCGCCGTGACAGATACCCGGTACCGGCCCCAATATCGGCCACCACAAAGCCGGGTTGCAACATCAATGCAGCCAGCAACAGGTCGGTCCGCTCTTCTCGATCGCGTTCTTGCCGCTCCAGCCATGCTGCGCCCTGCCAGCCCATCACCGCCGAAATCTCGCGCCCCATATAGCTTTTGCCAATGCCATCCCTGCTGACTGGCAATGGGCTGTAGCGTTCGGCGACTGGAGCGGACTGCGCCCACACGGCGCTGGCAGTCATGAGCAGCGTTAAGCCGATGGAGTGCAAGCCATTTGTTTTTTTCATTTCAGTGCCTCACAAATTTTTCAGACTTTAGCCCATGCGTCGCTGCACTCAGCTTTCGCTGGCTGTGACGCCATCCTGCTGTTCTTTCTGCTCAAGCTTCGCATGGCAGCGCTTTTGTTCTGCATTTACCAAGGTATTTCAGAACCCTTGTGGTCAACAAAGTGAGCACCCGACTTGGCAGGAAGCGACTTCAAAGCTGTGAGCATTCCCAGGACTGATTCATCCGGCGCCAAAAGATGGCCCAGGGAGCTTGTATAGGGGTCAGAAAGCTTTGACCGAACGGTGCCAGGCTGTAGCGCCACGACGCGCAAAGTGGGGCTTTTGCGTTGCAGTTCGATGGCCGCCGTCTGAAGCATCATGTTCAATGCCGCTTTAGATGCGCGGTATCCATACCAACCGCCCTTTTTGTTGTCAGCAATGCTTCCAACGCGGGCAGAGAGCTTTGCATATACCGAGGAGCCCTTGGCCAACAAAGGCGAAAAGTGGCGCATGACCAAAGCAGGGCCAATGGCATTGACGCGCATAGACTGCATCAAATGGTCTGAATTCAAGCCATTGAGGGATTTCTCTGGGCCCACACCATGGATGTTCAGCGCCCCCGTGGCATCAATGATGATTTCAAAAGGTCCCTTTTCGCGCGAGAGAGACGCTTGAGCCCTGATCGATTCATCGTTTAACAGATCAAAGCAACTGCCAGATTGGCGCGATACCACTTCCACGTGTGCACAGTTGGCGTCCGCATGGAAGGCCGCCACAAAAGCGGCACCAATAGCACCACCAGAGCCAATGACCAGGGCCTTGTAATCCCCTTGAGAAAATAGCGGTGTGTGTTCATCCATATTTGACATCACCAAATAGCGTCCAGATATCTCGAACATTCGTGAAACATGAATTGCAACACTTCATTTGTTTGAAAGCCAGCCTTTGAAGAAACGACCAGATGACCTCAAATGCGCAAAGGCGCACCGTAGCCGGTCAGCTCTAAATATCCATGGCCGAGCAAGCGTTCCTCTTGCATCAGACTGACCGCCCCCTCCCAATAAAAGCCGCCGGTGCTGGAGCGCGCGTCTACCTCTTGCGCCAGCATCAGCGGCACAAGCTGGAAACTTTGGTTGCCGACCACCAAGCCCATGGGTATGGGATATTCAATCAATGACTTAGAACGCCAGCTTCCCCGCTTTTGCCACTTCAGGCCACTCCAGCCTTTGGCGGGTCGACCCTGAAGATCACGCGCATCGACATGTGCGTGAAGCGGCTCTGATTTGGCGTTGCGAATTTGAAAAGCCATCAACGTGCCGCCGTCCAGCAAGTTGATGCCTAACCAGTCCCAACCGACCGCCCCTTGCATTAACAATTGACTTGACCATTCGTGGTCCAGCCACGCTTTTCCCTCCAGCAACTGAGATTGCTTGCCTAATTGCACACTGGCATTCACTCGCAAGGGCGCCCGACTGTAGTAAAAGCTCGCTTGATCAGCATGCGGACCCTTTTGCGACAAACCCTCTTGCCCACGCAAAATAACGGGTTGCTGAGTGCTGGCTTCAAACGTCATCCCAAAGCCATCCCCAACAAAACGCCCCTCATAGATTTCAGCGGCCCCGCGTTGCACACGGCGCAAATGCCAATCTTCAAACTGCAAGTTCGTGTCTTGCGTTTCAGCACGCAAAGTTGTCCCACCCAGCCGCCCAGCACGATTGGCATGCAAGAAAACATCCTGCTTTGCCACAGCTAATGCAGCGTGCGCAAAAAGTAACTGCTGGGGAGCCAGGCGGCTGGGGTTTTCGATCGCATGTTGGGTTCTGCTGCGAAAAAAAGTCAGCTGAAACCCGATGGCTGAAGGCCCTTGCCCCAGCCACCCCGTCAGATACCACCATTCGGTGCGGTATGCAGGATGCGCGCCATGGTCCCTTGGGAATACCAAGCGCCGGGGTTTGACTTGGGGATAGAACGTCTGCCCAGGGGTCGCCAGGCCGAACTGCCAAGGCGAGAAGCCTGCCGACCACAAGGCGGCCGTTTTGATGGCATGGCGGCGCAGCATCATCGCATTCACCAATCTGCACGCAGGCTTTCAGCCAAGCGTTTTGGGTCAAGTCCTTGACGAGCAGCCCACCGCGCAGCCAGTACACCAATGGCCAACAACAAGCCACTGATGAGCACCCACTGTCCCCATGCAAAGTGGGTGTTCATGGTCCAGTGAAAAGACTCTGGATTGACTTTGTGAATCAAGATCTGGCTGATCAACCCCCCCAATAAACTGGCCCATGCGATAGCCAGCACCAACAACAAACCCAACTCCAAAGACACCAAGCGCAAACGGTCTGAATCCGACATGCCCAAATGCGCAAGCACACCAAATTCACGGCGGCGCAAAATCAGCTGGCCGGTGACGCCAGCAGCAACCGAAAAGAGTGCGACAAACAAGGCGGCCGCTTCAAGGGCGTAAGTCATCGCAAAACTTCGGTCAAAAATTTTGAGTGATAGCTGCCTGATGTCGCTGGCACTGATCCATTTCAGGTGGCTTGCTTCAGGCCCCAGGGTTTGGAGCTGGGCCACGACTTTGGCAGGGTCTGCACCATTGACCAACCACACTGAAATACTGGAGCGTGAGCGGTCATCCGTCAGTCGCTCGTAGTCGTTCGCCGACATCACCACCGTGCCATGCTGTCGACCGTAATCTCTGAACAGACCACCCACCCAGACCCTTTGTTGTCCCTGAGCGGTCAGTGGCAATGACGTCTCTTGTCCTGGGCGCCAGCCATACAGATCTGCCATCGCCTCTGAGCCAAACACCACCACCCGGCTTTGGCCATCTGGCGGCGGCAACTTCGCTTGCCCCACCAAAGCAAGCGACTGCATGGGGTCCTGCAAATTCAAAGGTTTGGCAATCAAGACCACCTCAGGGCGGTCATGGGCCAAGCGCAGGCTTCTTTGCCGGCTGGCTTCAACCCTCTTGACCTCATGCACTGCAGCGATCGCCTCTTGCATTTTGGCGTCAACGCCGTGCTGATCCAACATGGTTTGGCTCATGGTGTAGAGGTCCGCTGGAAGCACCATATTCAACCAATCTGAAACTGAAGTGCGAAAGCTGCTGACCATGACCATCATCGCCACAGTCAACGAAAACGCTGCAACCGTTCCAGTCATCAATGGCGTAGCCGCTGACGGTGCTTGCGCCAGCCGCCAAACAGCCAATCGGAAAACAGCAGACACACGCAAATGCATGAGCGCGCTCGATAGCCCACCCCAAAGGCGGGACAACACCCAAGGCAAGGCCAGAAGTCCCGCACAAAGCAATGCGGCGATAGAGCCGTACGCAGCCCACGGCAATTCGTCTATAGCGGGTATCCAAAGCAAGCCGATTGAAAGGCATGCGGCGAACAAGCTCCATTTCAAGGCGGGCGGTGTGAACACCAGGGTTTCAGCTTGACCCGCCCGCAAAACCGCCATGGGTTGACGCCAATTGATTTGCCACAAAGGCAGCCAAGCAGAACCCAGGCCCATCAGGGTTGCAGAGAAAGTCAAAAGGGCCATGGCCATCCAATCCATCACCATTGGCGGTTGACTTTTAGCAAAGTAATTGCCACCCAGGTCTCCGCCAAACCAATGCATCAAAACCGCTGCCAGCAAGAGGCCCATACCCACCCCCACCAAGCCGCCCAAAGTGCCAATCAAACCACCCTGCGCCCAGACAAACCGGCGAAGCCAGGTCTCGCTTGCACCCAATACACCCAGCAAAGCCAGCTCCGAGCGCTGACGAACGATCGACAAATTGACAGCTGTGGACACCAAAAAACCGCCTGTTAACAAAGCCACCATGGCCAGTACAGAAAGGTTGACACGGTAGGCCCGCGAGAGCAAGGACATGCGGCGGTCACGGTCTTGCGTGGCGACCACCTGAAGCGTTTCAGACTGCGCCTCCAAGACGGCTCTGAGGCCTAAAGGGGTTTGTCCATCTTCCAGGCGAAGGTCTAATCGCGACACCACGCCCAAGCGATTGAACGCCCATTGCGCACTGCCAATATCCATCACACCGATAACCTGGGAGGCCACGCCAGGCACTTCACCCGCCACAAGCAAAGAAACAGACTCAGGGCCATGCTGTAGAACAATGTTGTCGCCCACGCTCACATTCAAGGCTTTCAAGGCAGCAGCAGATAAGAACAAAGCTTTTGCGTTAAATAAATCTGTGGCGTTATCAGACAAGCTGGGCATCAAAGAAGATGAAACAAGCGCAGCCTTGAAAAAATCAAGCCCCAGGATGATCAAGCGGTCGGTCCGAACAACCAGCACCGGACTCACGGTGCGTATGCCCAAGGCCGCTCTGCGGCCATCCCAGTCATCAATCTGCCGATCGTCGATGTCCCCTAAGGGCGCCATCAGTTGGGCCGAGGCTTGACCATTCACCGTGTCCAATGCCTGGCCAAACGCGGCCAGCGCAGAATGGTTAACCGTATGAATGGCAACCGCCAGCATCACCCCGATGGCCACCATGATGAGTGCGACCAACCATCGAAACCACGCTTGAACACAGGCGCCTTTGAGCAACCAAAGGAACAGCAACTGATGACCCCTCAAGCTCAGCAAACCAAGCCTTGGTGGGTCAAGCGCAAGGATCTACCCATGGATCGCGCAGCATCATCAGAGTGGGTCACCACAACCAGGCTGGTCTGCCTGGACGTACACAAATCAATCAACAAAGCCAAGGTGTTGGCCGCAGTCGCCGTGTCTAGATTCCCTGTGGGCTCATCTGCAAACACCACTTTAGGGTGATGCACCAAGGCACGCGCCAAGGCTACGCGTTGTTGCTCACCACCCGACAAGCTTGCCGGCTGGGCATTGAGGCGCTTTTGCAACCCAAGGTCACAGAGCAAGGAGCGGGCGGACTCAGCGCAGGCTTTTCCAGATTGCCCACCCAGCAAACAAGGCACCATGACGTTTTGCAGTGCCGACAGGTGCGGTAACAAATGAAAAGCTTGAAAAACAAAACCCATCTCGGACTGACGACAAGACCGCTGACGCTCAGCTGACCAAGCCGAGGTGGGCTGGCCAGACCAATAAACTTCACCGCTCTTAGGGACTTCCAAGCCCGCCATGATGTTGAGCAAAGTGGACTTGCCACAGCCAGAGGCGCCTTGTATCGCCACATGTTCACCCAGCGCAAGCTCAAAGTCGAGACCCTGAAAAAGCCAATCGCCAGATGAATAGGCGTGGCCAACAGAAAGAAGACTCAAAACTGCCATAAATCAGAGATGTGTTGAATAGCTGATGACGCTAAGTCGGTTAAAAGTCTCTATTGTGGTTGGTTTGCTGATTTCAAATTTAACTTGGTTTTTTTTCATAAATGGAGAAGTCGCAAGTCCTCTCCCCCGCAGCAATCCCCAGAGTGATGCAGGTCGTTGCGGCACTCATCATCAAAATGCGACGAGCTTGGTTTGGGTTGGGGGCCGGTTTTCACACCATATCTTTACCAAGCACATCGATGCTGGCAATGGTGGTTCAAGGGGGGTCTATTTTTTGGCAAAGAAGGCTTGTAATTGCGGTCGAATTTTGAGGACGCCAACGTAGCCAAATTCCATGGCACGCAACATGCCAGGCAGCTTTGACAGAGCAGCCAAGTAGCGAAACTTGGGCAACTTTTCCCAAACTGAAACAAAGGCCGCTGCCCCTGAGACCATTTCACCATTGGGTTGAATCACGTGAAACCTTTGCATCAACGATGCCTTGGTTTGACCCAGGGGGGGCGTGAATTCTGGGCTCGAAACATCCACCCAATGGATCGGTGCGTTTGGCGTGATTTTTTGGTATTGCTGGATCTCCAGCGCGCACAAGGGGCATGAGCCGTCATAAAGCACGTTGGTGCAATTTTTCTCGATGGCCATGTCAAGTGGTCTCCTCTAAGGGTTCATCCACCGATTCTTCGTGAACAAAGATGATTCTTTTCGGCGCTATCGTTTCATCATCAATCACAGGGCCTTTGTATTCAAAGCTTGCCATTTCCATAAACTCACCTGAGGAATCGCGTTGCTCAAAGTGCAAATTGGCCAAGGTGAGCCTGTCATCGCGGATTCTTTTTTTGAGCTTCACAAACACCGCCTTCATTTGCGAGACATCTTCGACATGGTGTATCCACTGCCACGCATCTCCCGCAGGTATGCGGCGGCCTTTACCGGATCGGTTGACCAACATGTACGTGATTTTCATCAAGCCCCCCTCATTCAAGCGGCACGGGGATACATGAAATTGGGCAAGTCAAAAACCGAGTTGGGGGCCTTGGGTGCCAACCGGGCCGCGAGTGGTTTGAAGTGACTGGAGAGTTGCCGCACAGAGACTTTTTTCGCTATGGGGGGCGAGTGTTTGGTGATGTCGGTGATGGGGTAGTTCTGCAAAAAGTGTTGCTTGATTTGATGCAGCTCTTGGGATATTTCTAAGCTGATGGCATATTCCCGCGTCCGGATTTGGACGCTGGGTTCTTCTTCTGGCTCAAAGCACCTGACCACATCCCACACCGAAATGTCATCCACACATTTTTGTAAAAGATATCCCCCGCCTGGCCCGCGATTGGCGATCACCAATTCATTTTGCTTGAGGGCTTTGAGCAAATTCTCAATGTAGGACACAGACAAACCCAGTTGCTGAGATAGCTGCTTGGAGTTCACGGCTTGACATGGGTTGGCGCTGGCGATCAGCACCAGGACTTTTAAGCCTTGTTCAGCACGGGCGTTCAGCATTTGCAACTCCTGTTTACTTTTGAGAAGTTGGAATCTAGCACCATTTTCATTTAATCTATACAATAAGCATAAATAAATCAATTTATCTATTCAATACATATTCAAATGATGATTCGCCCCATGAAAAACTCAAGCCCCAATGCCCACAAGATCGGGGCCGTGTCCAGCCTGAGCGGCGTACCCGCACCCACTTTGCGCATTTGGGAGGCCAGGTACGACTGTTTCACCCCCCACAAAACAGAGGGCAAGCATCGCCTTTACAGCGACGATGATGTTTTAAAGGCAACGCTGCTGAAGAGGCTCACCGAAAATGGCCACAGCATCAGCCGTGTGGCCCCCCTCTCCTGCACGGCGCTCAATGACCTGCTGCAAAAGCAACAAACGGCCAACCAAAGAAAGCAGTCCGCCGAGGGACCTGGCGCTGTGGTGTCCATGGCGGTTGTGGGCCTGACACTGGCCAGCCGCATCGAGTCGAAAAAATTCACCTTGGGCTTTCAACACCATGCCATCCAGGTGACCGACATTTACAACAACCTCAGCCAAGCGCTGGAGAGCACCGGCAAGCACAAGCCACAGATATTGCTTATCCAATGCAATTCATTGCACGCGGGCGTTCAAGTCGATATTCATCGCCTGGCAGAGATACACGGCGCATTGCAGGTGATTGTGTTGTACAGCTTTGGGCAAGAGCCGATCATTGAGGCCATGAAACGTTGCGGAATGATTGTGCGCAGAGACCCCATCAGCGATGCTGAATTGGCAGACTTGGTGAACGCAGTTCTTCTCATTGATCCCGCACAAAGTGCCGTGGGATCCAGTTCGGGCACCTTGATACCTCAGCGCAAATTCAACGACATGACCCTCATGCGGGTATCGGGCATTTCCACCAATGTGCTGTGTGAATGCCCGCGCCATGTGGCTGAAATCATCGCTCAACTGGCCAGCTTTGAGCAATACAGCCACGATTGCCTGAATAAATCCAGCGAAGATGCCCACATACACGCCTACCTGAGCTCTGTCTCTGGCTCTGCCCGCGCATTGTTTGAGTCCGCCTTGGAGATGGTGGCCCAGCATGAAGGCATCGATTTGGCGAGTCTTTCCCAATGATGGGGCTCCAGCCACAGGCCACTTCAAATCAAATGACATCAACCTGGCCTGAACCCCAAAACACGCCCCTTGGTGGACTGAGCCCAACCATGGCCCAGAAAGGCTATGCCGTTCTCAGCCCCTCAGACGCAGCGCTGTGGGTTGGCAGTCCACTCAGCGAGCTCAATGCCCTCTTGCCCTTTTGGGATCACATGCCTTTGGATGCACACCTCAAGGATGGCGGCAGCTACCGACGCAGACGGCACAGTTGCTTTGAATTCCAACACAACAACCTGACCCCCACACCGCACCGAGCGCATTGGCAATCGCTGGACTACAACGCCTTGCATGGCGGGATGGATCGATGGTTTGAACCCATGAGCCAAGACATGGTGACCTTGCCTGTGTGGACTCAACTGTTGACGGCATTTGCCCAGGCATGCAGCCAATGGCGCAACAAACCCCATGCGCACTGGTGCATTGAAGCTCACCCATTTCGCATCGACTGCAGCCAAGGCATTGGCCGCCCAACACCTGAAGGTGCTCATCGCGATGGCGTGGATTTTGTGGCTGTTTTTTTACTGCACCGCAAAAACATCATCGGTGGTGAAACACGGGTTTTTGATGCCCACGGGCCCCAAGGCGAGCGCTTCACCCTTCAACAGCCTTGGTCTGTGCTGTTGTTGGACGATGCACGGGTCATTCACGAAAGCACGCCCATCCAGCCCCTGGGGCACATCGCCCACCGCGATACCCTGGTGCTGACCGCCCGAGAGAATGCGTTTCAAGGGCCCGGGCAAGGGCTTACCGACCAGCCTGCTGATGCCCCGGCAAGCCATCACCGTTCAATGGCATGAGACTGGGGCCAAGGACTGGGAAACAGACCCCATGAGTTACGGCTTGGTTTGGTTTAAACGTGACTTGCGCTGGCAAGATCACGAGGCGCTGGCGAATGCGTCCCAAAACGGACCCGTTCGATGCATCTACATCGTTGAGCCCAAACTTTGGCTTCAGCCGGATTGCGCCCTCCAACATTTTGAATTTATTCGGGAATCCTTGTTAGAGCTTGACACATATTTGCGCTCACGCGGTGGATGCCTCGAAGTGCATGCTGGCGAGGCTGCTGATGTGTTGGCCCAATTGTGGGACGAATCACCTTTCTCAAAGCTTTACGCCCATCAGGAAACAGGCAATGGCTTCACATACGCACGTGACTTGAAGGTGGCCAGTTGGTGCCATGCAAAAAATATTGCATGGGCAGAGTTTGCACAGTTTGGTGTGGTGCGCCGTTTAAAAAGTCGCGATGCATGGCAAAAGGAATGGGAAAGGCACATGGCTTTGCCCATTCAAGATATTCACAACCTGAATTTTTGGAGAAAACCTTCGCCTGAGCCCTTTGTCATGGCAGTGCCAGAACATCTACAACACAACCCGCCATTGAGGCAACTTGGCGGGCGTTCGCAGGCATTGAAAACCATGCTCAGCTTCTTGAATGCGCGCAGCATCGGCTATCGCGGGGGTATCTCTTCTCCCCTGTCAGCTCCAGATGCATGCTCTCGCCTTTCTGCATACCTGGCCTACGGTTGTATCAGCATGCGCGAGGTGGTTCAACAAACTCGGCGACACCTTGAACAACTTCCACCCGAGGCATTTAGGCACCGCTCTGGTTTGACGGCATTCATCAGCCGACTGTATTGGCATTGCCATTTCATTCAGAAATTAGAGAGTGAGCCTGAGATTGAATGGCGCAATATGCATCGTGGTTACGACAACCTGCGCGAACAAGACTTTAGCCAAGAATACTTTGAGGCTTTGAAACAAGCCCGCACAGGTTGGCCCATGGTGGATGCTTGCGTCACCATGCTCAGGGAAACAGGCTGGCTTAACTTTCGAATGCGTGCGATGCTGGTCTCCGTTGCAGCCTACCCCCTGTGTCTGCATTGGCGCCCAGTCGGTGAGTGGCTGGCCACACAATTTTTGGACTACGAACCCGGCATCCACTGGAGCCAGTTGCAAATGCAATCGGGCACAACCGGCATCAATACAACGCGGGTTTACAACCCCATCAAGCAAGCGCAGGATCACGACCCGAAAGGCATATTTGTTCGGCGCTGGCTTCCACCCATGCGCCACGTTCCCAACACGTGGCTGTTTGAACCATGGAAAATGCCCATCGAATTGCAACATTCTGTTGGGATCCGGCCAGGCTCTGAGCTGGCAACGCCTTTGGTTGATCTGGCACTTGCCACGAAGGAATCCAAACATATGTTGCATGCCCGTCGAAACACCACTGAAGTGCGCAAAGGCAAAGATGCTGTCATTGAAAAACACGCTTCGCGCAAGATGCCGCGCCGTGCCACCAAAGCCAAGCCGACAACAACGGGCTCAGAACAACAATTGGGTTTTGATTTTTAATGCGACGTCTCAAAACATCTGTGAACATCAAAGACATGTCGGCCAGCGACATCTCAGCGGTCATTCAAATGGCGTGGGAGGATCGAACCACGTTTGAAACCATCATGGAGCGCATGGGCATCCGTGAATCCGCCGTGATCAAAATCATGCGCTCAGCGCTCAAACCCGATTCGTTCAAGTTATGGCGCCAAAGAATGAAGGGCCGAGTGACCAAGCACCGTGCACTTCGTTCGCCTGAAATGAAATTTTCAGATCACGCCGTAGCTGACCACAGACGCGGTAATTGTTAAGCTTTATTTATTTTTGATTGGAAAAAAATGACTGACGACCCCAGGTGTTGCGGAACGGGTACTTGCATCATCAACCCTCAAGGAATTTGTTGGTGCGGGCAGGTATGGGATGGCATCAAAATGGCCATGCCGAAACCTGGCACTGAGCCCTTGAAACCCATGGAAGACGACAAAGCTCAGCCCATCCGCAGCTCTGACATTTAGAGTGAACAAGACGTCCTCGCCCACCCCTGAAGCCGCATGGGCGCGCATCCATGCGGTGAACCCCACCGAATACGCCCGCACTCGAAATGCCATTGACGGTGCGGTCTCTCATTTGTCCCCATACATCACCCACGGCTTTGTCAGCCTGCGTGAGGTTTACGAAGGGGTGGCCCAAAGCCATCCGCTCAACCCCCAACACAAGTTTGTTTTTGAGCTTGGATGGCGCGCCTACTTTAGGCATGTCTGGCAGCACCGGGGCGACGCGATCTTCAGCTCATTGCACAGCGGCCCATTGCCAGACCATCAATACAGCCCGTCTGTCCCAAATGACATTCGACAAGCCCAGACGGGTGTGAACGCCATGGACATGGCCATTCGCGGACTTTATGAAACCGGCAGCATGCATAACCATGCCCGCATGTGGTTGGCAAGCTACATGGTGCATGTGCGAAAAATCCATTGGCGTGCGGGTGCCGATTGGCTCTACGGCCACTTGCTCGATGGTGACTTGGCCAGCAATCACCTCAGCTGGCAATGGGTGGCCGGCACTGGTAGCCACAAACCGTACCTGTTCAATGCAGAGAATGTCGCCCGGTATGCACCTGATTCGTGGCACAGCCCTGGAAGTGCCATCGACACCTCTTACGAACATTTGGCGCAAATGGCCCATGAGGTATCTGACGGCCTGCCCCCTCCCAACCCATCTACTGTGGCGCGACTTGCGGCGATCGAACCGGCTTTGGTCTGCGATCCGCCCAGCCCTTGGCGCCCTACAGCGCCCGATGCTTCGCTGGTCCAAGGTCGAGATGTGTGGTTGGTTCACCCTTGGAGCCTCGGTCCTTTGCCAACCGATTTACCCCCAGACACCCTGGTGTTGGGTATCACGGTGTCGGACTTTCACCAAAGCTGGCCATGGAGCCCAAACCGATGGCATTTTGTGGAGGAGCGCATGGCAGACATCGCGACGCTGCGATGGCACGGTGAAGCCAGCGCTTTCAAAAGCGCACTTGAAAAAGCAAGCCGTGTGCGCTGCACCAGCGACCCTCACCTGGCGCATTGGTTAAAGCAATGGGCCAGGTGCACAACACCACTTGCTCTGTTTGCACCGGTAGATCACCTTTGTCATTCTTTTTCGCAGTGGTGGAAGCAGGTTTCTCCACACCAGCCATCCACAATGGCGTGAGAAATGTCAAAACAACAGTTTGACCAACCCCAAGCAAATCACCGGAAAGCACAGGAGCAGCACGACACGGATGGCGTCCCAGACCAAAAAGGGCATCACACCTTTATAGGTTTCGGACATGGGGACTTCTTTGGCCATGCTGTTGACCACATACACGTTCATGCCGATGGGTGGCGCGATCATGCCGATGCTCACCGTCATCAACACCAAGATGCCAAACCAAATGGCCTTGCCCTCGGCATTCAGCCCCCACAAGTCCAAGCCCATGATGGCCGGGAAGATGACGGGAATGGTCAACAGCAGCATGGACAACTCGTCCATCACGCAACCGAGCAACACATACAGCACCAACACCATGATGACGATGCTCAGGTCAGGGATGGGCAAATGCGTCACCCATTCGGCAATGATTTTGGGCATCTCGGTGAGCGCCAAGGTGGCGTTCATCATGTCAGCACCCAAGAAAATCATGAACACCATGGCCGTGGTGTCGGCAGTGCTGAGCAACGCGTTTTTCAAACCCTGCGGATTGAGTTCGCGCTTGAACAGGCCCGCCAGCAGGGTCATGGCCGCGCCCACAGCCGCGCCCTCGGTGGGCGAAAACACACCGCCGTAAATGCCACCAAAAACCACCACAAACACCAGGGCAATGGGCCACACACCACCCAAAGCTGCCCACTTTTCGCGCCCCGTGGTTTTGGCCGTGGCCGGGGCCAGGTCGGGCTTGAAATGCACCGTCAACGCCACCACCACGATGTAACCGAGCATGGCCAAAATGCCCGGCACCATGGCCGCCGCGAACAACTTGGCAATGTTTTGCTCGGTCAAGATGGCATACACCACCAGAGGAACCGAGGGGGGTATCAAGATACCCAAGGTACCGCCCGTGGCCAAGGTGGCCGTGGCCAAGCGACCGCTGTAGCCGTGGCTTTTCATGTGGGGGTAAGCCACTTGGGTGATGGTGGCCGATGTGGCCACCGAAGAGCCACACACTGCGCCAAAAGCACCGGCAGACAGCAATGAGGCCATGGCCAAACCGCCGCGCACATGGCCCACCAGGGCTGAAGCGGCTTTGAACAGGTCGCGGCTCAAACCGCCTTGCGAGGCAAACTGGCCCATCAACAAAAACAAGGGGATGACGCTCAGCTCATAAACTGTCAGGCGCGCCACTGCATTGCCTTTGAGAAAGTTCAAAGTGGCCGCGCTGTCGGTCATCAACCAATAGCCAAACACGCCGGGTATGAACATGGCCGCTGCAATCGGCATGCGCACAGCCATGAGCACGATCATGGCCAAAAACATCACCACGCCCACTTGGGTGGCCCAGCCACTCATGCGGCCACCTCGTCCACGGGTTGGGTCCAATGGTCAATGGTTTGCGCCAGCGCGATGAGTGCGCTCAAACCCAAACCCGGTGCCAGTGATGCGTAAGCCCACCACATGGGCAGGCTGATGATCATGGTGGTCTCACCGGCTTCACGCACCGAGACAGCGCCCACCGATGTACGCCACGCCAAAAAACCATACATCACGGCCAGGGCCAGGCTGCCCACCGAGTCCATGAGACGCAAGCTTTGCGCAGAGCTTTTTTGGGTGAAAAAGTCGACCAAGATGTGCCCGCGCTGGGTTTGGCACCAGGGCAGGCACATGGAGATGGCCAGGGCAATGCCCATTTGGGTCAGCTCCACATCCCCGGGGATGGGGGTTTGGAGAAAGGCCCGCATGAACACGCTGGTGAAGGTCATGAAGCCGGTGAGCAGGGCCAAACCCGCACCGATCACGCCAAACCAGCGGCTCAAAGGCGTGAACCACACGGCCATGTCAAACGCTTTCAAACCACACAATGGCGGTCACCGCCCCCATCACTTGGTGGCGCTGTGTTTTTTGATCAGGTCTTTGGCGTCTTGCAGCATTTGCTTGCCAGGGAGGCCCCTTTTGTCCATGTCGCTGACCCACTCGTCATACAAGGGGGCAGAGGCTTGGATCCATTTGTCGGTTTCAGCCGGTGTGACTTTGATAAAGGTGTTGCCCCGGTCGGCGGCGGCTTTGCGGCCCACGGCGGTGGCCTCATCCCAGTAGCGACCAATGGTGCGCGACAAGGTGATGCCACTGTTTTTGTCGATGATGCGCTTGAGGTCGGCGGGCAAGCTGTCGTACTTGGCCTGGTTCATCGCAAAAACAAACCCGGCTGTGAACAAGGAGGGACGGCTGGCTTCCACCTCGGTGTGGAACTTGCTGACCTCTTGCAACTTGAACGAAGGGATGATTTCCCAGGCGGTCAAAAAGCCGTCGACCGTGCCCTTGGTCATGGCATCAGCCACGGCTGGGATGGGCATGCCCACCGGGGTGGCGCCCAGGCGCGCGAGCAATTTGCTGGACTGGCGGCTGGCGGCACGGATCTTCAAACCCTTGAAGTCCTCCATGGCGCGCACCGGTTTGTTGGAGGTGCTGATAAAGCCTTCGTCGTGCACCCAGGTGGCCAAAATTTTGGTGCCGGGAAACTCTTTGGTGGCGTATTTGCTGTAGTACTCCCAGGCGGCGGCGGAGGCCACATCGGCGGTGTTGGTCATGAAGGGCAACTCGAAAGCCTCCATGATGGGGAAACGTCCGGGGGTGTAACCCGGCAAGGTGATGGTCAAGTCATCCACACCGTCTTTGACGCGGTCCACCAACTGACCCGGTGTGCCGCCGCCCGACATGGCCGGCAAAATTTGGCAGCGCATGCGGTTGTTGCTTTCTTTGGCAATGGTGTCGCACCAGGGCACGGTCACGCGGGTGTGGCCCATGGCCACCGTGGGCCAAATGTGGTGGAACTTGAGCACCACTTCGTCGGCCAAAGCCACATTGGACAAAGCGCCAAACAATGCGCCCACGAGGGCCGCTGTGCGAAGCTGGGTAGGTAATTTCATTCGGGTCTCCAAATCATGTCAAACAAATTAAATTGCGCTGGGGGCCGCGCATTCTATCCACGCGCAACGCCTGTCGCTGACCCGAGGACAAAGCCACACAGAACGGGTATCTCTTCTTGCTGCACCCAAGGGTAAACACCAGCTTCCGGCGCTCTGGCCCAGCGGCGTGGAAATAATCACTAAGATCTCGGGCATCTTTTGAACCAGGAAGCTTTTGATGTTGAAAATTCCCGCCCGCCACGACCACGTTGGCAGCTTTTTGCGCCCCGAATACCTGTTGCAAGCCCGTGCCCAAAAGGCCAAGGGCGAGATCAACGCCGAGCAATTGCGCGCGGTCGAAGACAAGGCCATCACCGAAATCGTGCGCTTTCAAGAGAGCGTGGGCCTCAAGGCCATCACCGACGGAGAGTTTCGCCGCACCTACTTTCACATCGACTTTTTGGAGCAACTCGGTGGCGTGGCCACCGACATCCCGGTGTCGGTGCTCAACCCCGATGGCACCCAAGAGCCCGCCCCACCGGCCATCCGCGTGGTGGGCAAAATCACCCACGACAAA
>Ga0315903_10002803_pt1 | contig 24947 bp, 36 predicted proteins | sample LakEriMetagenome_7_FD_203524 | JGI IMG/M metagenome (GOLD analysis project Ga0315903, IMG submission 203524) | Freshwater fungal communities from buoy surface, Lake Erie, Ohio, United States - Buoy 2 MA119 | ecosystem: Environmental > Aquatic > Freshwater > Lake | place: USA: Lake Erie, Ohio... | reverse complement strand
GTTCCGATGCTTTAAACTTTTCCATAATCGATTGTTGTTAATAAAAATGCCTGCAGACTCGTTTGATCTACAGGCATATAGTTGTGAAATAAAATGTTTAGTTTTTGCTGATGCAGTCGAATGTATTCATTAGCTTTGTAGCAACCTCATCACTAAGATCTTCTTGAAGATAGCCACTACTTGTATACACACGCATGGTCTTTATTCTCTTAGTTCTAAACTGAGTTAGATTGTACTCATTGCCGAAGTTACCACCAAAGTAAATGACAAAGCTACCTTTACAGTTGAAATCATTTACGTTGGTCATGGTAATTCTTGTATCATCATCGAACAACACTTGAAGTTTTGCTCCTTTTTCGATACATTTACTTGGCCCACCAACAACATCAATGCTCCAGATAAGAATACTTGGCTTTAGAAAGTCAATAACAAAACCCTTGTTGCCTGATTCTGAAACAGCAATTCTTTTCTTGATGGTTAAGGTTTTCTTGTCATCCATCTTATCGTAATGGATATCAAGCATGTCACAATCCTGTGCAAACAAAGACACAGACATGAGCATGAGCATACTAATCAATGCTTTCATTTTCTTGTTTGTTTTTAATATGTTCTTCAATAAGTTCTTCAATAGATCTGTAAGCGAGTTGCCATTCGTGTGAAGGAGAACCGCCTTCGTCTATCTCATCGATTGCAAGATAAATGAAATCCATAATATCATTAAATAATTCTGGATATTGTTTAATCATATTATCTGCAAACATTGTTACTGTTCTTTTGTCCATCATTTGTAACCAATCATTGTGCAAAGAGGTCCCAAGATATCAGCTACAAGCATAACAGCTTTAGCCTTAGGTCTTGCGTTGTCATTTAATCCATCTAATCCTTTGTTTAACGAAGGATATGATGGCATGATACTGTTCCAGTTTCCTAATATGCAACTGCTACTAATAACATTGCATTCTTCTTGGATGCTATTTGTTTTTAATGAACCGGTTCTGTCTACAACAGTATATGCTTTGGTCATAGCAGCACTAAGCTCTTTACCATTACGCTTATACTCATGTGCTATAGTCATAACATAGCTCATATCTTTCTTAAATCTTGGCTCATATCTCTTACGCGCTAACTCTACAAACAATGTAGAGATATAATGTGATAAATAGCTGAATCCAAACTGTCTGCCCTGGTACTCATAGTCCCATTTGTAATGGAAGAAGTTTCTATGCTTTGCTTGCAAGCCGGCAAACTTTCTGACAATAGCAGAGCATGCATCAACAATAGCTTTCTTCTCTTCTTTAGTAGCCAGCTCGCATTCAAAGGTTTCTTTAGCCTCGATAATCTGAGCTGAGAACTTATCGATTGTTTCTTGAATATCTCTCATGATAATATGATTTAAAGAATGAAATAAAAAGGGCAGCCATTACAGCTGCCCCAACACTTATAAAACAAACACTAGTCTAATCTTCAATATCGTAATGATATACACGCTGGTATTCATCATCACGCATAACTTTTACGTTGGTATTGTTACCTTTCAACTGTGCAACAGCGCATTCGTATGGTACTATATACCCATACTTGTTGAAGTACACAGGCTTATAAACTAAATCTTCACCAGATGTATATTTGTACCCGGTAAACTCTATTGTTTCTATGTAAGCTTGTACAAAAGATGATAAATCTCTTACAACTATTTCAGGCTTTATGTCGCTAAACACAGCAAGACATTCAACTAAGTCTTTACTCTTAGCTAATGATTCAAGGTTATGGTATGCAATAATAGTATCGTACTGTCCTAAATCTTCTTCAGGAACAGCAATAGATACCTGTACTTCCATAAGATTGTTATCACGCTGTCCGAATACAGTACAAGCATTCATTAGTAATACGATAACCGCAATAATAATAGCGTTTACCATATAGTTGTCATAATTGTTTTTCATAACTAGATAAATGTTTTAAATGAAATAATCTTTTTAATCTCTTCAATACTACTCACTGCATCAGCATCACCACCATCGTCGTCTTTACTACTTCCAACGATAAGCGCATTGCCAATTAAATGTTGTTCTCCCCAACTATTACCTGGTACGCTAATGACAAATCCATTCCTATTTGTTTGGAATAATCCTTCATCATCAACGTACATGTAGTCGCCATTGTTAAAAGAATATCCTCCAGTGATAACATCGCAGCCTATAAGACTGCGAATCTCTCTAAAGTCATTGCCTTTAATCCTGGCCTCGTAGACATTCTTGTCATTGCTATCTATGAATATCGCTCTCATAACTCTGATTCATTATATAAGTTATTAGATGCAGCTATACACAAGAAACCACCAATGATATAAAGAACCATAATAGTAGCACTAAATAGTACACTATATGAATGATCATCAGTAACTACAAATACAAAGCTACCTACAAACGCAAAGATACCCATCAAGAAAAAGATGGCGCTAAAAAATAGTTTCATTGTTAATGTGTTTTAGAAATAAAATAATATTGTTTTCAAATGTTTCGCCAGTTACAGTAGTAGTTATATCATCCAGCTGAATCACATAACTACAATGATGTAAGTTCAGCTCCTGTAAATACAAATCGTTGCTTCTCATGATTTCTATAGCTAACACTAATCTGTATGATGTATTAAACCAGATGGTTAACGCAACAGATATACTCTCATGTGTTATCTTCCTCAACTTATCATGGAACTCTGTGCAGTAGTCATAACAATCACCAATATCAAAATGATAATCATTATATACATAGTGTCTTGTGCTACCCTCGAAGAACTCTAATCCATACTCATCATCAGATGATATACCAGAGGTTTTAATAGCATGCATCACCAACTCATCTGCTATGAAACTTAAATATGTTCCAATAGCATACTTCTGTTGTAATGAACTGCTATCAATCATAGATTGTAACAACAATAAAGATAGCTCCACATCTCCAGCCAAGAATAATGTAGAGCATTTCTTTATCATATCATCTAGTTCTTGCATGCTGGTCCTATTATAGCAAAGAAACTAAGTACAGCAGTAACTAATGTAGGTAACTGTGTCCAAGTACAGTAAAGGAACACAGACAATACTAATGTCATCAGCATTCCCCAATAGTTAGATATAAACTCTTTCATAATGTATATTTAGTTTAGTTAATAATCACCTATAAATAAAAACATTCAATCGCTAGCAGTATCAGTAGTATAACACTAATAGAGTTGTGCGATATGACATAGAGTAGAGTAATGCGCAGCAAGAGGTAGCCACTCACACCTTTTCCCTATCATGTTCCACGTGGAACAATAGCACTAACAGTCTGACAGTCAACGCTATAAGTATAATCATTATCTAATAGTTGTGCCTCTTACTAACAGTAGTATGAACATTCTAAAAAAACCCCACGTCCGAAGACGCAGGGATTTCTCTTAATTCTGTGGTACAGGTATTCTTGTCTCGACTACGGCTTTAGCAGCTATAGTAAGATGTAACTCTGTACCAATCTCGAAGACGAACTCGCCATCCTCTAGGAATTGGTCAAGTATCGAATCCTTTCTCATTTGATCGATTAGTTGGAATGCTCCGATAGTTCCCTTGTCAGTAAGAATACAAGCGGACGCCTTAGCACCCCAAGTACCTTTACCGATAAGTTTAACTTCGTGGTCACCTTCTTTCATGAACAGCGGCTGATTTTTCTCGCCCTTTTCAATGATTGAATCAACTTTGCCTAATGAAACTTTTGATGTGCTCATAATACATGAAATTAAAAGAGTTAGATAATGATTTAACGCGGGGGTACGATACATTAAGTGCCCTCCCGTCTTTTTTCTTTTTCCTCTACCAAAAACTTGTATAGAACACACTATCTGTGTATATTGTGCCATTATTCGTTCACTATTAAATCTATATTATTATGCAGACTAGGGTAAATTATTATGTAAAGACTGCTTCTGGTGGTCATGTAAAGTTGGGTACATTGGTTACGACTAAAGATTGTCGGGTACCGGGGGTAATTGAGGAGGTTGGAAGATTATTGGGAGTAGATGGTTGGAACTGTTATGAGGTTAATGGCAAGATGGTTGTTGATGGCCCTGGTATTCCTAGTGAGAATGTGTATGATTTTGTTGTTAGTCATACTGGTCAGGCTATGAGTTTGAAGTATGATGATAAGATTGATATTAGTAAGTTTGTTGTTCCTAAGATAGGGGGGTATAAGTACGTTGCTCCTGTTGTTGGTGATGAGGTTGTTGAGGTTGAAGTGGCTGGTGCTGCTCCGAGTGAGAGTAATGGAGAGTTAAAAGAGCCTGATTATAGCAAGATGAAGAAGTCTGAATTGTTGGAGATACTTGGTGATGATGGTGATGGCAGGTTGAGTAAGGCAGAGTTGGTAGAATTGATTGTTAACAAGTTAAAGAAGTAGGATTATGATGTCTATATTGGAATATTTGGAATGGCGTGGTGTCAATGTTGATGACCATGAGGAGCGTATGTGGTGGATTGGCTGGGAGGATGCTCATTGTATGGGTAGGAGTTATGATGGCTGGAAGGATTTAAGTAGTAGTTCTGATGGTCGTTATGAGAAGTTTGCTGCATTGGTTGTAGATTACTTGCTTTATTGTAAGGTTGCTGCTGAGAATGTTAGCAATCATTATGTTTATAATGAGCCGGGGGTATCTTATGAGGAAGTGGTTGTTGGTTGCCAGAGGGGAGGGGCTTGTCATGAATAGGTCTTTGCTTGTTTACGGTAGCATTACTGCTGTGAGTTTGGTGTTTATGGCGATGCAGATAGCTTTTACCAGGTATAGTATTGTAAGGAATGATCAGTTACAGGATAAGATTGACAAGATTAACACTGATTTACGTGTTTTAGATGTTGAGGTTAGGATGAGAGATAGTATGTTGGTTAGGAGTATTGAGAGTAGTTATAGGAAGATAGAGGAACTGACAGAGATTCGTAAGATGAACCAGAAGCAGATTGATAGTTTACATGATGTTATCTTAGATGACATTAAGGTGATAGAGGATTTAAAGGATGACTTGTTAAGATGGTAGTATTTATTGTTCACTTTTAAATAAATGTATTATGTTCGAAACTAAGGTTTATGACACGCTCGTAACTAAGATGCGGGCTTTTTTTAGGGGCAGAGGATTCAAGGAAGTTCCTACTCAGTCGAGGTTGTCTATACTTGCGGCATGTGAGAATCCGCATAGTATTGCTACTTTTAATTACAATGGCGATGTCTGGCCTTTGCCTCAGACTGGACAGATGTGGCTAGAGCATGAGTTGCTTAATAACCCTGAATGGGAGGGAGTGTATTGCATTAGTACTAGTTACAGGCAGGAGAAGAATCCGATACCCGGTCGGCATGAGTTAATATTTCCTATGTTTGAGTTTGAGAGCAAAGGGAATATGAATGTGATGCTAGAACTTGAAAAGGACTTGTTGCAGTATCTAGGTTTTAGCACTGGTGTTGATGTTGACTATGACGATATCTGTGTTGCCTATGGTACTGATATTATTGAGAATGAGCATGAGTCAAGGTTGAGAGATGAGCAGGGCGATGTTGTATTCTTGAAAAACTTTCCATTGCGCACTAATCCTTTCTGGAACATGTACTGCAAGTATGCTGACATCTATGCCAAGTGTGATGTCATCATGTATGGGCAGGAAACTATTGGTTCAGCACAGAGAAGCAGTGATCCAGAGAAGATGCGCGAGAACTTTTACACGATTGAAGGTGGCAAGTATGCCGAGAAGTTGTTTGAGTTGTTTACTGAAAAAAGAGTTGTTGCTGAACTAGATAAGTTTTTGCAGCATAAGTTCTTTGATCGTTTTGGTGGTGGCATCGGAATGACCAGATTAGCAAGAGCCTGGAATATCAAGGAGTTTGAAAATAAAATACAGGATGCCCGGGTATGAAAGTAATATTGTTTTTACTGCTTCCTCTACTGGCATATAGTCAGTTTGATACGGTTCATGTGTATGGTGATATTAGCATATCCTATATGACAAGAAAAGATACTGTACTTATATCTGCTAAGAAGTGGAATGATGTTATTGGAATTATTAGATCTAAGGAAAAGACTATTGGTGATTATAAGAGTATCATTGATAAGAATGAAAATACTATTAGGTCTTTTGATTTTCAGATAGCAGAACACAAGAGTATAGAGCGAACTTTAGAGGAACGAGTAGGTACTTACCAACGTGCGTACAATATGAGTTCTGATAAGATAATTGAGTTAAATAATCTTTGGCAGCAGGGCATGAAATATGCTAATAATGAGCGAAAAAGAGGTATCTTTACAGGAGTAACCTGGGGTATTATCGGAGGGTTTGCAGCAGGGATTATTACTACAGTTATTTTATTAAAGTAAAACATGGAACTAGACTTGTATTTGGACATTGAGCCGATTGGTGCCGTAAGGACTACACAGAAACAGATGTATGCTGACAAGCGTTACAAGAAATATATGGCCTGGAAGGACGATATTAGAATCTTGTGGAACGCAGAACTTATTAAGCTTGGAATAAAACCAGACGAGTTTAAGTTTTCTGAAATAAAAAGTATTACATTTGTGGTAACAATTCCAATGAGCCAGACATTAAGCAAATCAAAAATGAAAGAACGTGAGGAAAGGATTGATATGCCGCATCAGATGAAGCCGGATATTGATAATATGCTCAAAGCTTTTATGGATGCGCTAATGAAAGAAGATAGTCATGTTCATACCATTGGTAAAATGACTAAAATCTGGGGTGTACATGGTCATATTAAGGTGGTCATATAGTTTTGGTTTAAAAGTGTTTCGATGTGCCTGAGTAAAAACTCGGGCATTTTTTTTGCGGTATTAAATAATATTGTTATGTTCGCACTATAAAAGCGATTCTATGTTTTATCTTAATATGGGAGAAGTGTGTGTTACTCCTGCAGGACAAACGGTACCGGAATATTTAGCTGTTAAAGGTGAGTTTCCAAAAGAGGTAAAGTTTGCACAGGTGATTACTTATATTTACTTTGTCTATACCAAGAAAGATAACCCTTACTGGCAACTGCCACCGGTAGAAAGAAGAGAGCAGGTCACTGCAAACTACGGACTGTTTAAAGACTGGTCCAACTGGAAAAACATAGAGAAAACGGAACAGGTTATTAACCTGATTGATTTCTACAAAAGAATACAGTTGTCCGAAAACGATTTGAACGTCGAAATGTTTAAGGCTAAAGCAGAGCACTGGAGAAAGATGTTAATGAGTCTTGACAATACTCCCGAGGATGAGTTGCAGATAGCTAAAGCATTAGAGGTGTCTACTAGGTTGTGTGAAGAGTTTAAGTTAAAGTCTGAAATGGAAACTGGTAACGAGGAACAAGAGGGATTGTCATTGTATTTATTTGAGATTCCTGAAAACAAAAAGCCTTATCACGCAAGAATGAAAATCAACTAACATGGGATTCTTTAAGAAAAAATCAATCAGCTTTACATCAAGTCCAAATGGCGGTGCTGGATGCTGCGATACTTTTGGCGCCGGCACAGGACTAAGAGAGTTTGAGTTTACAGACAACTTTGGCTATAAATATGGTACGCAGTTTGAAGAGTTTGACAATGATTTTATTTATTTTGGTCCTGAAACTTTTGAAGGTGCCGGAACTTATTATAAAGATCCAAATTCTGATTCGTATTATAATGATTTTTTCTACAATAACAACATACCTTTTTTCGGTGGAGATGGAACTACATTACAACCTTTTCACATAAAATCACTATATGATAGTTACTCGGAATTATTATCTGGAACTTATCATTTTCCATATCAAATCTGGTCAGAAGTTAGAAATATATTAACAAATGAGTTTACAGAAGTATCTCAATATACCGATGAAATATATTTTCAGATTAATGACAGTGGAACAAATAGTTCTTATATTAGCTTTGAGCCTAGTGATATTCAAATGTCTGTAGCTAATATTCTGTCATTAAATTATGGCGATTTTATATTAAGAGAAAGCGAAGCATCATTATCATTAAATAACTCTATTGCAATAGGTGCTACTGGTCAGTTTTTGATTTATGAAAAAACAGGTATATTGGAAACTGCAATGATTACCGGTAATACTACACAATTAGTTTCAGGTTCTATTAAAATACTAGCCAATCCTGCAAGCGCAACATTACCAATAAGAGTAAATGTTAAAGGATTAAATACTTATGCAGATCTAACTGCAGCAACTGCCGCTGGCCTTTTAAGTGGTGATTTATTTCTTATTGGAACAGCATTAAATATTGTACCATAAAAACATTATTATGATTACTTATACTATTCTAGAAAAAACAGAAACTGAAGTTACTATCCAGATTGAAGATTCTACTCAATGGAACTTTAAAGGAGAAAAAGACATCAAAGTAAAAAAGATGAAAAACGAAGATGCTCTTGCGTTTTTCACTAAACTAAAAAGTCAGCGCCAAGAACAACAAGTAGCTATAGCTGCAAAGATTACTGCAGAAATAGCAGCAATAGATCAAGTATTAACAGAACTATAGTATGGGATTATTTGATAAGTTCAATGATTCGGTAATGTTTCCCAATCCATGTCCACCGGGTTGTGAAACTTGTTGTCCGCTAGATATTCAACTTGCGTATGACCCTGTAACTAACATACTAACATTAACGTACATTTATGACAATGCAACTGTAGTTAGAACTGTTAATCTTACAGATTTACAAGAACCATTAACTATTGGTCTTACTTTTGATGCTTCTACTAATATTATTACACTTGCCGGTACTTATGCCGGCATTCCTTTTAGTAGCAACATAGATATAAGTCATAATTTTGATTTAGAGTTAATATTAAATGGTACTATACTTGAACTTACTGGTGAACATGATGGGGCGCAAGTAATAACATCTGTGGATTTAGCGCCTATTATACCAGTTGGATTATTTTTTAGTGAAAATAATATCACATATTACAATGTTTCTGGAACATTTCAGTTAACTGAATATATAATAGTTGTTGATACCGATGGAATAACTTTAACTTTACCCGCTAATCCTGTTTTAGGTCAAATGTATAAAATTTATTGTACTGTTCCAACAGCAACAGTTAATGGTAATGTAGGTCAATCAATATCTGGTAGTGGAAATTCTGTTAGTATGGTAAATGGTAATGGAATGATATTTCAATATATTAAAACAAATCAATGGGGTGTTATAAATCTATAATCATATGAGTTTATTTTTAACAATACAGGTGTACGAGCAGGATGGCGCTATAGTATTTAAAAATCCTGCAGATTCGGCACCATTTGCTGCATATCCAAAAGGATCTGTTAAGTTAAGAAACTATGGAATATCAGGTTTTTTATTTGAACGCATAGTTGACAACGCAGATATTGCTTATGTAGAAGAAGCTGATGACATATTAGACATTAATTCTATTTCATACGGATTAACGAGATCTGCAGTGTATGAATTATTATATCCTATTTTATCAATTACATCAATGTTAGACGAACTTTCAGAGTTGGCTAACTTTGATATGATACCTGGAAACAATATTAACATTACTTATTATCCAGGAGTTGATACTGGAAACCCTAGTGGCAACACAAACAACATTTATACTATTGTGTATTCAACTGGTATGACTGTAGTAGCTACAAAAACCTTATCGTATAATGCTGCTGATAATGTTATTAGCGTAATCACAACTTAATATGCCGTATAAATTTAACCCCGTAACTGGCAAGCTTGATTATTACGAAGTAGCATCTTCTGGAGGAATTACTCATGCTACTGCAACTGGTACCGATACTTATGTTGCTACAATTACAGGAGTAACAGCTTATGCTGATGCAGATGCTTATCTTATTAGATTTACTAATGGAAACACTGGAACATCTACTTTAAATATAAATGGTCTTGGCGCTAAAACACTTTACAGAAATAATGACGGTGTATTATTAGGTGGAGATATTTGGGATGGTGCTGAAATGCTTTGTGTCTTTAATTCTACTACTGATGGATTTCAATGTATAGGTACTACATCAAATAGTTTATTTTCTTATGTTACAAATGCCGATAGTGTTACACTTACTAAAGGAATGCCTGTTTATGCTTTTGGTGGTACGGGGGATAGAATGACTGTTAAAAGAGCTAATAATACAGCAGATGCAACATCAGCACAAACTGTTGGAATAGTGTTTACATCATCAATAGCAGCAGGTCAGAAAGGTATTATAATGATGCAGGGTTTGTTGGATGGTTTAAGTATTCTTCCAACTGCAACCTGGTCTGATGGTGACCCTGTGTATTTAGGTGCAACAGATGGAAGTATCACTAATATAAAACCATCTGCTCCAAATCACTTAGTTTATCTTGGTGTAGTTACAACTGCAAGTAATGGTAGTTCTGGTAGAATGTATGTAAGAGTACAGAATGGTTATGAACTTGATGAGCTTCATGATTTAAGTATAACAACTCCAAAAAAAGGTGATACTATAGAGTATGATGGTAGCCTTTGGGTTAATAATGGAATTGTTTATACAGTAGAACTGATTGATGCGCTTACAGTTGATTTTTATGCTCCTTATGATTTAAAGATTAATACAATCAGCAATGTTTTAAATAGTCCTACTATTACAATACTTGATGATGGAACGTCTTATACACTAACAAATACTATTGCCATAGGAAGTAAAATAACAGTTACAGCAAATACAGCAGCAGTTATTAACTTAAACATTGTTAAAGCATAATTATGGACACATATATAAAAGCAGTTTCTTCAAGTGGAAGTAGAAGTACAGCACAGTTGATGAAGACAGGACAAACAACATCTTACAGAACAGGTGATGATGGTGATTTGGAAAGGGGAAGAAATGTAAGTTTTACTACCTTAGCAGAAAATAATGTTTTTGGAAATACAAACAGATTTACCGATGAGTTAGGGACACAAACATATACAAAAAATATTGTAATAGATTGGAGCACTTACAATGGTAGTACGGTTTTAGGGTGGAGAAGAACAACAGGTTCAGGAAATTGGAACGCTTCAATAGATGCAGCTTTATTAGTAAGTATAGCACCTTTTACAAGTGGATGGAGGTTGCCCAATTTTATGGAGTTAATGAGTTTAGTAAATTTTTCAAATGCTAATATGTTAAATTATTCTCCATTTAATATATCAGCTGTAAATTTATGGAGTTCAAATACAACGGCAGGAGCAACGACAGGGGCTTGGTTTTTAAGTCCTGCTGGAAATTCAATAAATACAAATTTTAGCAAAGCAAGTTCATCAAGTTGGATTCCCTGCCGCACTTTCACAGTAACAGGAACAACACTTTCATAACATAAAAAATAATACAATGGCTACATATAAATTTCCACAATTTCAAGTAGAGATTACTACTGACATTATGGAAGTAAATCTAAACACTATATCAGATAAGGCAGTAGATAAACTTTTATCTGTTGACATTAAGTTAATTGCTAATGATGCTACATTTGGATTAAGAGCAGAAGATATGCCTTATGTAGATACTTGGGAAGATACAGATGTACCTAACATGGTAAACAATTGGTTAAATCAATTTGCAGTTTAATAATGGGAGTTTACATTAAAAGCAGAGCAGGTACACCAGCATTTGATTCTGATGCAGAAACTTTTATAACTGCTGCAGGAATAACAAATGATATTCAAAAAACAGCTATAAACTTTTTAGTTGTTTATACTAAAATCATTGGAGTGTGGACTAAACTATCTGCTTTATATCCTTTTGTTGGTGGTACTGCATCAAGCCACAAATGGAACTTAAAAACTCCTTTAGATACTAATGCAGCTTTTAGACTTAACTTTGTTGGAGGTTGGACACATTCTTCTCTTGGTGTACAAGCTAATGGAACAACAGGGTATGCTGATACATTTTTTGTACCTTCAGCACATCTTACAGCTACTACGGGTATGATGGGTGTATATACAAGTACAGCAACATCTTCTCCAGGTACTGCATTTGGAGTAGTAGATAGTGTTGTTGAAGGATATGCGTTACTAATAAAATTTTCAGGGGATAACAATTGTTATTGGTCAGTTCACGATAATCTTTCACAAGGTTTATTTGCAAATAATAACTCATTAAAAGGGTTATGGTCTATTGGAGTCAATGCAGCAAATACAGCACAAAAAGTTATTTATAAAGACAGTACACTTATAACAACAATTGCAAGAAGTACAAATGCTGTTCCAACAAGTAGTATGGTTTTTTCTGCAAGAAAAGTTAGTCCGTCAACTATTACTAACTACGATAACCGACAATATAGTTTATTTTATATAGCAAATTCTAATTTAACATCTACTGAAATGGCAAACTTTTACAATGTTATACAAGCATATCAAACACTATTAAATAGACAAGCATAATAAAAATGTTGGGTGGTATCTTAGACGAAGAAGAACTAAAATACCTTACAGGTAAATATTATATAGATGGGCATATTTTTACTCCATTACGTATGACAAATGGAACTTGGATATTACCTTTGTATCAAATACATTATAACGAAAACATAGATTGCTGGTGGGTTAAATATTTAACTATAACTGAATATAAATAAACATGAAAACATTACTATTACAAGTAGATCAAACGGTTTTAACAAATCTTACAAACTATGGAGTTTTAGGCATTTTTGCTATTTTGATGATTGGCGTTATTTACTTTATGGGCAAACAGTTTTTTGTCTGGCATAAAAAAAACGAAGCAAGAATACAGGAACTTGAAAAAAGACTAGAAGAGTATCTTGTAGAAGATCGAACAAAACTAATGGAAACTGTTGCATCAAATAATCATGTCATTGAAAACAATACATCAATGATGAAAAAGCTTCTTAACCTTGTTGAAAAACTTGAAAAATAATATGTTCAACTTCCTTAAAGAAAGCACAGACTATAGTTCAATGCGCGTTACATTATTACTTGGAACGCTTTGCATTTGTCTATTGTCATTGGGTATTTTTATTTACCTAATTATTCATGCAGTTAAATGCTCTTCACTTGACTGGTCTGGTATGTCAATCTTCTTGACATCTATAGCAGCGTTTGCCGGAACCTTGTTGTATGGAAAAGTGCAACAGAAAAAAGTAGAAAAATCAAATATTGATAATCAAAACATAGAACAAAATGGCCAGAATGTTTAACTCAAATAAAGTACGTTCTTTCTTTCAAAAGAAAAAACAAATACTTGTAGATGCTTGCTGCGATACAGAAACTTGTTGTGATGCAGTAACTGGAACACCTTGTGGATTTAATATTTATTTCACAGATAAATTATATACCACTAGAACTGAAATCACAACAATTCAAGCACCATTTATAGGTTATGTATCATCTGCCCCTGGATTATTACCTATTAATTTTGAAATATATGCACAGGCATCTTCACTAGATATTAGCAATATAAATGTTACCAATGTCAATAGTGGACCTTCATTGACAACATTACCAGCAACACCATATACATTAGCAGCTAATAGTTATGGTGTTTTAGCAGGAATTGTAAATAATTCTCCAGCAGGTGGTACTTGGGTATTGGGACAATCTTATAATTACATAATTACATTCACAATTACATGTGGTGCAATTGTTCAAAATGCAACCATAAACTTAACAATTAAAGCATAATGGCACTATTCACAAAAAATCCAAACAGTTATGGTCTTATAGGTAAGAACATGAAACTATATGCAGCATGCTGCACTGATACAGATGCTTGCTGTGTACCAAAAACATCACCAAAACCAGATCCAAAAGATCCACCAAAAGATTCAAAAAGATAATGAGTAATGTCATAGACATTGCCGGATATAAAATAAATGCCCAATCAAACATTATTCTTGATGGCACTAAACCAGTCAACAAAAGATATTATCGATCTTCTTTGTTGCCTGAGAACATATCTTGCTATGATGACCACATGTGTAAGTTTCAAAACGTAGAGTTGTTTCAGCCGGTAATCTATGACCTTGACAACCCTATGCCAAAATACAATCGCGCGTGGGAAGTTTATGACAATCCAAATATTAAAAAGAAAAAACTGATACGTATTAACTTTCCAAGACACTACATGGAATGGTGGTACGAACAACGCAGAAGATGTATCGAAGGCTATACCATTGGTGGAGTTCATCTTACTGGAGCAAACTATTGGTATTTAAACTTTTGGCGCATTAAGACTAAAGAAAAAGGTGCTGGTCTTATACCGCCAAGGTTTGTTGATATGGACAAAGAGTTCTTTGATTTACTGGAACAGGCTAAATTAAATGATAAAAATCTACTTTGTCTTAAGCGACGTCAGATTGGTTTTACCGAAAAAATGGCAGCATTATGCGCTCTTGAAGCTTTGCTATATCCATCTTCGCAGACATTGATAGTAGCCGGTCTTGATGACTATGCTACTAACTGTTTTAATAAAGTTGTTATGGGTATAGATGCCTTGTCGCCATACTCACAGGAGCAATCAGGCAGAGAGTTTTTCAAACGCAAGCTAAAAGATATTCCTCAGTACGTTAAGTTTGGCTTTGAAGCAACAAGTGTACAGAAAGGATATCTGTCAGAAATATTTGCCATAACTACTAAAGATAATGCACAGGCCGCATCAGGTAAATCTCCAACCTTAGTGTTTATGGAGGAAGCTGGTATCAATCCACTTTTAAAAAGAGTGTACAATATGATACAACCCTCTATTGAAGAAAATGGAAAGCAGAACGGCCGTATAAATGTCATAGTTGGTACCGGTGGTGAAATGAGAAAAGGTGTTGCTGATTTAATGGATATGTTTTATAAGCCAGACAAGTATAATCTTTTGGCAGTACAAAACACTTATGAGCCTGGTGCAGAAAATACAAGATGTTGCCCATTCTTTCCTGCATGGTATTTTTATGTTATGGACAATGATGGCAATAGTTATAAAGAACCATCACTAGAACTTATTAAGCAGAAACGAAAGAAGATTGGTAACAACAAAAAAGATTTGCACGAAAACAAAACACAGATGCCATTGACTCCTACAGAGGCATTTAGTTCATCTGGTTTGTCACCATTTAATACTGAAAAACTAGAAAGGCAACTACAAAAGTTATTATCAGAAGAATGGGAAGAAAAGTTACAGCAGGGAAAGTTTGAAGAGATAGTAGAACATGGCAAAATAGTTGGGGTGCGCTGGATTGCGGCGCCAATGGGTATGGAAGATGCGTTAGATCATGAAGGAGATTTTATGTACCCATTTATTATAATTGAACATCCTGATAGGCCCGAATACGTAAGTTCTATTGGATATGAATACTACACTGGTTCTGGAAATATCCAAGGTTTGTATGGTGCTGGCACCGACTCTTATGATAAAGATGAAGCAAATGCATCAGACTCAGAGGGTTCATTTGTTGTGATGAAAGGATATCATTCTTCAAACAAAACATCAATGATGCCTGTTGCCAGATTAACCTGGAGGCCTGTAAAGAAAGAAAAGTTTTATAAGCAGACAGCATTGGCTTGTATGTACTATGGTGATTGTGAAAACTTGATAGAGTGGTCTAATATTGCTATCTTTGACTGGTACAAAAATAATGACTTTGACCACTTGTTAAAAGAAAGACCTGAAATAGCTTATGCTACAGTAAAGGATAGTAAAGTAAATAATAGATTTGGTGTTGACCCTAATACTAAACCAGTATGGATTGAACACTTTTCATCTTATGTAGAAGATTATGCGGACAATATATATGACCTTGTAATGGTTCAAAAACTAAGAGACTTTCGTTCTAGAGATCATAACTGCGACATTACCATATCAGTTATGTTAGCATACGAAGGTATACTAGATGACATAAAAAAAGGTTATGATAAGGTGGTAGAATCAACAAATAGTGTTATGTTTACAGGATATATGAAAAGAAACGGCAGATTACAAAGAGTATGATATACGGAGAGTTTTATCCAGTGCCCTTAGAAAGCTTACCAAAAGACGAGCAGGAAAAATATGCTAAGTCTTTAATGGACAGCTATATAGAGCAGAATCACAGGGATGGTGGACTTCAAATGAATGTACCACTTGAAAGCACTTCTGTCCGTTCTCGCATGGACAAAATAACCTATTGTCGCGCTCTTTGGAATAACGAACTTGATGATGCAAGGTTTGGTTATCTCTACAATAAGATAGACAAACAAATACATGATAGTCAATCTGGAATAGATGACATTATTACTCTTGAGATGCCTGCCCGGGTGCGTAACATTCCAATAGTAAGGCCAAAACTTCAAGCACTTATATCTGAAGAAATGTCAAGACCTGTTGTTACAAAAGTAATTGGAATGACAGATGAAATAGTTGGAAAGAAACTAGAAAATATTAAAAATGACATTTTAGATAAGCAACTACAAAAAATAAAACAGAATCAACTTATAAATGCAACTAATCAAGCTTTGATTCAGATGCAACAGCAAATGATGCAGCAGATGGCGCAAGACCCACAAGCGCAACAGATGATTATTCAGATGCAAGTTGAGTTAGAGCATTTACAAAATTTATTACAAAATGATATTGTAATAACAAACGAAGAGGTAAGAAGAATCAGAGAATATTACCAGTACTCTCATAAAGAGTTTGAAGAAAAACTTTGTTCACAAGCATTAGAAGAGTTTATTGATAGCAAAAGATTGCGACATCTAATGAACAACTTCTTTGAGGAAATGATGATTACTGGTGAGCCTATTTGGTATTGTGATTGGGAACCTGGATTAGCTGAACCCGAAGTAAGATTGATAAGACCAGAATATCTTTGGTATCAAGCAAACGAAGCGGCAAAGTATTTACACGAACTAGACTGGATAGTAGAATATAGTCCAATGTCAATAGGACAAGTTATTCAATATTACGGAGCAGACATAACAGAAGAAAACTTAGAAACACTAAGAAGCGAGTTTCCAATGTTTTCACAAGACGCGTGGTACAGAACAAATCTTACAAACTTTCCTGATGGCAGTCCATCTGGTTGGTATAGCGGTAATGATTATTTGTACTCACACCAAGTAGACACATATAAAGTTAACTGGAAAGAACAAGTTGAAGTTTATGCATTGTATTCAGAAAACAAAAACGACACACCCTACTTCTCGGAGAAGCCGCCTTTCGTTAAATTCCTCACGCCGGAAGAGTATCAAGATCTTACTTCCACAGAATCAAAAAGAAAGCGTCTTGAAAAGAAAGGACAGAAAATCCTTAAAGCATATCGTGTTGATAGATGGTCAGGTGTCCGAATAGGAACAATGACTTACATTAAAATCAAAAAACATGATTTTCAATATCGCACTCATGACAGGCTTTCAGACATTGCGCTGCCATACATAGGATTTGCTAACAACAGATTCTATAAAGCATATTCTCCGCTATGGGAAACTAAAGACATTCAGGAACTTTACAACATATTACATTACCAAGAAGAACTTCTGATTGCTCTATCTGGTGTAAAAGGTATTATCTATGATCTATCGCAAATGCCAAGCGGTATGACACCACAAGAGGTAATGTACTACATGAAGCAAGGTCTTGGTTTGATTGAAACTGTTAAGCCAAATGGTAAAGCGGTACGCACTTCATTTAATCAGTTTGCCACATACGATATGACTGTATCTCCGGCAATACAATCAATAATGATGATTAAGGAATCTCTTAATACATTAGCTGGTGAGATTACTGGAGTAACAAGACAAAAGACAGGACAGGTATTGGCATCGGACCAAGTAGGTACATCTCAAATGGCATTGGCACAATCTAATGTTGTTACCGAGTATTACTTTATGAAAACCGATGAACTTAATGAACTTTTATTTACAAGACTTTGTAATATCTTTCCATACGCATATGCAGAAGGTAAGCGCGGAATGTATGTAGTAGGCAAAGAAAGACAGGAGATACTCAACATACAAAAAGACCAGTTGAAAGGTGAGTTTAGATCTATAGTAAACTCTGGCAGCAAAGAAAGAGAAATAATGCGTACGGCAAAGCAGATGGCTCAAATGAAGTTTCAACAAGGACAGATAGGAGCATCTGATTTTCTTGATTTGCTAGATACTGATACAATGTTTGAAATGCGTAAACTATTAAAAGATGCCGAACAACGTGTGTTAGAAACCAGTCAAAAGATGCAAAGCGATTCTGTAGAGCAACAGAAACAAGCGCAAATAGAAGTAGAGCAAATGAAAATGCAGATGCAGCAACAAATAGCACAAATGTCTAGTCAAGTTGAAGGCCAACTACTGCAACTTAAAGGACAAATAGACTTGCAGAAAGAGCAAATGAAAATACAAAATGCACAAACTCAGTTACAAGTACAACAGCAAGCCGACCAACAAAAATTAGAAATAGAACAAGAAAAAATAGAAAATGAGAAACAAGTTGAGTTAGCTTATCTTAACTTTGCATATACAGAACTCGAGGTTAATGCGACGAACCAACGAGCACAGATGCTGATTAATAGAGCAAAGACAGCATTGGAAATGAAATCGTCCGCTAAAAAAGAACGTGTAAAAGACTAGAAACATGGAAAACGAAAACAACTTTGTAGACACATCGAGTGCAGATTTTGCCACTCAGTTTAAAGCTCCTGATATGGATTTTCAGGATGACTTTTATGGTGATGAAGGATTACAAGAACAAGATGATGTTCAAGAAAAATTTGATGAGTTTGATAATCCAATAGAAAATGATGATGATGATTATCAAAACAACAATAATGATAATGACTCAAATGACACTACCGGTAATCCAGTATTAGATTCTTATTTGCAATGGGCCGTAGAAAAAAACATTGATGTAAGAAATCAAAACATTGATGTAGAAAACTTTGATGCCGAAACAATGGATAAGTTGGTAGGAGAATACTACATCCAAAAGAAACTTGGTGGTGTAGACCCTCGTATAGCTGAACTATCCGAACAGGGCATAAGTCTTGATGAATATATGCAGCACAAAAACTATTTGCTTAGTATTGCCAATCAAGATCCAGTTCAACTTTATAAAGCATCAATGTATGACCATTTGCTTAAATCGGAATCACAATTAGGTTCTATTAATGTAGACCAGTATGGAAATCCAGATGAAGCAAGTATGAAATACCTTGTAAATGAGGTAGAGCGTAGAATACAAAGTATGAATCCTGATGCTATTAAGCAAAGAGGACAACAGATTCAACAATCTTACATGCAGGAAATCAATAAACTTCCTGACAACTTAATTCAGCAACAACAACAGAAATATATATCCGAACTTCAGAGGTATAATACCGAAGTCGAAGAGCTTACAAGTTTATTTAAAGATAGGCTTTCAAAAAGTGATAATCTTGTCATAGACTTCTCAGGCCAAGCCGAGAAAGATGATTTTATCAATTACATGAAACAAAATCTTGAAATACACAATTATCAAGGACAACAGGTGGTGCCCCTGTTGCACCGATTGCAAAACGACGCTGAATATTTGGCTACTACTATGAGGTTGCTGCACATGCACGATAAAGGTTATTTCACAGACTTGAAAAATATGGAGCGCAACGCTGCATTCAAAAAGTTAAGTGTTACGCCAGTATTGAGCAAAAATTCAAAACAACAATCAACGGGCGGACCTGGAAAGTATGTAGATACATCCGACCCGAATTATCTTAAAAAGTTTAAACGCTAAAAAAAATGGGACTTGAAAAGTTTGGCGTACCCGGCCGCGTTGTTGTAGGTAATCCGCGTGATTTGACTAACTTCAAGATGACGGACTACAATAACCTCCGCAATATCGCCGCAGTTCGCCCTGATGTTATTCAGGGTCTATTCAAACACTTTTCTGAAAGAACCGGTATGATTACCGAACTTCTTTATTACATGAAAAGTAACTATGACCCAACTGTAGAAAGATTTAAGCAACAGAACTTTGGCCAGCAAAAATCAGCTTGGGCAAAGAACTTCAAAATGCTTAACAATCTTGAATACGCTTGGTGTTCTCCTGCACCTTCAGGATGGGTGTATCGTATTACGACTGCTCCTGACGATGACAATGGTTTTGTTGGTCGTTACCACCGAGAGTTTTACTTTAACGTAAACAAACAACTTGGTGACAAAGATGATGTATTATTGCTTGCCGATGGTACTACACAAATCATCATTACCAAACAACCAGAAGCACAAGCTGATGGAACACTTCGCATTCGTGCAAGACTTCTTACTAAAGAAGGAGAATGGGGTCAAGCTATTCCTGCATACTTACTTGAAGTAGGTCAAGAGGTTTCTCCTCCATTGTACAACATGAAGCCTGAGGCATCTGAGCATGGTAGCAAAAGCCGTGTATCTTTTGGTGAATGGCATCGTGGTTGGATGACAACTATGCGTTGGGAATGGAACATCACAGGTCATGCTGCTCACGTAAAAACCGATAAATCTCCAATGGGTATCGTTTACACAAACGACAAAGGAGAAATCGAAAATTACTGGACAGAAACCTGGAGATACCAAATGTGGAAGAATGCTTATGAGCATATGGACAATCAGTTGTTCTGGGGTATGTCATACACCGACAATGAAGGTCGTTTCCAAAAAGATGAGCGTGGCTACCGCTACTACTCTGGTATGGGTATCTATCATCAGGCAAATCGCCGCTTGAAGCGCGAGTATGTCAAGATGAATGACTTCTCTATCCTTGATGACCTTATCAAAGGCATGTACAATGACTCAATCGAAACTGGTGTTAAGCCTGAGATTTTCCTTTGTGCTGGTCTTGAACTAAGAACTGATATTGACCGTTTGATTCGTAATGAGTTCAAAGGTTCTCCTGAGGTTCTTTACTTTGATGGCAAAGGTAACTATCAAGCTGGTGGTACTGGTAATGAAACTATGGGTATTCGTTCTAACTTCCGTTACTACGAAACTCCTGCAGGTAAAATCATTGTATCAGACTGTCCATATTTTGACCGTAAAGGTATGCCAAGCGTACGTACAAGCGAAGGTAATCGTGAGCAATCTCATCGTGGTATTTTGATTAACCTTGCTAAAATGCGTGGTGGTCAAGATGCAATGACTATGGTTACTCTACAAGGCCGTCAAAATGTTGTTGGTAAAGTACACGGTATGTCAGATCCTGGCCCCGGTGGTGCATTAACAACTACAGCTGACGTACAAGGTGAGCACATGCTTACAATGCAGGGTATTGCTTTGCACAACCCTAACTGTATGGCAGAGCTTAAACTTGCTCGCGGTCGTCGATAGTATTTATTAACTTAAAAGTGAAACAGATTATGAACAATACAATTTTTTATCCAAAACAACACGAAGAACTTTTGAGAAAGGCAGGACTTCTTGGAACTGGCTATCTTGAAGTAAGGGCGGTACAAAAGTACAAAACAGTAAATGTTAGTGAAGATGGCATTACTTTTCGTGAAGAGAAAAGACCTGAAATAGATGACATAGCAACAGGCAATACATCACCAGTTTTTGACAGTTCTGGTTTGATTGCTGGCTATTGGGCAAATGGTCTTACATCAGAAGAAAAGAGAATCATCAACGAGGAGTGTGGTGTTCCATTCTTTTACTTGAATGAACCAACAAATCCACTAACAGGAAAACCGTATCATCCCGACACAGTTCTTTCATTAAACGAAGGGCAACTTTTTAATCTTTCTAATCCACGCGATGTAGCTTATGTGCGTGTTCTTTTTGAGGTTGTATCTACAATCGGCAAAGACAAACAAGAAGCTTTAGATCATGGAGCATTCTTTTATTTCTTTTCTAAAGAAGAAGAGAAGCAAGAGAAAGAGAAAGAAATCAAAAAGAGAAAAGGTGCTGCTGCACTCATTGACAAACTTAGCAAAAAACAGAAACGTGACTGTGTAAGAATACTTATTCTTGATGGTGACTACCCTGCCGATCCTTATATCAATGAGGATATAGCTGAGGAAATCTTTGATGAGGTTGCATTCTCTATGCCTTACGAAGTGTTACGTGCTCATGATACCGAAAAGAAAGAAAACTATATTTGTGCAAAAGCATTGATACATTCAGGCCATATTGAAGCAAATAGTATTGACGGTCCATATTTTAAAAACCCAACGGTTTATGGACAAAAAACACATCTTGCTGATAGTTTTAGCGAACTGATGGTTAAAATAGATACGCATTTTGACTTGATGAAAGCTTATAGAGAACTTGAAGGTATTGTTGTTGGCGAGAACAGAATCGAAAAAGAAAGATATGTTCGTGACGCTGCATCTGTATCGTTTCTTTCCAAACATGGACTTTATGAAAAAGGAGAACAGTCTAATGTTGTAACTGCAACAAAAAAGCAAGTTCCGGCAAACTTAAAGTTTATGAACCTAAAGCAGTTGATTGACTACATGGATGGTGAAAATATTGTTCATGATTTTACAGAAAACTCAAACCTTAAGGAAGCAAAGGAATATCTGACTAACTATATTGAGAATCAATAATGGTACCAGTAGTTGAAGTATATAAGGCGGTACTTGCTGAACTAAAGCATTACAATACCACTAGTATGACACCCGATGAGTTTAACTATCACATCTGGATAGCTACGCTCGAATATGTCAAGAATAGGTATTGGGCACACGAACAGCATCAAAAACAGATAGACGATTTATCTGTCATAAAGGTTGTAACTGATGGTATTGCTGGATTTCCTGCGCCATTAGTAAATCTTGGTCCTGCTGTTGCCGGTCAGGAATATGTACAACTTCCTGCTAACTATCTTCACCTACTGGCTGTATCTGTCAAAGTAAAGTATAAAAATCAACCTTGCGAAGTTGATAATACTATATCCGGGTATATTTCTGCTACTCACTTGAAAGATGATTTTAGATTTACCATTGAAGATGACTACTACAAGAAGCCGTCTGCCGAATGGCCAAATCTATACTACGATCAAAGAGGAAACAGACTTACATTTAGATGCGGAGACAGTATAGTTCAAGATGTAAAAATTGCATATTTACGATTGCCACAGCGTATATTTTTTGATGTAACAAATCAAAACAATGTAGACTCAGAGTTTGCATGGCCTCAAACGCTAGAAATTGTAAAGCACTGTGTAATCTCTTATCTTGAAACCATTAAAGACCCAAGAGTTCAGTCAATGCTTCCGATAACTGAAAGAAATTTTTTACAAACACCCCCGCCTAACGTACCAACGTAGCGGTAAATAATTTAATAACATGCAAAGTAATGCTCAAAAACTTTGGATTCCGAATCCAAACGCAGGTACACTAGTGGATGTTGAAGCACTACAGGGGCCTGATTTTGCAAATGAAGTGCGTATTGTAGACCAAATCTCAATACTATCTACATCTGTAACACGTTGCCAAAAGGTTTGTGCATCACCATGTGAAGAAAACATCTGGACTATTGAGTTTGGTGATGTTGACTTTGGTGATTGCAATTCTTGCGGCAAATCAGTAGGATTTACTCTGTTGCTTAACAGAAATCCTGATTTTGACAATCAAACGTATTTTGAATACAACCAACGTAAACAATATGTTTACCAAGGTAATCTTTCTGGTACAGTTACTGGTATTCAGTTAGCTCAATGGTTTTACACTTACATTACAGACCTACAAAATCAAAATGATCAACACGATCAGTTTTTGGTTGAAGCATCTGTAAGTGGTAACACATTGACACTAACATTTCCATGTAGTGGACTTATTGCTTACAGTTTGATTGGTATCTATCAACTACCAAACAACAATCTTACTACTGCAGAAACTCCAGTATTTACTGAAACACAAGAAGCAGTAGAAGCTGTATTAAGTCGCGAAAAACTACTTCAGCAGTTTCCACAAGAAATCGGTCACGTATTTGGAGAAGCTCCGCGCGACCAATGGATGTGGTGCCAGACTGTTTGCGTTATTACACTGAAAGGTTGTATTGATGCTTGCAGTAGTTTCTTCGACAATCAGAATAGTGGTCACTTACATACCGGCGCAACTCCATTTGATTTGTTGCTTTATGTAGATAGTTCTGCTCCTGGTTTTGCTGATTTTATTGATGCATTGAATACATTGTTCCCTAATGCTTGTGATCTTGATGCTCTTCCAGGTTTCCAATCTGGTGTACAAGGTGACATAACTGCTGGAATTGATATTACACCTATTGTTGATAATATTGATGCAATCAATGGAACACTTATTAATGTTACCATTGGATCATTATCATTTAGTGTAACAGCTACAAGTGGAACAGACTTAGCTACACAAATCAATGGTTTGTTTGCTCCGGCAACACCAGCTACGTATTCTGCGCCAGATATAACATTTGGTGCGCCTCTATCTAGTTTTGGTTCAACAGCTGTTATAAGCATTGTATCTGATCCAGTTAACTACGTAGGAGAGTAATGACGATACTGAGCGAGACCTTGTTCTTTTCTGTCTTAGTTTCGCTTTTTACACAGGGTTTGAGTGCCGCTGCTAACAGTGGCGGCATTCTATACCCGATTAAAGCGTGGATGGAAAATATATCTAGGTCAAAAAAACTAGACAACAGAAAGATAGAAATATCTGGTTACAAGGAAAATAGAAGACGACAATACCAATCTTCAGAGTGGATTAACCCGGCATTGCAAAAGCTTGAACTATTACATCTTTACCGCAATCTCTGGCATAAGCCATTGCTAACATGTATGGTATGTATGTCTTCTTTTTATGGAACATTGATTTACTGGATTGTATATAACCAGTACCCATTATATATTTGGATTCTAGGTATTCCAATATCATCAGCAATAACTGTATTAACCCATAAACTACGAACATGAGTTTTCAAAGCCTTGAAGCAGTAACATCAAGATTGATGAATGACTTGATTGCTGTTTATGACGATACAAGATTAAACAGAAAAATGATACG
>Ga0315903_10002802_pt1 | contig 24949 bp, 12 predicted proteins | sample LakEriMetagenome_7_FD_203524 | JGI IMG/M metagenome (GOLD analysis project Ga0315903, IMG submission 203524) | Freshwater fungal communities from buoy surface, Lake Erie, Ohio, United States - Buoy 2 MA119 | ecosystem: Environmental > Aquatic > Freshwater > Lake | place: USA: Lake Erie, Ohio... | reverse complement strand
GTATATTCAGCAGCAGCGAGTTTAGCACCATTGTAGAACACATCAAGCAATCCTACAGAATAGGTTACGCTGAAGGTGGTCTGAGCAGCAGTAGCCGTAAATGTATTAACAGTTCTAAGAGCATTGTTTGGAATGTACTCAGAACCGTACTTATAAACTTCAATAACATCATTGAGAGCAGCAGCATCTGTAAGCACTACAGTAGTACCGTTTGATGCAGTAAACTCAAGTGCATTATCCAGCTTCACACCGTTTCTGTAAACATCTACCAGACCTACGGTATAACCATTGGTAATGGTGAATGTAGTTTGACCAGCTGTTGCTGTGAACTTCTGTAGTCCCCTTGAGTAGATAGTTGGTCCGATAGTCCAACTTCTGTCAGCTGATAGGTCGAAACTTACACTGTTAATTGTAAGAGTACGAGTAGCTGGTACTTTATTATTGAATGTAGTCCAATCAGCACTGCTTAGTGCACCTCTATTTGTAGCACTTGCAGTAGGCAGGTTGAATGTATGCGTATCTACAGAACTTGATATAGCAAAGTCAGTTCCTGAAGTACCTACAGCAAAGTATTGAACTTGCTTGGTAAGTCCATTCAAGGCTGTTAAACCTGTAGTAAATGTTGTAATAACCTGACAAAGATTGTTGTCTTCTGTATGAAGTGTAATTGTTCTACCAGCAGGTGTTACGTATATCCTAACTGCAAGCCTATCTGTAGCTGTAATTACTGTCTCTGGAACTGAAAGGCTTGTAAAGTATGCTTCAGTAGATGTACCAGAAGTAATTATGTCTGGATTTAAAGAGTTGCTTGCAATCAGTGTAAATGTAGTTCCATCGTACTTATACAATTCTACATAATAAGATGGAGCACCACCACCAGAGCTTGCTGAAAAATAAAATTCAAGATTAAAGTTTCCTCCCGGTATCAAAAGCAATGCTGGGTCATTTGCATCTGTAATAAACGATGCGATGTATCCATTGCTTGAAATGGTAAAGTCAGTTCCAAGTCCAATAACTGGACTCTTATTCATTTCGTAGTATGTATTACCACCAAATGTTCCTTGGTTTACTGAACCGTTTAAGTAATATGATACGGATGCCCCTCCACCACCGCCACCAGCTGGGAAGTCTCCAAGAGTTCCATCACCACGTACATATTGAGATGCAAGACCAGCTGCTGTAACGGTTAATGTACCACTACCAGTAACAGGACTATTTGTAACGGTAAACGCTGATGGCATTGTAAGCCCAACAGAAGTTACTGTTCCTACCGACCATGTTCTATTTGCAGTCAGGTCAAATGTAGTGCCGTTGATTGTTAATGTTCTTGCATTGGTAACAGGAGTATATCCAAGTGCTCCAGTAACGTCAGTATCTAAAAGTGTAATAGCTCCAGTACGAGTATTGAAGCTTGTAACACCACCCTGATACTGAGGTATATTCAGCACACCAGTAGTGTTATCGTATGTAGCAGCTCCTGATGTACCTGTAGTAGTCAAGCTGATAGCTTGTCTAGCTCTGAGGTCTGTAAAGTAAAGGTTAGTACCTTCTGATATATTTGAAGTAGTCAGTGATACAGCTCCTGTAAATCCGTTTACAGATGTTACAGATTCTGTGTTGTCTACCTTCTGCCAAGACGCTGCATGGTATACCGCCCAGTCACCCACTTTCCAATCTGTGATACCATCTAGGTTAGTAGAACCAGCAACACTTACAATGTAGAAGTATCCGTTAGTTCCAACACCAGATGTAAGGGTAGGAGTATTGGTGCTTGCATTCCAAGTTCCTTGGTATTGGAGTCCTCCAATCAGACCATTAATCTGGTTCTGTATCTTACCAAAGGCTGCAAGGATGCTATCAGTTGCTGATATGCTTCCTCCTGTTACATTCAGCCCAGTCAGCACCTTTCCAATAACTGCTGAATTTGTCAGCGTTACAGAAGCAGCTCCGGGTCCTGAAGCAGTAGCCTCACCAGTTAAACTTGTTATATAGTTTCCAGCAGGCTGCTTGGAATTAAATGTAGTCCAATCTGTACTTGACAAGTATCCATCAGTGGATGCTGATGATTGAGATATGGATATGGTAACGGCTCCACTTACGTTTACTGCACTGATTGGTGCAGTACCTGCCACTGAAGAAACACCTGCCACAATAGTCCAACTCCTATCAGCACTTAAATCGTAGGTAGTACCATTGATTGTAAGCGTTCTAGAGGTAGGAACGTAGTTAGCTAAGTTCAATACAGCCCAGCTTAAAACAGAACCATCGGTAGTTAAGTACTTACCAGCATTTCCTGTTTGGCTTGGGAAGTTAGATACAAATGTGTATGCTGTATCCCAGTTGCCTTGACTTGCTGTTGTAGGCAATGCATATCCTGCTGCATAAGACAATGCCAATGTACCGCTAGTTGTAATAGGGTTATTAGCTATTGCGAAGCCTGTAGGAACGCTCATATTGACTGAGGTAACCGTACCTACTGACCAAGACCTATCAGCGCTTAAATCGTATGCTGTGCCGTTTATAGTCAATTGTCTTGACGTAGGAACATATCCACTCAGGGCAGCCCCATAGTTAGGTATATTCAGAACGTTTGCAATAAACGTAGCAACCCCTGAACTTCCCGTAGTTGTAAGCGTAATTGCTGCTTGCTTACTGTTAAATGTTGTCCAATCTGTAGAAGTCAGTGCACCACGAGATGCTGCTGATGCATCTGGAACATTGATGTTTATTGTTGGAGTAGTGGTAGGATTTACAACATTTGAGTTGATGTCCGTTCCAGTAGTTCCAATATTTGTAGAAACACTTGTTACACCCTGAGTATCATAATCTGACCAAGTAGCAGTAATTGTACCACCATCTTGTTTATTCAGCGTCAACGTTTTATTGGTTGTTCCACTGACCGATGCAGACGTAAGACTTCTATTGTAAGCTGTATCCCAGTTTCCTTGTAATGCATTGGAAGGGAGTGAATACCCTACTGCAAATCCAAGAGCCAAAGTGCCAGCAGTAGTTACTGGATTACCAGTTATCGCAAAGCCAGTAGGCACGCTCATGTCTACAGAGGTAACGCTACCAAGTGGATTTACAGCCCATGATAGGCTAAATCCATCTGTGGTTAGGAACTTACCAGCATTCCCTGCCTGTGATGGAGGATTGATGATAGTTGAAACTGGGTCGTAGATGATGACATCCATGATGTCTCCAGCTTCTGCAGCATCATTTAGTATAATTGAGTGTTGACCAAAAACGGTATATGAAGCGGTATTTAGCTTCACACCGTTTAAATAAACGTCTATAAGGTTGGCCTCAAATGGAGCCGTTGTTGTAAAGGTTGTCTGCCCTGCAGTAGCTGTAAAAGCCTGAGAGCTTCTGATGGTCGTACCTGCACCAAAGTTTATCCACTGCTGAGAAGATGCGTCATATCTCAAGTACTGCTTATCCAAAATATTGGTAAGCGTAACGTCTGTAAGGTCATTTAGCGCAGCTCCCGGAGGTATCCAAGTTGTGATTACAGATACAGAACTTGAGTATACTGGGCTAAGAGTTCCGTAGTCGTATATAGCGATGTATGCTGCCAATCTTTCTACAATCTTATCCAGCTTTGCCGTCCCGACGTAGTAATCGTCACCCCATTCTACAGCTTTTTTGTATATGTAGATGATATCCCTTTGGTAGTCCAAAGTCTCATCATTCTCCGCAAACATGTTATTGTAGGCTATGGAACCAATTTTGTACATGGTCCTATCTGCCTTCAGCAGAATCTCGCCTATCTGTAGTGAGGTGTATCCCATTTTAATATCCTGTAGTTAGGTTATCTATAATGTCTTTTGCTCTATCCAAACAACCTTGTGATGCTTGGAAATCGTTGTCTATGGCTGCTTTCTTCGCTGACTCTGACTCAATCCATAGCCTCATCACATCCTTTACGAATTTATAATTCTTTTCGAGAGATGGGTTTACAGACATGTCATATGCGAATGTATAAAATCCACTAAGAGTAAAGCATGTAAGCACTGGCATATCTGCCTTTGTGTATATACTTGAAGGCTGTGGTGTGTTTGAGGTCAATGCGAGTGTAATCAGAAACGAGAAGTCTTGTGAAAGACCAGTCATTTGAATGCTGTTTCCACTACCAAATGGCCAAACATATTGGTTAAATGTAATTCCACCAGATGTAAAGTATGTACCATCTGACTTTTGTATAGTAAGTTTTCTAGAGCTGAAAGTACCCGTTCCCTCTGCATCATAGTTAGATGTATCGTTTACGGTAAACTTAGAACAGTCTGCAGTTTGCGTAACTGTGAAAGAGGTTATGAAAGGCATATTAATCTATTTATGCAAATATACCCTAAATTGACTATTTGCGTATGTACAGTCTGTCAATGTCAGGCATGTAGCCGTTAGTTATTGCCATTTGTGCAGTGCGCCCCATTCTTGCTTTGTTAACCATCCTTCTTAGTTCGTTGGATTTAACACCTCCATCTATAGCAGCCCTATAATATTCGTTTGCTGTCATAAGAATAGACTTATATTGCTTTACTGCATCTTGGTACCTCTGCTCAAGCTCCACACCTTTAAGACCCTGTCTTTTTGCATCCCTATAAATCTTTTCAGCGTTGTCAAGCCTGCTCTTAAATCCAACCTCCATTTTAGGGGTGCCATCCACATAAACATAGTTCATGAACTGCTTCTTGAGGTCTACGGTATACTTTCTAGCAAACACCTGAGAAATCAATTCGTCTTTTACCTTATCGGATTCTCCTTTCTGATATGAGTCTGCAATTCTAATCATTGCACCAGCAACACCCGGACCAAATTGTTTTCCAACAAACATTGCTTGTTTCTTTCTTATCTCCTCTGGGGTATCCTCTGGGTTCCATACCCTACCACCACGACCATCATCATTGGTAATCAATGCCTGCATATTTTTAACAGCAAAGTCTACTTCTAGCCATGGGTCTAGCCCTTTTGCAACCGCCTTAGAAACCGCCTCAGTAAAACCTTTCTCATTGTTCATATTTGACCAGAACTCATTCCATACTGTTTTCTGATAGCTATATGAATCAAGAGACCCGATATCATAGTATACCAGTTTACCATCTTTGAACTGAGAAACAAATACGTCTTTTGCCTTGTTCCAAGATGCCAAAAACTTCTGTATTGAAGACCTTTTCTTATTTTCTTCTTCATCGTCATTACCAAAGTATCCAAGCATTCCAGTAAGGCCAGCTCCTGCTAAACCATAGCTGTAATAAACCAGCGTAGAGAATAGTGAGTTGTATGCAAGTGCTCCAGCCATTCTGGTAAGTCCTATGGTTTTTAGCTTTGGATTTCCGGTATTATATTCATCCAGAGCAAGTTTTAGAGAGTTATACTGAACTCTAATAGATTCAGCTGGGAATGACAAAAAGTTTCCAAGGAAAGCGACCTTACTAAGGCCTCTTACAAACTTTGGAACACGGCTGAATGTTGGATATGTATTCTTTACGATTTCAGCAACCCTTTCATTTATATCTGCCTTTTCTGAATCAGTAAGCTCAGAGTACTTTTTATTGTAAACTGCTTTTGCGTATCTGTTTGACTCGTTTACAAATGCAAGTATCTTAAACACATCATCCTCAATCGCATATGCCTTTTCCATTGCCTTGCCAACACTACCAGCTGCATTTGCAACTGCTGATACTACAGATTTCTTTTTACCGTTACTGTAAATATTATCTAAAAAGTCGTCAACATTATCATGCCTATCGAAGTAGGACTTCAATTCATTTACACCAACAGCGTTGTTTAGTACACTATAGCGGTTAAGGGTGTCCATTACCCTTCTAATCTCTGCGTCATCTTTACCTGTTACCAGTGCTCTTATGTACTTATAGGATTCAGGAAGATAATTCCAGTGACCGTTTGATATCACAAATCCCATGTTTCCGATTATGTTTTTAACATGGGTTGCAGGGTTATAAACAGTTTTGAACTTTCTAATTCTACCCATTGCTTGAAGCAGAATATTTGTTTTTTCTTTCTCTGCTTTTTGAAGTGCTTCTGCAACTGGCTGGAATGTATATAATCCATTCAGTGGAGATAACGCTTCAGTCCCTTCTGCAGCTACCATTGTATTTGCATCTTCAGGTCTACCTTCTTTTGTGAAAAGGAATTTACCCATACCAAACTCCTTTAAAGAGTTTAGGTATTGCCTAGAAGATGTCAAACTTGCTATTTTAAATATAGATGCATAATAGTTATAAAGTGGGTCTGTGTATTCTCCCATCAAAGCTCTAATCTCTGGAGATATATCTTTTCTCTGTGCAAGTGATTTAACATTTGTGCTCCCAGTTAGAGTCTTACCAAATACATATGTCTCAGCGTCAGACAATATATCGTTTGCTTCTTTTCTAGCTTGCTTCATGGCTTGCTCCATTGTTAGTGCAGAATTACCAGCCATTGCTCTTTTGGCTAAGAAATCTAATGCTGCATCCACAACGGTCTTATCTACATTTTTTAGCTTTTTAGCTACATTGTCTACATTTAATCCTTTACTACCAAGCCTCTGCAATAAGTTATCTTTGTAAGTTACTGCCTCATAAGAACGAACTAAATACTCGCCTTTATTTTGTCTATAGTATTCTACAGTCTCTGGGTCTTCTATAACTCCAAGTTGAATAAGTCTTTCTGTAAGACCATCAACATGACCTCTCATCTCAGAAAGAGCATCTGCGACATCTGTTGGTAATTCAGTAGATGTTGGTTGCCCAGTCATAAAATTTAATACATCTTGCCTGTTAATAGCTGTGCCATACGTCTTCAATACTTCCTGCGCTTTCTTAACTAACTTCTCTGCAGTTGCTATTTCAGCAGACAGTTCACCAGACATCTTTTCTTTAAACTTCATCACTTCTTTACCCAGAAGTCCAAACCTAAATTGTTCTTTCAGGAATGCTTCAGTGCCTGTTGGCTTTTTAGTAACCGTTTTTGGAGCTCTCTGCGCTTGTATGCCACTAAGTCCTTTTGCCCTCTCTACAATCGCTTGTGGCTCAGTCTTTGTTCTAGCATACATAGAACCAGCAGTAGATGTAGTAACTGGAACAGGATTTCCGTTCTTATCTACAAACCTAGCTTCTGGGAACACTTCATTTACATAGTATTTACCATTTAGTACGAATGGATTAGTTCCATAGAATTTACCATTAAATTGTTTGTGTTGGAATTTACCAGATTTAGACCTTTCTACAAATTGCTGCTCACTCATTGTTGGGTCTACGAAAAATCCAGTCATCGTAAATCCACCATCACCTAGTTTCATTCCCTCAGTTCTACCTTCAAGTGACTTTATAACGTTTTCATCACCAAAAGTATTGTAGAAGTTTTTATGGTTATAACCATCATTATCAAGTATATCTCTAAGTCTTCCTCCGGGCTTGTTCTTTGCGCTTCCTACTTTATTAAAGAACTGACCAAACAAAACACGCCTCGCATCAAATCCAAACTTAGCTGATTTATCTTCGTTATTTTCTCTATTTGTAATTAGCAAATCGTAAATCTTCTTTCTATCTTTTGATGATTTTAGATTGCTAGTTTGTATCAAGTTTATAAGCGCATCTATCGAGTTAGCATATTTTCTACCAGTATCATTTGTTTCTTTAATACTATTAAAATAGTCTACGATATCTGCTTTTGCACTCTCAGTGCTTATTTCATTGTGTGACAAAGCATAAGCTAAAGACTTAATAAAATAGTCTGCGCCATATGCGTTACCAAACATTACTTCAGGTGCTTGTACCATTACGAAAACGGCTACTGGTTTACCTGCCATATCTGGAAATTTCTCATCTCGTATTCTAGATGCTTCTTGAACAGCTTTAAAAAAAGCCGTTTGCTTAGAATCCATAGATGCAGCAAAACCAATATTATCTTGTATGTTTTGTTCTATAAACGTATATCCAATACCACCTTGACGCAAAACACCTTTCTTCATTCCAATTCCGGTAGCATCTGAATTAATTACAACAACAGCTCCACCAGATTTGGATACTACATCAAATAGGCTAGACCTCTCAGATGGTATTACCATATTTATTCCTTTCGGAGTCCATCCAATATTCAACGGCTTAAATACACCATCTTGCTTTTTAACTAGCTGAAACTGAATGGGGTCAACAACGGCAATGTTGCTTACTGTTACTGGGTCTGCAGTATCGTCTCCAACTATTGTTTCAAGACCCTCAAACGTAATTGTTTCTCCAGTCTTAAATTTCTCAGTTATAAAGTTTGCAAGCTTAATCAAGTCTTGCTCATTATCAACCTTCATCAGACTTGGACTTCCTTGGCCAAGGCCAATCCTATTCAACATGTTTAGGATGAACGCCTTAATCTTTTCAAAGTTGCTTGGATTCAGAACAATTCTTCCGTCTGCTACACCTGCTACAAAATCAGTAATTGCTTCCTTTTTCTGAGTAACGTCACCTTCGTAATTATCCCTTGCGGATTGTATAATTGGAGCAGCTTCTGGTATTGCGCTTAATTGGTCAAATAGTTCGTTTATAATCTGAGGATTATACTTCTTAAGTATATCGAGAATTGGATGAAACCCTTCGTGAAGCATGGTATCAGAATCGATATTATCCATGTTCAAGTGTATGCTTCCATCACTTGCCATATAGAATCCACGAGCGGCAACCTCTTGTTCTGTACCACCAGCCTCTTGAACGGCCTTACCAAATGTATCCTGATTGTGAATGTTTACAGAAACCCTAGTACCAGTTATATTTCTTACTGCTGCTGCTATTGCTCTGACAACAGGCTTAACGTCTGCGAGTACTTTTTTCTGTAATGGGGTTCCTTCTATAGTATCAACTTGGTCTAAATTGTCTTCCGTTACTTTTGCTATTGCAGGTTCTGTAGTAACAACTATAGGAGCTTGAGGTGTTGGCAAAGCCATTCTTTGTTGTAATTGCCTATCCTCTTCTGCAATTCTAGAATCCTCTTTAGCGCTAATTTGTTGAGCTAAATCTTGAGCCACACGACCTCTAAACTTACGTCTTTTACCGCCAGCCGTTGTAAGTACCACATTCATCACATTCCCATTCTGGTCTACACTAACGGCATCAAACGGATTCTCATTCTCATTGAACAGTTCTTTACCGTCAACTTTAAATCCTTGGTCAGTGCTTTCGACTTTAGATTCAACTACGGTCAGATTTCTTTCTTCAGGAGACACATTAGACAACTCATCTACGTTTCCTATCTCAGCTACAACATCTCCGTTCTCGTCCTCAACAGAAAGTGTTTGGCCTTCCTGTATAAGCGTTCCAGTAATCTTTCTTCCCGGAAGTCTATACTCTACTGTTGAGCCAAGCAAGGCTGGTATTCCTACCGCTTTTTCGCTGCTGATATTGCGATAGCGAGAATCTGTTTTAGTGGACGCTCCTTGTGCCCCTTCTTTTTGAGTTCTCTGACGTTGGCTGATATCGCCTTCTGCACTTCCTTCTTCGATTGGCTTTTCGCCTTCTGTAGTGGCATAATCTTCAGTTTTAATTTGTTCTAAATCGTATCTATTTTTTGATATTTCTTCTTTAGGGTTTTCTCCAAGCTGCTTATAATACTTTCCATTATCTTCTGTGTAGGTAAATTTATCACCAGTTAGTATCTCACGTACCTCATCATTCAATGAAGCTCTTTTATCTTCAAGCAATGATATCTCTTGTTCTTGAGCAGGCTTAACCGCCTCATCAAGAGACTCCATAGCTGTTTTTCTATTCGTTATTTCATTATCAAGTTTAACTCTTTGTTCGATTTTAGGTATAGCAACAGTTTGTACAGATGCAGGCGTACCCTCTGGTAATGTTTGTTTTACCTGAGCATATCTATTAGCATTCTGCATGATGATATCCCTCTCTTCTTGAGAGAAATTATTATCATCAAATGTTTTATTTAATTCTTGGCGAATATTCTCTATATCTTGCTCAGTTTTAGCATTTGCTATATCATTCAACAACTCCTTATTTACATTTCTCCCAAATGCTACATCAGCACCTGCTCCAAATACCGGACCAAATATTCCACCTGCAACTCCAGAGTTTACAATATTTGATAAAAAGTTTTTCTTGATTTCTTCAGTATTAAATGCCTCATCACCTTGAACTGCATTTGCTGCAAACTTTGCTGCATCTTCTAAACCTGCCTGAAGTGATTCTGTACCTCCCTCTATTAGAGCTCTATATCCTGCTCTAACCCCTTTTGATTTGATATCAGATGTAAGTTTTTTTATAGTAGAAACAGCACCTGCTTCTATCGCATCAATAGCAGCCTTACCAGTCATCCCTGCAGTCTTCTTAAGAGTTTCTGCAATAGCTTTTCTTTGTATAGCTCTGAATGCTGGTGTATCCCCAAACATTTTATCTATTGCAAACTTTTCAAGGAGTCCGTTAATAGTTCCTCCTGCAATTCCGTATAAATTTCTAGCATTTTCATTTGGCTCTATACCAGCCTTCTTAACTGCCTCATCGTAATCCTCCACGGCCATTTGTCTTCCCTGCAATACAAACGTAGTTCCACCAGTCAGTGCACCTATACCCATGTCAGCTGCCATCCTTCCAGACATTGCAGCAAGACCCTGAAGGTCATTTAGACCAATACCATCAAACAGGTTGAATTGGCCTGCCATTGCCTTATCCTCTTCTTCTGTTGTGTATGTAGAACGCAGTTTTTTAATTCCTCTTTCTATGGGAGCAACGGCTTTTTGAGATATTTCCAATCTTTCTTTAAGAGGAGCCTCTTTAAATTTTTGAACAGCTCTAACTTGCTCTTCGCTTGGGGGTGCGCCAAAAGATGTTGGAACCGTTGGATATGTTGCAGCTAAATCAAATATACTTCTAACTGTTTCTCCAACTGTACCAGTTACTATGCCGTTCCACCAAGCAGACAATGTTTTACCTAATTCACTTCTATCGTCTTGTACTGCTTTCTGATATTTTGAAGGTTGTGGTTGAGCCATAGGTTGAACAGGCTGAACCGTAGCTGCCGTACCGAAGTCTACAACATCCTTATATTCTGGATATTTGTCTACAATTTTCCTAGCCAGTTCTAAGTCATTCATATCCCCATACTCAGGATATTTTGCTTTGATTTTTGCAGAAAACTGTTCAGGACTAACTTTATCTGGCATCTCAAATATTTATGACAAATTTAACAATTTAACCAGCAAGTTCTTAGTCAAGAATCCCTAGAGAATCTTTTCTTTTACCAGTTTTTGATACAGTCTTTGTTCCACTCTTATACTTTATACCCTGAAGCGGAACAGACCCTATTTTATAGTTTATATCAGGAGTTGAGGATACTAGCAAACTATTAAACGGTTGCGGCTGATATCTCTTAAATTCCTCTTCTCCAGAAATCCTTACTTTAAAATACGGCTGAACATTACCAGCTCCTGCAACATACTGTACTTCTTCTACAGGAACGTTTTGACCTTCTTCAGACCTCATCAAGAACCCTTTAAATCCTTCAGATACGTCTACTGGAGCTAACTCTTGCACATTACCCTTCTGACTAACAACATTAGGTCCAACGTTCTCAACTATTGATTTGATAAGAACTGATGGATGGTATTCACCAGCTTGCATACCCATGTTTTTTAATGCCCATGCCTGAGACCTATTCTTTGCACTCTCAGACATCCCAATACGTGTCTTGATTTCATCTATCTGAATCCTTGAATAGTTCGGGTCGTCTTCTCTTTTGATTATTCCAGATTGACCAAGTCTAGTAGCAATAAGCATTTCTGGAGTAACTTGATTTGCAGATATGTTACCAAAGTACGGCTTCAATCCTTCTACTACTTGTTGCTTAGTAGCGTCATCTGCATTTGTAAACTGCTGGAATTGATTATCCATCTGAATTTTCAATCCGTTATGCGTTGGGTCTGCAAGCAATGCAGGCAGCGCTTTTGCAATGGTTGCAGGGTTTCTGCTTTCTGTAGTAATCTTTTCTCTCGTCTTTATTGGCTGACCCATAAAAGTATATGCAGGCTGAGTGCCTTCTAAGAACTGAACTTGCTGGGTTGCTTTTGCTCCCAAAGAATCCATGTCTTTATACAGCATCTGATAATTAACATCTTCTGATAGCAACTTGAATGCAAATGCAGAAGGTATGTTATCGACATTTAGTTTTGATACAGGTTGTGAAGAAAGGGTGCCAGATATCGCCAACATTTCTTGTGGTATAGACAAACCTTTTGCTCTTCCTATCTTGATAGCTTCTGCGTATTCTGCCATTTTATTTGCAGCCTTCACAGAGGTTCCATAAACTGAATTAAGTCCAGATAATGCATCATTCATAGCCTTATTTGCCAAAGCAAGTTGCTCCGACTTTGCGCCACTTCTATTCATTCTAGAGTATTGCAATGCTGCTTGCTTATAGTTATTATAAGCATTTGTAAACTCAGGAATATCACTATCCCTTAATTTATCTGGACGGTATGTTTTTAGGAAATCATCTACTCTTTGTTCAGCAAGTGCGTCTTCTTGTCTCTTTCTTTGAGCAGCCATTTCTATTCCACGGCTAAGTCCTGCCGTAAGTCCTGAAACGTCTACAAATGATGGTCTGTAAGTTGCCATTTATTTATGATTTTAATTTGGTCCTTTTAGTCCCAATAATCCAGTTGTACTATATTGACCAATTTTAGTACCTCTATTTATCATACCAAATGTATTGCTATATGGATATACGGTATTAATACGAGGTAGATTTGATAATCCGCTAAAACTGTAAGTAGCCAATGGTGTAGTTGTATTTCCGCTTAAGTAATTCATTGCACTTAATCCGGGTCTCTGCATATTTGGAACAGATGGTAGGTTCATAGGTCTACTCAATCCGGGCATAACTGCTTGAGGTGTAGGAGTTGTCGGCAATTTAGGTTGACCCTGAAATGCTCCAGTTGACAATGCACTACCCATAGCTTGGCCTACTCCAGCAAGTGCGCTACTTACTGCAGCATTTGCTTCCGCTTTTCTACCACCCCAGTATTGTTGAGCTTCTTCTTGCTTTCTAAGTTCTTCTTGATACTTAAGTCCACCCATTTGCATCAATGCTTGGTTTGCTCTTTCTTGACCAGAAAGTAATGCTTGAGACTGCATATAAGCTAACTGCAAAGCTGCGTCTTGACCTGCTTGAGCAATACCACCTATTCCTGCTAGCGCAGAACGTCTGTCACGAAGTCCAGCCAATTGACCAGCTTGTGCCCTTCCGGCTTGCTGCTGGTATAATCCAAGAGCAGCTGAAGGAATGCCTACGTTTGCTTGAGCCAATCTATTCTGAAGTGCTTGTGTATATTCGGTTGGCAATTGCATCCCCTGAGAACGCCTAAAAGCAGCTTCTTGTTCTCTTGAAGCCTCTCTTGCTTTTCCGCTAAGAATATTGTTTTCTCCAAAGAATAATGGCAACGCTGACGTTGCTATATTTAATCCGGCCATTAATGCTTGTGCTGCCATAGTTATCTATTATAAAAAGGTTGTAATATCGAAAGTTCTATATAATACAAATTTACGAATTCATTGCCATTAACGGGCTTCAATTTTATCTTCGCCCAGTTACCCTTTAACACGTTACCATTGTACAGTCCACCTGTGCTATTCGCATCTCTTTTAAAGGCTGCATGAATCTTGTCGTCTTTGAATAAGAAGTCTCCAGACTGAAGGCTAGATGACTGAGTAAGGTTTGTGGTAATGTCTCCATTTGTATCTGGAGCCCATACCTTATTTGCCAACATTGTAATGGTATTATACCTCTTCTTGATTTGCTGAAACTCATTAAATATGAGTGTCACAGAGGGCTTATATTGTACACCATAAAAGTTGGCATAATTCGTAGTATTATCATGTGTGTACAAAACACCATTCTTCCAAGAAATTACTATGTTTTCAGCCGTTGTAATCCATTCTGGGCTATAGTCATAGAATGAAGTATAAGAGTTCCTGAACTCATTAAAGCCAAATGTATAGGCCTCTGTTTTGTCTGGTAGCGAACCAGTACTCTCCTGCATAACGGTTACAAACTCCTCATTAAACTGGTCGTAGATGGCCATAATCTTAGCCTTACCACGAGTAGTAATATTCGTCCTAACTTTATTGTATTTGGTAATCAACGGATTCAGGTAGAAGTGCGCCTTGTATAGCTCTGATATAGGAGTTATACCATCTCCGCTGAGTCTTACCTGACAGCCCCTAATTGGGTCTGAGAAGTAGTCGGCCTGAGCAGAAGACGCTATTGAGCAGTATTGATTTCCCACCCCATAGTCTCCGAGATAGTACTGAATCTTATTGATAATCTCTGTACTCTGAGAAAGTACGCCACTTCCGTCTGCTGTCTGTACTACAGATTGCAATACTGGAACTACGCCACATGCACGGTTCTGGAATACCCTAAGCTGACGGCCTCTTGTTTTTAGCCGTTGGATGTCACCACGTTCCCTATCGTATTCATCAAAGTTGGCAGCGTAGAACCTATTTGTCTGATTGATAGACGTACCAGCTTGATATTCAAGCGAGTATCTTACTAAGGTTGGGAAGTATGTTTCCTTCGCATAGTCATCCTGAACAAATGGTCTACCGTTTCCATCGACTTTTGATGCGTATTTATCAGACATTGATTTGTCTAAAATGTATACATCATCTCTAACTCTTGTGTATATATCACCCCTAACAAACTTGAATACAGCTCCAACAGACGCTGTTTGGTCTTGAGTCATACCCTCATGATATCTGCCGGGAAGTACATTATACGTCTCTCCAAACTCATAGTATAACTGATTTTCTTCAGATGCATTTATTGCTGGAGTATAAACCTCTAAATAGTAGTTATAGTATGATGCATTACCAAAGTTGAATGATGACATTGTTGCTGAATCATATGGAATCCTAATCCATATTTTATCATCTGGAACAGTAGCTGGAGTTGTCATTCCAGTCGTATCCTTTATTTCTTTACTTGTCAATAATGCAAGCACAGGATAATCGTTAGATACAGAATCTGTAAGAAGGTCTGCCTGATTCTTACGTCCAACTATACGCACTCTATCTCCCTTTTGAAAGGAATATGCAGGGTATCCGTTTTTATTTGTTTGATATGCAGTTATATCTAAATATGCGTAATTATATACCGTATCTAAAGCAGTAGTTGTTGTGATAATTGTTTTAAATTCAGATGTAGTAAGATTTGCCGTTCTTACAAAAGAAAAGTACTTAGCCCATGTAGGAGCTAAACTTGTAACAGTAAATTGTATAAGAGGTATCGTTAATGAAACACCAGACAAATTTACAGAATCAATCTCTGGCGTAATGACTTTTAGCGCATCTGAAGTCATCACTCCATTTGTAACTCCGTTCTCATCAAAGTAACATATACCAAAAGAGTATCTAGACTTGTGCTTATAGCACGCTGTATTTACTCCAGTTGGGTCTGCAGGTAGCGGAGAACCTCCTGCATATGTATATTGAAAATTAAATGAATCTACTACCCATGAAGAATAGAAATCGTTTCCGGGTATTTTGACGCCACGCTTTCCGCTAAATTCTCCGGGTTCCACCAGATTAAGTTTTTCTATATTGGCATTTAAAACATATTGCTGTATTGTAGTATTATCTTTTAAAGTTTGCTTTAGTTTATCTTCTATAGCAGCTTGAGAACCTTCACCAGCACCCACTGTTATACTTATAGATATTGTAGCTGTTTGAATACCAGATTCGCTATCTTTTCTTAAAGACATTGAGAATGTATACACCTCTCCAGCTACTGGAGTTCCATTGAATATTATATAATGTGCACCTCCAGTTACATTATATGTTGGGTGATACGTATACGTGTATCTGTCGTACGAAGACATTGTAAATAATGAAGATGTATTCGTATTCTGAACCAAACTAAGTGCTTGGGATGCAGCAATGCTTACGCCCGGAGTTCTACCTTCTGTGATACCACCATATATAAGAACGTTACCGTTTAAAAGTTCTTGAGTATTTGCTTTTAAAGGAACATAGTCAAATAATTGATTTGATTCAGCAATGTCTACATATGGATATGCTTCTGTATTATAAAACTTATAAGTAGCTGTTGTGTCATTTGATATTGATGACGAAGCCTTATCAATAGTTTCAATTAAAAATGCATCAGAAAAAACAGTATCTATACTTTGCCTAGAAGCAATCTCAACCCTAACAACATCTTCAGCACCAGTATTATAATCTATTGATATTCTGTTGTTTTTAGTAGGGTCAATTTCAGTAGCTAATGTATCAACATCTGTAGGTGCAAATAACCTGCTCCATGGACTCCATGTAGACTTTGTATTATCCCTGTATACCCATCTGTACTTAAATTGGTACAACTTACTTCTTAGGTTATTTATAGTTGTAGTTGCATCGTTCTCGTATTTACAAATAGGAGAGATAAGTGGCATAGGCCTAGCAACGGTCAAGTATTTCTTTTTCCAGTTTCCGTTATATGTTTTGTTTACGGCTTCTGTTTCCTTGATATTTAATTTCATCGGAGCATTCTTTCTATCAGTCCAATGTAAAATATCTCCATCAGCCTCAGACCTATAAAGGATATTTACGGATGCAATCGGATAATCTGGGTCAAAATCAAATAAAGATTCTATAGAATCCTCTTTTGACATTAGTACTGTAGTAACTGTCTTGGTTATGGTACTATAACTAAATATTGTATCCCACCCAAGAGAGTTGTATACAAAGTAAAAAACACGCTGTTTTAACTCATCATAAAAAGAACCTATACAAACATTGTTACCTGTCTGAAGATTTGGATTATTTACGGATGTATTACCCGGAAGCGACTCTATTCGCATTTCACCCGGATTGCCTTTAAAAAGTACATTCCTAGCCTCTCTATGATGCGTAGAAGCAATAACTTCATTTGGGTCATCCAAATTCATTACGCCTGAAAATAATTTTCTTTCTGTTCTCATCTTATGCTTTTGCTACGAGCTTTTGACCCATTCTGATAACCTCATTGGCATCCCAAGGAGTTACAGGATTTACTCTAAGTCTCGCAAGTCTTTTTTGATTATAGAACTCTTTTCTTCTAATCTGCTTTTCGCTTAGGTTTACTCTGCGTCCTGTAGGAAGCATTTCAATATCTCTCCATGCTATAAACGAAAGAACGGCTTCTTTTATCTGTACTGGTATCTGATAATCTACATCATCTGCTGGAGATGAAAAATATTCCATTATAACATATGTATATGGGAAATCATTGTTAAGGTAAAGTATCCCTTCATCTTCTGATATATCGTATGTGCCTGCTGCATTCAGTAATGACCCTGCTCCAAATATATTTACATATCTAGCACCATCATAATAATTTACGTATGCCAAGTCCTGAAGCCTGAATGTTTCTACATCTGTATCATCTGTATTCTTAGAAAGCCTATCGTTCATGTCAATTGCATAGGCGGTCATGTTTGGATTTCTTCTAAGTGTAGCAACCTCTCCGTCTCCATTTAGCACACCAACCTTTGAAACTCCAATATAGTCAGACGGCAAATCAACGGTTTTATTAGCCTTCACCAATAGTTTGACCGTTTTAGGTGTAGAGCTTACATCAAGTCCCATTTCTTCAACTCCTCTAACACCAATAGTCCACAACCTACGATATTCTGCATTCGTAAGTTTTGCTTGGTCTATGTATTGGTAGATTATTTCAGATAAACCTACCCATTGTGCTGTATCCTTTGCCATATTCTTTATTTAGTGTCTATGCCGTCATTGGTAGTGTCTTCCATCATCTGCTTTCTTACGCCAAGTCTAGACATTACAATTTCGATTATTCTTGAAATATATTCCGCAGGAACATTCAGTTCTGCGGTTAAGTCAGAGCTTTCATTGCTAATCATTCTTACGATTGGTGATTTGCCAATCAAATTGATGTAGCTCTTAAACCACAAGGTTTTGCCTTCGCACCAAAAGTATATCTTACTTGGTGGTGTTTTTACCATGTCCACATATTCTAGCTCACGAGGGGATATAGGAATTGGATTCTTCGCTAGCCCTGTACTTACAGGAAACGTTACGTCGGCTATCCCATATCCTCTCGAAAGACCCAACGGTGGATGTGGTAAGGTTGTATAATAATATCCAGTATCGTTATCTTTCGATATAGAGAAGTTTTTAAACGTAGTATAGAATGCATCATCTACATTCTCTACGCCATCCATTTTTATGTAGTCAACATAGTTTTCCTTAGCAACGGCTGCAATAGCTTGATTGATGTGTATATTAACTTCGTTTTCGGTCAAGTTAGCATCATCAATTGGGAGGCCACCGTAGTACATCCTCCTTATTTGCTCTATTAATACTTTACGTGTCATAGACCGTCATTTTTTATGAGTCTGGCAGCTGATACCAAATCACCATCTTTTAAGTTAATACCTATAATTCCTATTGCTCTATATACAATTTCATATATATCAGTATCACCCCATTCCAAAGGAGTATTATTTACTGGAACGCTAGTATCCTTATCGTAATTAAGTGTTCCAACAAAAGAAGACCATTTCAGCGTTTGAGGGTTCTTTACGTATGTTAGTTTAATAGACGCAAGTGTAGATGGGAAGAATTTATAGTTGCTTCCAATCTCATAGTACATTGGGTCTGTCAAAGAAGGCGAGTCTATTGCATTATCTATGTGAGAAGCAACCCTGTCTGCAGGAACAAACCTTACTGCGTAGTTATCGTCTGTTGTTCTAAGCGCAACCGTTTTGTATAGGTCAGCTGGCTTTGGACCTAGCTGAGATGTTATCGTTACCGTAGATTCAGTGATAAAAGATGATATCATATCAACAAGCGTAGCTGACGTAGCCATACCTGTTGGTGCTTTTGGATTTCTTGTAGGATTTCCAGTATCTTCTGTCAGTGCAGCAAGATATTGTATCTGTGCCATATTGATGACCATATTGAAGTCATCAGGCGACAAATATGTACCCTGATACTTGTCAACAAGATAGGATACAAGTTTGTATACTTCATTAATATTCATGATACAAATATAAAACAAAAATTCCCCAGTAGAAACCGGGGAATAACCAATCAAACCATAAGAAACACGAAGCGTCTTTAGTCTGCCATGCTTTTTAGCTGACTGTAAAAATCTTTACCCTTTTCGGTAAGGCACAATTCTGACAAAAACTTCAAAGGCTCTGCTTTGTCTGGAATCTGAGCGATAAACTTTTTGCTATCGCCCCAGATAGCTTGACCTTTTGTAGTAGTGATGTCAATGAGCCCAAGGTTGATACCCTTGTTTACGAGGTATTGAACCTTTACCAGTGGGTTATTATATGTCTTAATAAAGGCATCTGGATTCTTGTCTGCAAAGTTCAGATAGTCTACTCTGATAGCCTTATCTGTCCTCTCTACGTTGTACTCGTTTTTGAACCTGATTCCCAAGAATTGTGAGTGAGGAATCATATTTTCAATAGGAGCGTCCATAGCGAGCTTCATGGCCTTCATCCTAGTCTCTGCCTTGTCAACGGCCTGCCTTTCTTGCTCTTCAAAATTAATAAGAGTATATACTGGCAGAACGCTCTCCATCCTTTGCTTCTTCTTGTCAAACATGTTACTGCTTGTCAAAAACTTAACTAGGGATGTCTTATTTGACGCTACTCTCAAGTATCCGTTAGTAAATCTGATTTGTGGTCTTTGGTTTTTCTTGGCATCTGACAAATGCTCCTGCTCGTCCTCAAAGATGGTGTTAACTCCTTCCAGATAGCGTATATTTCTCTCAGTACCAGACTCTTCGTCATAGATGATGTCTGTATTTCTGAGGAAGAAGTTCTCTGGATACGGAGGTCTGTTCGCATTAGACATGTAGAACTTCTGAGTCAGCTGAAAGATGTACTCTTTGGGCTCGACTTTTTTCTTGGGTTCGTCAATCTTAATGTCTGCAACTTCTTGAATTTCGACTTCAGGAGTGGCAATATCTACTAAATTGCCATTTTCGTCAAGTGTCTTACGTGCTGCTTTAGCCATGGTTTACTTTTTTGGTTTGTACAAATATACATAAAAAGAAAACCCCACGCTAAGGTGGGGTCTTCGTATATGTCTAGAATCTAATTACTTAGAAACTTTGATGTACTGGTTAGCACCAAACAATTGGATACCGCAGTAAGACATGTGGTGAACGTTCAATTCCATCTTGTCTGAAGTTGGAACTTTAGCAAGAGCACCAGTTTCCCAAACTTTGATTTCTTTTCCGGGCTCAACCTCATTGTAAACAATGCGGAGAGAAGGAACTTTATCACCAGTTTGAGCGTCACGACCATCTTTCATTGGGATAAGAAGACCGCTTTCTTTGTAGTACTCAGTACCCGGAGCAACTCCGTAAACTGCCTCAGCGTTGAATGGCAAGTATTTCTTCAGGTGGAAAGTAACTCCGTCAATCTTGATTGAATCGAAGCCATACTTTACAGCTACTTCAGAAGAACCTCCAACAGAAGCCCACATGATTGCACCATTCTGATACTTTGCAAACAAAGCATCGTCAACTACGCTTCTGAGGTAAGAGTCCATCAAGAAATGATATTCTTGAGCACCACCATTGAAGTCAGCAAGACGAGCAAGTGCATGGAAATCGTCGATAGTAAATCCAGAAGAACCAGCGTTCCACTGATAAGTTTGACCACCAGCTTCAACTTGTGGAATCAAACCTGTAGAACCAGTAGCTCCGTAAGGCTTACCGAACATCAACTTGAATTCTTTGTTGTTCATGAAACGACGAACAGCCTCATCCAAACCTTTGTAGGTGTAGTAAGGTTGACCGTTAACTTCAAACCACAACTCTTCGATTTTAGCTCTATCAGTGATGGTAAAGTCTTCACGAATCTCAGTTGTGTAGAAAGTCTTCTCTTCAATCAAACCACTCAAAGTGTCAAATTTAGTAGAAGCCTCACCAGCTTCGCTGATACCACGGAACACCAAGAAATCGTTAGCTGCGATAACAGCGTCGATTTGTACAGTTGCATCCAAAGGAACAATTGTACAAGTGTTGTAGTCAGCAACAGCAGTGATTTTGTACTGCTTTGCGTCTTTAGCGTTTTCAACAACTTCACCAACACGCAATGGGCTTCTGTTAGAGCTCACTGAGTCGTTAGAAATGTCGATAACAGCAGAAGCACCTGCAGAAGAACCACCTGAAACGATAGAAGAAACTTTCACGTTAGCGTGAAGTTTACCACGGCTTTCGAAGTGACCGAATTTCTTAGCAGGAACTGTAGCTTTCATACCCAAAGCCTCAAGCAATTGAGCATAGTTTTGAGCACCATACTTCTCAATGAACTGAGGGTAGTATTGGGGCTTCAGAATTGAAAGGTCAGAAACAAACTGCCGATTCACTGGCACTGTTACTGAACCCGGTTGTAATACTGGCATTGTAATTATTTTTTAATTGTTATTAAAGTCTAAACATTGTATTTACCATCTCATCATAGTCGTTCATATTCGCTGCAGATGAAGGTCTTGGCTGATTACTGTAATCTATGTTCTTCATGCCTTTTAGGATATCTGCCTTTGCCTTAGACACAGCCTGTGTCACCATTGCATTGACTATCTTATCCCTGTTCTGCAAGAAGTATACATCTTCTGCCAACTGCTTGGTATCGTACCTGCCATCCTTGAAGTAACGATTACCATAGAATCCTTCCAAGTCAAAGTCTTTCAACACTCCTTGGAGGGCAGCCTTGTCTTCTTGTGTTAAGTTGTACTTACCGTCAAACTGGACATCCTCGTCCTTATAATTGACGGCAAATCCATCAAAAGCCTTTAAGCCATCTTCGATGCTTAATTCAAACACCTTTCTAGCTTCAAGGTAAGCTGCCTGCTGTTCTTCCTGTTGCTTTGCCAGAACCTGATTGATAGCGTCTTCCGAAACCGGTTCGTTGCTAGCTTTCTGAATCTGACTAAGTATATCTGGAAAATCAATGTCCTTTTTCATTTCGCCCAAAGAATCCTTCGCCTCACGAACCAACTTCTTCAATTCTCTGTTAAGCGTCTTTTGTTCTTTCTCCATTTGCTTCTTAGCTATGGCAATTTCCTCATCCGTCATCGAGTCTTCGTCAATCTTGTTCTCCGCCTTATACTTAGCATTGAACTCCTCTTCAATCTCATCCGGAGTAAGGTCTGGATATTCGTAAGCCATGTGAAGCTTAACCACATCCTCATCACTCATATTGTCCAAATCTGAAAGAACTTTTTGCTCATAAAGCATATCAGCTAAATCTGATACCTCTTTATTTACAAGTTTGTCGTAAATCGTTTTAGAGAAGTCATCCTTCCACTCAAACGTTTTTACTTCTGGTTCCTGTGCTGGCTCGCTTTTAGCTGGCTCTTGCTCAGGTTGTTGTACAGGCTCCTGTACATTTGATTGTACATTATCAGGTGTCGATTGTGCAACTGGTTCTGTACTTGGCTCTGCTTGTGGAGTTGGCTCAGATGCTACAGGTTCTGATTGTACAGGTGCTGTATTTTCTTGCGCATAACCACTTGCATCAAATGGATTGAATGTTTCTGACATGATTGATTGTTTTTACAAAGATATATAATTATACAACAGCTTGCTGTTCAGCATCTTGCTGCTCTTGCTGCATTTGTTGAGCCTGAGCTGCCTGCATCATCTGCATTTCACTTTCCATTTGCTTCTTCTGGAAGTATGCAGAAACAATCTGTTGTAGTTCTGGACTGAGTGGTTTGCCAAGCTCGTAAGACTTCATGAGCACGTCTTGAACGAACTGCTGTTCAGCCAAGTCTTGCTTCATTGTCATCTCCGTCTGTACAACGGTCAACTTTCCTTGACTCTGCAATTGCTCTAGTTGAGCATCTGCCTGAGCCTTTGCTACGATTGACTGTTGCTGCGCTTGTGCATTCATCTCTGAATTCATTCTAGCCTTCTCCATGTCTTCCTTCTGCTTGCGTTTCTTTGCCTTTGCGAGATACATCTCAGCGAGTTTAGTATTCTTGATACTTCTCACTCTGAATGCATCTTCAAAGTCAATGATTCCTGCAGAAAGTGAAGTCTGAATCATAGCCTCTACGAATGCCTTCTCTTTATCGTCAGGCATGATGTCGATTCTTACATCGAATACCTTACCTTCTACGTCTTTGGGGCTCAGGTACTCTCTGTACTGCTGACCACCGTACAATACTGAATCATACAAAAGCAGGGCAATCTTATTGGCCGTTTGCTGGTATATGTTCATGAATGCATCATATATAAAGTCTGTAGCGTTGTTAGAAGCAGCAATCTGCTGTTGCTGAACGCCAAGACCAAGCTTAGGGTTAACGGTTGCACCTTCACGGTACTCGTTTACTCCGATTTCATCACGAAGTCTTTCAAGGTAATGGTTGTAAACGCTTATCAATTCCTGCAGTTGACCAATGCTTGAGCTATTTGGAGCTTCTGCAATAGGTACTGAGTTCATGTTTTCGCCATCCTCTGTTCTTCTTCTATAGTATATATTACCTGTCTGGTCGTAAATCTTTTGAATCTCAAGTGGAGATATGTTCTTGCCTTGTCCGAGACTTATATCGCTGAGTGAGTCAATATCAATAATCAAACCAGAAGGACGAAGTTTAGCAATCAACTGCTGAATCTTCAAGTGAGCCAAAGTCATCTGACGGATAGAAGTCTCCATTCTCTCAGGAAGTGCCATGTTGATGAGGTCTAGATTCTCATACATGTATACACTGTAGCTGAAATGTACTGCAGACAATTCTTTTGCAGACGATGGTTTAATCATGTTCTTGGCAATATCCCACTGAAGCATGATATCTGTTCCCATCACATATACGCCATTATAGATAACGTACATGTCTTTCTTAATCAGTTCCTTATTCTCTCCAAGTCTTTGTGGCTCTCTTTCTCTTCTCTCTACAATGAGATTACCAAACTTGTTTGTCTTTGCTTGGTATATCATCGTATCAATAGACTTAATTTCGAAGTCAATTACATCCACAGTCCAGTCATCATAAGGACGGTCAATAGAGAATCTATATCTCTCATCCCACTTGATATTCTGGTTGAACTGCTTTGCCTTCTTTGCAATCTGCCAAATCATGGCTTCATCAAGTTGTGGGTAGTTGTTTCTGATATCAATAATCTTCATTGAAACAATCTCACCTACAAATGACATATCCCTGAAATCATCATACTCTGAATACGAGTAGATTAAATTCTCAGGTATAACTCTGCGAATATTTATCTTGCCTGTTGGAGCCACGCTTACTTTGGTTGCAGCTACACCAGTCTCAATCAAGTCTTCTAATATCTTTCTCTTGACTACCTCCCAACCGTTTGTGTAGTTTACGTAGTCAATACCTTTTTCAAAAAGGATTTCTTCTGGGAGTTGATATTCAAGTCCAAAGTATAATTCGAGTTCTTCGTAATCTTCTGGAGTAAACTTACCTTCTGCCATCAGCTTCACACCTGCCTGCTCTTCAATCTGGCGTACTTGGTCTCCAAAGTTCATTCTGAACTCTGCCTCATCTTTGTCATATTGCTTACGCTTTACAGATACTGGGTCAACGGCTGAAGCCTTCGCAACTTCCATTCTCTTCATAAATCCACCAAGTATCACTTGCATGAACTTAGGCGCAATTGCTGGAGCCTTCATATCTAGGTTTACGAATGCTTCTTTACCGTCCACATTCAACAGGTCAAGAAACTCTGACATCGGCTGTCTTCCCCTAGAGAACATTCTGTTCTTTTGGAATTTCTTGTTTCTTCTATTGAAGTATCCGCTATTGAAAGCTCTTTCGATAAACTTAGATATCTTTAAGCCTTCTTTTTCCTCCTTCTTCAACTTTGCGTTGGCAAGGTGAAAATTCAGTATGTTCTTATTTTCCATATTATAGCAAAACTACAAAATGTTAATATACTAAATATTGATGCTAAA
>Ga0315903_10002796_pt1 | contig 24959 bp, 25 predicted proteins | sample LakEriMetagenome_7_FD_203524 | JGI IMG/M metagenome (GOLD analysis project Ga0315903, IMG submission 203524) | Freshwater fungal communities from buoy surface, Lake Erie, Ohio, United States - Buoy 2 MA119 | ecosystem: Environmental > Aquatic > Freshwater > Lake | place: USA: Lake Erie, Ohio... | reverse complement strand
CAAAGTACTTGTGGGTTAGAGTTCAGCGTATAGACGGTGAGGTTGTTATAATTAATAATGTATTTTAAGATAAATTTCCTAGTAGGCGGCTGGAATACGGATAAGTGGGATTAAGGTCTCCAGCCTACAGTGAGTATTTCCCTGCTATTTAGATGTCTTATCCCGGATGATAATAAGGGATGCTACATCTAGCAGTAATATCGGACAAAAACACCTTATTGAGTGTGAGTAAACCGATATAAATTTAAATAAATATCATATATTTTTATCGGAAGCATGATCATTTAGTTTAATAATTGAATTCATATAGCGAAAAAAAAGTGTATTTTCTTCCGCGTCAATTTTTTGGTTTGCTATAAATTCAATGCCGTAGGAGTTCTTTCTATCCAATCCCCAAAGTTTTTGGTCAATCAAGGCCTTAGATTTTTTTTGACCTAGATCGAACAAAAAAGCTGAATGACCGATAAATTCCGAATGAACCTTTAAAATTAGTTTTTTTTGTTCTTCAGCGCCTAGTTTTAGGCGCCACTCGTCAATAATTGCCCAGCAGTTTTCGATTTGTTTCTTAATATCTTCAGCTGGGCGGCCAAAAAAATTAGCATATTTCGTAATTATTTCTGGATTAAGGTTGTCGCTTAACATGACAATCGTGACAGTCTTCTTATTAAGCAGAATATTCCTGAATGTATCTAATATGTTTTTTTGATCTATAGATACGGCTAACCAATGTCCTACGTACAGCAACGAGTGCTCGGCGGTTTCGAGATATTTTTCAAGACTTTGAGGTCGATCTCTTGTATAGCTGTCTCTGTTTGGAAAGAATGAAATAATTCCGTTTTTCTTCAAACGTATGAAAAGTTTTAAGGTTTTAAATCCATTCTTGACAAGATATAGTAAACAACTGCCCGCAGTCAGTATTATTATCCATATTATATTACTGGCAATGTCGACTAGTGCATCTTTAAAAAACTCGCTCATACATGAACCTCAAGATGCTAAACATTTACAAACGAGATATCTCCCCCACATCGGTGCAACAAGGCCGATGCCCACGTCGATCGCGGTAGAAAATATAAAATCAGCATCACCGTGCAAAGTACTCAGGGATTCAATCCTGAAACTTGGCTCTAAAAGATGGGACAGTGAGTTGACTGAATCATTTCGTTGAAAACCATACGGCCAAGCACCAATCAGTTCACGGATTCGCCTTGCTCCATGCATGGTAGATCTTGTGTTTGATGTTGTAAGAAGCAATGTAGCTCCAGGGGCTGCGATTCTGCGGAGTTCTTGAATATAAGCCGTAACGTCCTCGATATGTTCGAGTACTCCAAGTGCAATGATCGTATTGGTTGAATTATTTTCTAATGGAATGTTTATTGCATCTCTATTTATTAAAGTGCAATTTTTAATTTCTTGAGTGTTTGCTTTTGCTCTAATCAATGCAGTGGGTGACTTATCGATGCCTAGGTAATTTTTAAATTGCACTCCTTTTTCGATGGCTAGTTTAAAAAATGCGCTATTTCCACATCCAATCTCTACGATATTTCCAAAATTATTTGAAATGGCTCCCATTGACTCAAGCGCTTCATATTTTCGGCGTGCTTTTATTAATCGCAAAGCATCAGTGGAGTACATCCCCTTTTGCCATACTTTTTCCCATGCATATGGATTGCTCATTTGTATTTTTTCCCTTAAATATTTATTTTTTAAAAATATTGAAAATTCATCTGAGTGTTTAGGCACTCTTTTTTCCCCAAGAATCCATCCACCCCGTCACCTGGCTAAACGCCGGCTTCGCTCCTGCCACATGATTCAGGCGGTCCGCCACAAAGTACCCAAACCGCTCAAACTGAGAATGCTGGTCCGGAAGAGCTGTGGCCAGTGATGTCTACACATAGCTCGTCACCACTTCTAGGCTGTCGGGGTTGAGGCTTTGCAAAAAGTCTTTACCGCCCTCGTCGGGGTGCGCTTCGACAAATAGGCGGTCATACATGCGCAGAACTAGGTTCTAGCGAAGGGGCTTCGATGCCCAGTGTGTTCGATATGCAGTCATTTGCCAGAGTCCATTCCGCAGCACCGTTTAGCGGCACCGTCAACATGGGATAGTAACCCTCTGATGTATATTTAAATAATTATAATAAAATAAAAATTAATCACAAAGAGACTATAAAGTATGGTTGCATTCTTCGAAAAAGGATCAGGTTCGCGCTGGCCTGACCCTATAAGGCACCGGGCAGTTACTTAGCCCAGCACCCACTGCGCCGTCACTTCCCCCAAGAATCCTTCAACCCCGTCACCCGATTAAACACAGGCTTCCCCCCCGCCACATGGTCCACCCGGTCGGCCACAAAATACCCAAACCGCTCAAACTGAAACTGTTGTCCGGCAGCCGCTGCGGCCAGTGAGGGTTCTACATAAGCCGTCACCACCTTCAAGCTGTCCGGGTTGAGGCTTTGCAAGAAGTCTTTGCCGCCTGCGTCGGGGTGCGCGTCGGCAAACAGGCGGTCGTATAGACGCACTTCGGCTGGCACGCCGTCGGCCACGGCCACCCAAGTGATGGCGGCTTTGGCTTTCACGCTGTCGGCGCCGGGCGTGCCGCTTTTGGTGCCGGGGATCACTTTGGCGTGGACTTCGGTCACTTGGCCATTTGCATCGCGCAGGCAGCCCGTGCATTCGATCACGTAGCCGCCTTTCAGGCGCACCACGTTGCCTGGGAACAATCTTTTGTAGCCCTTGGGCGGCACTTCTTCAAAGTCTTCGCGCTCAATCCACACTTCTTTGCCGATCTTGAAACTGCGGTCTGGGGGAGGGGTTTGCCCTTCAGCGATGGCGCTGTGGGGCAGTGCGGGTTGGCTGCAGTCTTCGGTGTAGCTGTCTGCGCCAAAGGCTTCGGCCCAGTTGGTCAGCACCAGCTTGACCGGGTCCAGCACGGCCATGCCGCGGTGGGCTTTGTTCTCTAAGTCTTCACGCAGGCAGCCTTCCAGCGTGCTGTAGTCGATCCAGCTGTCGCTTTTGGTCACGCCAATGCGGTCGGCAAACAGGCGCAGGCTGGTCGGGGTGTAGCCCCGGCGGCGCAGGCCCACTATTGTGGGCATGCGGGGGTCGTCCCAACCGCTCACTTTGCCTTCATTGACCAGTTGCGCCAGTTTGCGTTTGCTGGTGATCACATAGGTCAGGTTCAGGCGGGCAAATTCGTATTGTTTGGGGCTGGGCGCGGCCAGCAGGCCACATTCGCACAGGCGCTCCATCAGCCAGTCGTAAAACGGGCGTTGGTCTTCAAACTCCAGCGTGCAGATGCTGTGGGTGATTTGTTCCAGTGCATCCTCAATCGGGTGGGCAAAGGTGTACATGGGGTAAATGCACCATTTGTCGCCCGTGTGGTGGTGGGTGGCGCGGCGGATGCGGTAGATGGCCGGGTCGCGCATATTGATGTTGGGCGAGGCCATGTCGATCTTGGCACGCAGCACGGCGGCCCCATCGGCCAATTTGCCGTCGCGCATCTCCCGGAATCGGGCCAGATTTTCTGCCACGGTGCGGGTGCGAAACGGGCTGTCGACGCCGGGTTTGCCAAAGTCGCCTCGGTTGGCGCGCATGTCTTCGGCGCTTTGTTCGTCCACATAGGCGTGCCCGGCCTCGATCAGCGCTTCGGCTGCGCGGTACATGAAGTCAAAGTAGTCGCTGGCTTGGTAGGCGGGGGCGCTGCCCGGCGCATGGCCTATTTGTGCCCAGTCAAAACCCAGCCATTTCACGGCATCGATGATGCTGTTGACGTATTCGGTGTCTTCTTTTTCGGGATTGGTGTCGTCAAAGCGCAGGTGGCAGACGCCGCCGTATTCTTTGGCCAGCCCAAAGTTGATGCAGATGCTCTTGGCATGTCCCACATGCAAATAGCCGTTGGGTTCGGGCGGAAAACGTGTGCGAATCCGGGCCGGGTCGGGTTGGCCCGTGGCGTGGTGCGCCGCATCGCCGGGGCTGCCTGCCCAGCGGCGGGTGGCGTAGGTACCTTTTTCCAGGTCGCTTTCGATGATCTGGCGCAAAAAATTGCTGACTTTGTGTTCGGCAGATTCGCCAGCGGGTGCGTTGGCAGGGGCTTTGTCGGTGGGAGATGTCATAGCGCCTGATTTTAGGGGTTGCCGGGGGCCATAAATCACGGGCAGGCAGTCTGAAAGTAAATGACTTTACAAAGCAGCTTGTCTACCGTTTAGGCCACTGGGACGCTAATAGCTTGGGGAGCTTGCTTCCAATTAAAAAAACCCAACGTGTTCAGAGGTACTTTGTTATGCGTTTCTCTTTTATCAAGCATTCAGTGACCAAAAGCATGGGCCTGCTGGGCTTGCTCAGCCTCGGTTTTGTTCAGGCGGGTTGTGCGCACCAGGTGATGGTGGAGCCAGCGGTCGTGTTTAACTCCCGCTTGGGGGATGCGTCTGTATCGGTTCAAGTGGGGGTGCCCGGGGTGGTGGTCTTTCCTCCGCCCCAAGTGGTTTATTCCTCACCACAGCCCAGAGTGATTTATGCCCCTTTGGGTTACTCGGTGCCGGTTTACCGCAATCCGCACGCTTGGGTTTATGCCGAGCGCCGCGATGTTTGGGGTGGGCACCCCCATGGCGGGCACCGTCACCGGCATTGGGAAGAGCGGAATCATGGCCGAGGGCATGACCGCTGGGATGGGCATAACGGTCGCAACAGCAGATAAGCGCCAGTTTCCGTTGCAGTGGCCAACATTCGCGAGCAGGGGCTCGCTCCCACAACGCCAATACTTGGCATCTTTCGCGAGCAGGGGCTCGCTCCCACAAAAACAGCCAACCCCCTGGCTATCGCCCACACCAACAGCAAAACTTGGCATTTGTAAAAGACCTCCCCTGTCAGCCTATTGCACTGCGTCCGGGTCCCCGTGGGAGGCTGCCCCTGCGGTCGAATCCCCAAATTGGCACTTTCAGGCTGAAGCATCACCAAGCTAAGTTCCATCCTTAAAGACCCGTCAATCTTTCCCGTGGGAGGCTGCCCCTGCGGCCGAATCCCTGAATTGGGACTTTCAGAATTAAGCTTTATCCAAATGAACGCTTTATCTGTTGGGGGTATATTCCGGGCTTGCTGGAACGGTAAAGTTCTCAAGGCTGACTTAAGGCCAATGTGTTTTTCCGCTAACCAGCCGTGATTGGCCGTGACAGGCATTGACTGACCGATGTTTTTCGGCGTTGGTGCTGCCCCAGTTCCACAAAAATTCCCCCATTGCTCCATTTGGCCCAAGCTGTCTGGATGCCCTCAGACCCCCTGAGCCCACCGGAGTGCATTGATGCGTGAAAAGTTTCGTTCCCGAGAAGCGGCCATGCCCTTCATCATGCTGGCCGTGTTGATCGACATGGCGGCCATTGGGGTCATCATTCCGGTTTTGCCCATGCTGGTGGGCAGTTTTTCCACCGACCCAGCAGACCAGGTTTATTGGTACGGCGTGTTGGCCGTGGCATTTGGGGTGGCTAACTTTTTGGCGGCACCCGTGTTGGGCGCCTTGTCTGACCGCTTTGGTCGCCGGCCCGTGTTGCTGTTGGGTTTTATGGGGCTGGGCCTGAGCTTTTTTGGCATTGCCATCAGCACCACCCTGTGGGGTTTGATCGTGGTGCGCACGGTGGGCGGGGCCATGCAGGCCAACGCCGCCATTGCCAACGCTTATGTGGCCGACATTTCTGCCCCCGAACAACGGGCCAAGCGCTTTGGCTTGTTGGGCGCCATGATGGGCTTGGGCTTTATTGTGGGTCCGGTTTTGGGTGGTTTGCTGGGAGCGGTAAATTTGCATTTACCGTTTTATGTAGCGGGCGGCCTGACCTTGCTCAACGGCTTGTACGGCTACTTCGTCTTGCCTGAATCCCTGCCAGAGACGCAGCGCAAGCCATTCAGCTGGCGTTCTGCCAATCCGGCCAGTTCTTTGCATAAGCTGGCGCAGCTCAAAGGCGTGGGCCCGTTGGTGGGCGTGGTGGCTTTCAGCGGTTTGGCGCAGTTCGTTTTGTATACGGTCTGGGTGCTGTACAACAACTTCAAATTTGGCTGGGGGCCAGAAGAAAACGGGTGGTCGCTGGCCGTGGTGGGCATCGTGGCCGTGCTTGTGCAAGGGGTTCTGATGGGCCGTTTGCTCAAAATCTTCCCGGTACAAAAGCTGGTCATCATGGGTTTGGTTTCATCGGTCTTGGCCTATACGCTTTGGGGCGCGGCCACCGAGGGCTGGATGATGTACGCCGTGATTGCCCTTAATTTACTGGGCGGCACGGTCGCCGCATCGGTGCAGAGCCTGATTTCATCGGCCGCCGACAGCAAAAGCCAAGGCCAGACCATGGGCGCAGTCAGCGCACTGACCAGCCTGACGGCCGTGGTGGCCCCCATGCTGGGTGCCCCCTTGCTGGCCGTGGTGTCGCATTTGCCGCAAGGCGACTGGCGAATTGGCGCACCGTTTTACTTTTGCGCGTTGCTTCAATTAGCCGCCTTGGCGTTGGCGATATGGCATTTGCAAAGGCACAAGAAGCGGACCGCCTGATGGGCGCCAATCCCCTCCTAACGACTCAGCGAAACTGACACGTTAAAGGGGCTTTGGCGGTTTCACCGACCGTTTGCGTGCTCAGCGTGGTTTTTCAGACTCTTTGTTGAAAAAAGGAGATCGCGGCCCATACAACAAACCATATGGCTGTCCGGCCCTTAACAAACGCTGGCTTGCCAAGCCCGCCATGGGGTGGCTCTGATCCGTGACGGTACCGACAATTTGTTTGACAATGGCGCTGATCAGCAGCACGGCAAGACCACCTTGCTGCTGGTTTTGTTGCTCTGCCGTACTGGCAGAAGCTTTACCCGACCAAAGGACTTTGTTGGTTTTGAGGTCCACTAAACGAGCCTCTGCAGAGACGGTCGTGTTGCTGTCCAGCACCTGATAAACCGTTCCGTATTGGGTCATGGTGATGTAAAGAACGGCATCGGCTCCAAAAATTTCTAGCAGTTTGTTTGAAGGCAGTGCGTGCGCATCGTTGGCTTGGGTGACACCATTTTCTTTCAAGGTTTCGTCCACCAAAGTGATGGGCAAAACGTAATAACCCGACTCGGACAATGGACGGGTGACTTGGGCCAGCATGCTGTTGGAGGCACGGACTTCAGGGGTTTTGTTGACCGGTGGCAAAACCAAGATGGACTTGGGATTGCTGAGCTTGAACTCGGTGTAGTCGAAGGGGGCTCTAGGTGTGCCACAACCGGTGAGGACAGCGATGGCAATGGCCGGAGCCAGAAGCTTGAGGGTAGTTTTCATAGACTTTTCCGGGCTCACTTGGAATTGAATTTGCGCAGCAAGAAATTGATGAAAGTTTCAGATTCAGGAAACTGTTTTTTTTCTGCCAATAAATGTTGCTGAAAACGGACCAAATCGCCTTGTTTTGCGTAGAGCAAACCCATGTGAGCTTGGTAGCCGGGAGGGAGAGCGGCACCTGAGGTTTGAATTTTTTGTAAATCGTCCTCCATCAACTTAGCCTGTGTATCCAAGCTTTCGCGGTCATTGCGCAAATAGGTGTCCAGGTTTTTCTCGTAACTGTTCCATCCATAGAGGTTCGGTGGCGCTTTGTTTGCGCAGCCACCCAGAGCCAGAACAATCACCAAGAGGGCGGTTTTTTTAAAGCTGAAGTTCATCGGATTACCTGGTTAGGTTTGATTTCGGGTCGATTGCGCATTAAGGGGCTGGACGCCATGTGCCGTTCTCGATACCGGCGACCAAGTTATTCACCGCATCTCGAATGGCCAACTCCAAAACCTTGCCGTTCAATGTGGCGTCGTAACTGGCGGTGCTGCCAAAGCCAATGACCTCGCGCTCGGACAGGCTGTACTCGCCCGCGCCCTGTGAAGAGGAAACCACTTCCGATGTCAGTGTGTTAACGATGTTGAGGTTCACTTTGGCGTAAGCGATTTGGGTTTTACCCCGACCCAAAATACCAAACAGCTGGCGGTCGCCCACATCCTTGCGACCAAATTCAGTCACATCTCCCGTGACCACATAGTCTGCACCTTTGATGTTTTGGGCTTGTTTTTTGAATTCGGCTTCTTTTTTGATCTCCGTCATGACCGTTCGGTCAAGCACGCTAAATCGATTTGATTGTTGAAGGTGCGTCACCAAAATAGTTTGAGCTTGGCTGCCCATGCGGTCTTCGTTGTTTGAAAAGATCCCGCGCATGAAGGACGAACGGTTGTCAAACTTGCCTACAGACACGGGGACGCGTACACCCATGTGCGGACGTGCTGCTGATTCAACTTTTTGAATGGGCAATGTGCGTGAACCTTCTTGGACGCAGGCGGTGAGGGTCAAGATAGCAGTAGAAATAAGAATCAGTTTTTTCATGTGTTTGTCCTTGTGGATGGGTGATTTTATGTATTAATTATTAGAAACAATATTTTTCTATTAAATATTTACATGGAAGGAAGTTGTTGTCCGTAAAGCCGGCTCACGGAGCAGTGTCTCGGTTTGACCCGAAAGCGTGTTTCAGGACCGCGGACGCAAAACCATTTCGTCACGCCTGATTTCGACGTCAAAGTTTCTAAGGAAGGCTTGACCCAGCAGGGCTTGTTCGGGCCGCAGTCCACTCAGGCCCACCGTGATGGTGGCGTCATTCAGCACCAAATGGCCCGCCCGCACGGGCACGCCCCGCACCAGTTCACCCGGAAGTTGACCGTTGGCGGTGCTAAGGGTGATTTTTTGACCCGCAGGCAGTTGGGCTTTGTCAGCCAAAGCCTGGCTAATGCTCACATGGCTGGCCCCGGTGTCCACCAAAAACGTCACGGGTTGGCGATTGACCTCGCCGTCGACATGAAAGTGTCCGTCGCGCTGGCGAGGAATGACCAAGTCACCCTTGCTGGAGGCATAGGGTTTCAGGCTGGCCTGACGGTTTTGCTCGAAATGGTCAAACACGAAATAAAGCAAAGCCGCCACAGCCAGCCATGTGGCGACAATGATCAGGGCACCCGTTCTGACTTTTTGCTGAATGGAAGACATGCGTTTGACGTGTGGTCGGATGTTGGGGGTGGTTTGGATGCAACAGGCCATTGCAGTCTGACAAGGGTACCTTGTCTTGGTTGCTAATGGGCCAGTGTCTTTGTTACCCCTAAAAGCGCCAGAGCCCCACCAGCGATAATCCACCCAGATTTTTGGGAGCACTTGTGGATTTAATGTTGTTGTTTAAAGCCGCCTTGATGGGCGTGGTCGAGGGGCTGACCGAGTTTCTGCCTATTTCGTCCACCGGGCATTTGATCTTGGCCGGGGCCTTGTTGGGCTTTGACGATGACAAGGCCAAGGTGTTTGACATCGCCATTCAGACGGGCGCGATTTTGGCGGTGATCATTGTGTATTGGCAAAAGATCAGCTCCACGGTTCGGGCCTTGCCGCGCAGTGCCGATGCCCAGCGTTTTGCCCTGAATGTGTTCATTGCTTTTGTACCGGCCGTGATTTTGGGGCTGGTGTTTGGCAAGGCCATCAAGGCCAATCTGTTCACGCCAGCGGTGGTGGCCACCACGTTCATTGTGGGTGGCTTGATCATTTTGTGGGCTGAGCGTCGTCCGGCCAGCACAATTCGCATTGGCGAGGTGGAAGACATGCGTTGGCAAGACGCCCTGAAGGTAGGTTTGGTGCAGTGCTTGGCTATGATTCCGGGCACGAGCCGCAGCGGTGCGACCATCATTGGCGGCATGTTGCTCGGCATGTCGCGCAAGGCGGCGACCGATTTTTCTTTTTATCTGGCGATTCCGACCTTGATCGGGGCCGGGGCCTACAGCTTGTACAAAGAGCGTGCTTTGCTCAGCCTGGCCGATGGGCCAATGTTTGGCGTGGGCCTGCTGTTTTCGTTTTTAAGTGCCTGGGTGTGCGTGCGCTGGCTGCTGAAGTTCATCTCGACCAACAGCTTCGAGGTGTTTGCTTGGTACCGAATCGTCTTCGGTTTGGTGGTGCTGGGCACCAGTTACTCGGGGTTGGTGGTCTGGTCTGCCTGATATTTCAGGTGTGGAAGATGGACACCCGGTCGGGCCGGGTGTGACATGGGGGACATGGGCACCCGGTCAAGCCGGGTGTGACAGGGGACATGGGCACCCGGTCAAGCCGGGTGTGACAGGGGAAGATGGTGAATGTTTTATTGTTGTCATACCCGACCTGATCGGGTATCCAAAGGGCGTTGGTTGACATGGGCACCCGGTCAAGCCGGGTGTGACAGGGGAAGATGGGCACCCGGTCAAGCCGGGTGTGACAGAGAGTTCGGTGTCATGCGCCTAGTTCTGCGCCTGATTTAGCGCCCAAGTTTCGCAGCGAGGCTTCAATCGCAGCTGCTGTGGCCAGCGGCTTTTCCATGGGGATCAGGTGTGAGCCGTCCAGCATCATGACGCGGCCTTTGACCACTTGGAGTGTGGCTTCCATGCCCGCTTGGCGCATTTCAGCTGAGTGCGTGCCGCCAATGAAGGCGACCGGGCATTTCAGGGGTTTGCGTTTGAGCAAGCTGTCGAGTTTGTGCGGCAGTGAGTTGTAAATGGCGGTCTCTACATCCCGGTCAAAGCGCAAGTAGCGTTCACCCCCGCGTTCAACGGTGCCGTGCGTGACATAGTCGTGCAAGACTTGCGGGTCCCAGTGTGCAAAGGCCTTTTTTTGCTTAAAGTTATCCAGTGCGGCTTCGATGCTGGGCCAGTGGTTGCGTCGTTTTTGGCTGATGCGCCCGGGGGACAAGGCCCCCACCAACGGGGTGCGCTTGGCTAAACCCAGGGTGGTGGCACGCCAGCCACCAATGATGGGTGAGTCCACCAACACCACGCCTTTAGCCAGTTCGGGATGGCGTGCTGCGCACATCACGCTCAAGATGCCGCCCAAAGAATGACCGACCAAAAACGCGGGTTCGCCATCCCCTTGTTTTTCGCGTGCAAAGTCTGCCAATTGCGCCACCAGATGCGGCCAGTTGTTGGTGACCGGGTACTGAGGGTCGTGCCCGTACATCTCGACCGCATCGACCTGAAACCCGCGCTGGCGCAGGTTGTCGAGCATCACTTGGTAGGTGCTGGCCGGAAAGCTGTTGCCGTGCGAGAAGATGATGCGAGCTTTCATGGCTATTTTTTACCGTATTTGAGTAGGAGTTTGCCCCTGCGGCCGAATGCCCAAGTGCTGTGCAGGCATTCGCGAGCAGGGGCTCGCTCCCACAAAAATGCATCCGATCAGATCAGTTTTTCGTCTGGCGTCGTGATCTTTTTCAGCAGGGCGTTGCGTGCCGGGGGCACCATGAGTGGGATGTCGGTGGCACCACCGTGCCACATCGGGTCCTCGATGCTGTCAAACATTTGGCGCAATTTGTCGCCCCAGCTGGTGCGCAACATCTTGAAGTAAGGGTTGTGCTCGTCGATGCACATGATGCGATCGGTTTGCAGGCTGCCCACTTTGTAGACCACCATGTCCAGCGGCAAGCCGACCGACAGGTTGGATTTGAGGGTGGAGTCCATCGACACCAAGGCGCATTTGGCGGCTTCGTCCAACGGGGTGTTGGGGGTGATGACACGGTCCAGCACGGGTTTGCCGTATTTGGATTCGCCAATCTGGAAGTAGGGGGTTTCGTCGGTGGCTTCGATGAAGTTGCCCGGCGAATAGACCTGGAACAGCCGCATGCCTTCTTGCCCGATTTGGCCGCCAAAAATCATGGACACATTGAATTCAACGCCAGATGCCTTCAGGGCGGCTGCATCGCGCTCGTATACGCGGCGCACCGCTGCGCCCAAAACGCGGGTGGCGTCGAACATGCTTTTGGCGTTCCAGATGGTCAGCGGTTCGTCGAGGCCCGGTTCGACGAGTTTTTCGATTTGCAGCACTTCACGTACCGATTGCGAGATGCTCAGGTTGCCTGCCGACAGCAGCGTCATGAAGCGGTCGCCCGCTTTTTCGTAGACGATCATTTTGCGGAAGGTGCTGATCTGGTCCAACCCGGCATTGGTGCGGGAGTCGGACAAAAACACCAGACCGGCTCGGGTTTTCACGGCAACGCAATAAGTCATGACGGGAAGCTTCCTTTAATTTTTGGGCAACAGACGCTGCAAGGCATACAGCGCATCGAGCGCTTCGCGGGGGCTGAGCGCATCGGGGTTGATCTGGGCCAGCGCCGCCTCGACGGGGCTGGGGCCCGCATTTTCGGTCTCTGGCGGCGGGGCAAACAGGTCGACTTGTTGACGGCTTTCGTGGGCTCCGGCCTCCAGCGCCCCCAACGCGTGGCGGGCATGGTTGAGCACGGCGGCAGGCATGCCGGCCAGACGCGCCACTTGCACGCCGTAACTTTTGCTGGCGGGGCCGGGTTGCAGTTCGTGTAAAAAAACGATTGAGCTGCCCGATTCGGCAGCACTGACGTGCATATTGACCGCCGCCGTGTGCGTGGCCGGGAACTCGGTCAGCTCGAAGTAATGGGTGGCAAACAAGGCAAATGCCTGCGTTTTGTTGTGCAGGTGCGTGGCAATGCCACTGGCCAAAGCCAGGCCGTCAAAGGTGGACGTGCCGCGCCCGATTTCGTCCATCAGTACCAAGCTGTGGGGCGTTGCACTGTGCAAAATCTGGGCCGCTTCAGTCATCTCCAGCATGAAGGTCGATTGGGCGTTGGCCAGGTCGTCGGCCGCGCCAATCCGGGTGTGGATGGCGTCGATGGGACCCAATCGGCAGCGGCTGGCGGGCACATGACTGCCGATGCTGGCCAACAGCACGATCAGTGCCACCTGCCTCATATAGGTTGATTTACCGCCCATGTTGGGGCCGGTGATGATTTGCAGGCGTTGGCGTGGCCCCATCACGGTGTCGTTGGCTATGAAGCTGGCACCTGACAATTCTGCCAAACGCGCCTCCACTACAGGGTGGCGTCCTTGCCGAATTTCGATGCAAGGTTCGCGCGTGAATTCGGGGGCGCACCAGTTCAGGGTGAGCGAGCGTTCGGTCAGTGCGCACAAAACATCCAGCGAGGCCATGGCTTGGGCCAGTGCGGTGAGCGCGGGCACAAACGGTTGAAGCTGGTCGAGCAAGCCTTCATAAAGCCATTTTTCTCGGGCCAGAGCACGTTCTTGCGCTGACAAAGCCTTGTCTTCAAAGGTTTTGAGTTCGGGGGTGATGAAGCGCTCGGCATTTTTGAGGGTCTGGCGGCGGCGGTAGTCGTCAGGCACTTTGTCGAGCTGGCCTTGCGTGACCTCTATATAAAAGCCGTGCACTTTGTTGAACTGCACGCGCAGGTTGGCAATGCCGGTTCGCGCCTTTTCGCGGGTTTCCAAGTCCAGCAAAAAAGCATCGCAATTGGTTTGAATGTTGCGGAGCTCGTCCAGCTCGGCATCCAGACCGTCGGCAATCACGCCCCCGTCGCGCACCAGCGCAGCGGGTTCTTCGAGCAAGGCCATTTGCAGCAGTTCGGCGCAGTGGGCAGGCGGCGTGAGCCAACGTGCCATACCTGCCAAAAGGCTGCCTGCTTCTGGGTTCAGGGCTTGCAATTGGGTGGACAGGGAAGCCGCACGCCCCAGCGCGTGGCGCAAGGCCACAAGTTCACGAGGCCGAACTTGGCGCAAAGCGGTGCGGGCAGAGATGCGTTCTACATCGCTTGCGCCCTTCAGTTGCTCGCGCAACTGGGTCCAGGGGCCCGCGCCACTGTCGCCCCGAAGCAGGGCTTGGGCTTTTAGCCGCTCGGTGGCGGCTTGCCGATCTCGGGGGGGCGATAGCAGCCAGTTTTTCAGCAGGCGGCTGCCCATGCCGGTCATGCAGGAGTCGAGCAATGCAAACAAGGTGGGGGAGTCGGCAGCGCTTTCACCGCGCAGTGTTTGAGTCAACTCCAAGTTGCGGCGCGTGCTGGTGGGCAGATCAATCAGTGCGTCTGAGCGCTGAACCTGTACACGCTGCACATGCGGAAGCGTGCGGCCTTGGGTGTGTTCGGCATAGGCGAGCAGCGCGGCGGCAGCGGCATGGGCATCGTGCAGGGTGTCGGCACTCCATGCGGCCAAAGAGGCGGATTGCAGTTGTTCAAGCAGTTTGCGCTGACCCAGTCCTGCGTCAAATTGAAAATCGGGGCGCATGGCAAAAGCCCAACCTTGGCCTCGGCCTGCGGTTTTGAGGGCGCGCAGCTTTTGCTCAAAAGTGGGGGTTGTGCCCGCACTGGCCAAGAGTTCGCTGGGTCCGATGCGGTCAATCCAGTCGGCCAGCTCTTCTTGTGCGCATTCGGCCAAATGCACCACGCCTTGGGTCACGCTGAGCCAAGCCAGGCCGCAACGGTTTTTGGGGGCTTGGTGCACGGCCAACAAAATGGCCTCGCTTTTGTCGGGCAGCAGTTCGGTATCGGTTAGGGTGCCGGGGGTGACCACGCGCACCACTTTGCGCTCGACCGGCCCTTTGGCCGTGGCCACATCGCCCACTTGTTCGCACAGTGCCACCGATTCGCCCAACTTGATCAGCCTGGCCAGATAGGTTTCTACCGAGTGAAACGGGACACCCGCCATGACGACGGGTTGCCCGGCCGACTGACCCCGGCGGGTGAGGGTGATGTCCAGCAGGCCCGCTGCTTTTTCGGCATCGGCAAAAAACAACTCGTAAAAGTCGCCCATGCGGTAAAACACCAGCGTGTCAGGAAACTCCGCCTTGATGGCCAAGTACTGGGCCATCATGGGGGTGTGGGCACTCAGATCGAGCGCGGCTTTCATGGCGCTTAAAACGGAGCGTCTTTGGATTCAGAACCTTCGGTGGGGTCGGCGGCGACCTCGGTCTCGGGTTCCTCGATGTCGGAGGCGCGTTCACGGCTCAGGGTTTCGACGGCGCTGCGCACAGCAGCTTTGTCGCCCGCACTGGCAAATTTACTGAATTTGCCGAGGATGCCGACCAGTTGACCGTAAATGCGAGGCGCGCCGGCCAGACACTCACGTTGTTCCAGAAAGTCGGATTCGCCTGTGAAGTTGCCAATCAGGCCCCCGGCTTCGGTGACCAGCAGCGAGCCCGCTGCCACATCCCAAGAGGACAGGCCTGTTTCAAAGAATCCGTCGGTAAAACCTGCAGCCACATAAGCCAAGTCCAGGGCGGCTGAGCCAGGGCGGCGCAAGCCGGCCGTGCGCTGCATCACGTCGCCCATCATGCGCAAATATTGGTTGAAGTTGTCGCCTTTGCGGAACGGGAAGCCCGTGGAAATGATGCATTCTTGTAAGCGAATGCGCTTGCTCACGCGCAGGCGGCGGTCGTTCATGAAAGCCCCACGGCCTTTGGTGGCGGTGAACAGATCGTTGCGGGTAGGGTCGTAAATGACGGCTTGTTCAATTTTGCCGCGTACTTGCAAGGCAATGCTGACGCAATAAACAGGGAAGCCGTGGATGAAGTTGGTGGTGCCGTCCAGCGGGTCGATGATCCAGATGTGGTCAGCGTTGGGGTTGCCATGCGTACTGCCGGACTCTTCGGCCAAGATGCCGTGGTCGGGGTAAGCGGTGAGCAAAGTGTCGATGATGATTTTTTCGCTCGCGTGGTCGACTTCGGTGACGAAGTCGTTGACTTGTTTTTGCGATATGCGAACGGCTTCAACGTCGAGCGCTGCGCGGTTGATGATGGCGCCTGCAGCGCGCGCGGCCTTGACGGCCACATTGAGCATGGGGTGGAGATTGGACGACATAAATTGTTTGAAGAACCAGACGGGCCCACGCACGATCGCGGCGGCGAAGCGGGCATTTTCTCATGAAAAATGGGTGTATTCGTCTCTTGCGCGTCATCCAAAAGGCTGCCGTTCACTTAGCTGGGGGCTTCAAGCGTGGACAATTGGGGCATGAAAACCCGATTCATCTTGATAGAAACCAGTCACGCAGGCAATGTGGGCGCTGCTGCCCGGGCCATGAAAGTCATGGGTTTTGACGACCTGGTGTTGGTGGCACCGCGTTGGCCCAATGTGCTGCGCAAAGAAGAAACCATCCAGCGCGCCAGCGGCGCCAACGATGTGCTGGGCAATGCCCGTGTCGTGCAAACGCTGGACGAAGCCCTGGAGGGGGTGACCCACTTATGCGCCACGGCCATGACCCCGCGCGATTTTGGGCCACCCACCCGGTCGCCTCGCGACCACTTTGCCGAGCTGACAAAACCCGGCGCACCCGATCAGTTCGTGGCCTTTTTGTTCGGCTCCGAGCGTTTTGGCATGAAAAACGAAGACGTTTACCGTTGCCATGTGGCCCTGTCTATCCCGACCAATCCCGGCTTTGGCTCCTTGAACCTGGGGTCTGCGATTCAGGTCGTGGCTTATGACTGGCGTGTGGCTTTGGGCGGTTTCCCGGTGCAAGACGCGGTGCCACCCAGTGACAAGGCCGATGCCCAGCAGGTTTCGGGCATGTTGACGCATTGGGAACAGGCCTTGACCGAAGTCGGGTTTTTGGACCCGGCCGCCCCCAAAAAACTCATGCCTCGTTTGAATCAGCTGTTTAACCGGGCAGATTTGAGCCCTGAAGAAATCCACATCCTTCGCGGGGTGGCCAAGGCCATGATTCAGACCGCCAGCGGCAAGCGATAGACTTGGGGCCTATGTTTTCCCGACTCCGCTCCGACATTCAATGCATCCTTGACCGGGATCCCGCCGCACGAACCGCTTGGGAGGTGCTGACCTGTTATCCGGGTTTGCATGCTTTGGTGTTGCACCGCAGGGCACACTGGTGCTGGAACCATGGCCTGAAGTGGCTCGGACGTTTTATCTCGCATATTTCGCGCGGGTTGACGGGCATTGAAATACACCCAGGAGCCAAAATTGGCGAACGTGTTTTCTTCGACCATGCCATGGGCGTGGTGGTGGGCGAAACCGCAGAAATTGGCGATGGTTGCACCATTTACCAAGGCGTGACACTGGGCGGTACATCGCTTTACAAAGGGGCCAAACGCCACCCGACTTTGGGCAAAGATGTGGTGGTGAGCGCCGGAGCCAAGGTGTTGGGCGGCTTTGAGGTGGGTGACGGCGCCAAGATCGGCAGCAATGCCGTGGTCATCAAGCCGGTGCCTGCCGGGGCCACGGCGGTGGGAATTCCAGCCCGAATCATTCTTTCTAAGACAGGTGAAAGCGCCGATGTGGCGGGCACTGAGCCCAAATTCAACGCGTACGGCATCACTCAAGAGGATGACCCGGTTAGCCAGGCTTTGCGTGGGCTGATCGATAACGCGGCTGGGCAAGAGCATCAGATTGCCATGATCTGGAAAGCCTTGGAGCAGTTATGTGCTCAGCAGCAGGTACAAATGCCAGGCGATGCGGCCACCCGTGAAACCTTCCAGGCCGACAAGCTCAACCAGATGCTGGGCAAGTAATCCCGGTGGCTCTTGGAAGCGCTGAGCAATAAGACCAAAGCCAGCGGCGTGTGGGAGGCCACCCCTGCGGCCGAATGTTTACTGAGCTGATTGCAACGAGGCCGCCGCTGCCTTGAGTTCTCGCCAACGTTTGTCCAGACTGCTGTAGCGCTGAAGCGCTTCTGGGTCTTCCCCCGTCTGGTGTTGCGCCAAGGCTTCATTTTTGAGTTGCTGTAACCGGTCAATCATCAACATGTTGAGTAGTCGGCGCAGTTCCTGCCTCGCTTCTTGCGGGTCGGGCGGGCTGGATTCTTCGCTGCCGGGGGGAGTCCCCAGATTGTCTTGGGCCATCCAGCGTTTGGCATCTTCTGCAAAAGGCTGGTTTTGCATTTCGGCTTGCAGTGCCGACCAACCCAGTGCCCCTTGTTCGTGAAACTGGGATTCGAGCCAAGCAAACAAAGGGCCGTGCGGGGCTGGCAAGGCGCACAGCATGGCGTGGTCCTCGCTGGCCAGTGTCTCCCACAAAGCCATGTTGCCCAACAACACGCGTGCCGCATGGTCAGCCCGGCTGGCCGGAACAGTGCGCGGACCGGTGTAAACAGGGGGCTGTTCTCTTTTGAAGCGGCCGTTACCAAACTTGCTGTTGGGTGTCCAGTTTGGATTTTTACGGGGCCATACATTGGGGGAAGATGCCTGGCCGTAAGCGCCAGAGTTTTGCCAGGCAGCAGCTTCACCATAAGCTGACATTTGCGGTTCAAGCGGTTCGTAATGCGGGTACTCATCCGCTCCCTGAGCTGCTTGCCTAAAGGCCGCATTCGGATTTTGTTGTGCGGCCGGGGCGCTTCGGGCGCCGGGCGCAAAGCGTTGGTCGGTGGCCGCTTGCTGGCTCCAAAGACGCTCCAATCCGGCCGTTTCAAGTTGAATCAATTGGGCCAACTCGGCCAACATTTGCTGCTTGAGGGCCCCTTCGGGCAGCAATTGCCAAAGGGGGCGAGCCTGGCTAGACAAGCGTGCCCGGCCCTCGGCGGTTTGCAGGTCGCAGTCGGCACTGGCCGCTTCGATCAAGAAGCGCGACAGGGGCATGGCCTGTTTGATCTGCTCTGCAAAGGCTTCTTGGCCAAACTCGCGCACATAACTGTCCGGGTCGTGCTCGGCGGGTAAAAACAAAAACTTGATGCTGCGCACATCGGTGGCGTAAGGCAGGGCACCATCGAGCGCCTTGCGTGCGGCGCGGCGGCCGGCACTGTCGCCGTCAAAACTGAAGACCACGGCATCGGTGAAACGGAAAAGTTTTTGCACATGGTCGGGGGTGCAGGCCGTGCCCAGGGTAGCCACAGCGTTGGCAAAACCCAGTTGCGCCAGGGCCACTACGTCCATATAACCCTCGGTCACCAACACGTAACCTGCACTGTGCAGAGCTTCGCGGGCTTCGTACAAACCGTACAACTCGCGGCCTTTGTGGAAGACCGGCGTTTCGGGGGAGTTCAGGTATTTGGGGGTGCCGTTGCCGATCACGCGTCCGCCAAAACCGATGCATTCGCCTTTGATGTTGCGAATCGGGAACATGATGCGGTCGCGAAATCGGTCGTACCGCTTGTCGTCTTCTTCGTTGACGATCACCAAGCCTGATTCGGCCAACAGAGGGTCGTCGTATTTGGGGAAGATGCTGGCCAAACTGCGCCAGCCTTCAGGCGCGTAGCCTAGGCCAAAGCGCTTGGCAATTTGGCCCGAAAGGCCCCGACCCTTCAGGTAGTCGACGGCCTTTGGGGAAATTTTCAGCTGCTCCCGGTAGGCGTCACCGGCTTTTTCAAGAACATCACTCAGGCTGTCTTGCTTGGCCTTTTGAGCCTGGGCGCGGGCACGATCTTCAGGGGACTGCTGTTCTTCGGGCACTTGCATGCCGACTTGCTGGGCCAAGTCTTTGACGGCTTCAATGAAGGTCATGCCGGCGTGTTCCATCAAAAACCCCACGGCGTTGCCATTTTTGCCGCAGCCAAAGCAGTGAAAAAACTGCTTGGTGGGGCTGACGCTGAAGCTGGGAGATTTTTCGCCATGAAACGGGCACAAACCCATGAAATTGGCCCCGCCTTTCTTGAGCTGCACGTATTTGCCCACCACCTCGACCACGTCGATGCGGGACAGCAACTCTTGAATGAAAGTCTGGGGGATGGCCATGCGCTTATTTTCACCGATTGAGGCTGGTTTTCGGGGCAAACCAGCATGGATTTAAGCACTGGGTCAGGCAAACTCTTTCCAATCAAGCACCCCCCGAAGATGGAATCCCAGATGACGCGCCAATTGACCAGTATTTTTGACCAGGATTTGCCCCAAACATCCGCCAACCATGCGCCGATGTCACCCCTCAGCTTCATTGAGCGCACAGCCGAGGTATACCCCTCACGCTTGGCCATCGTGCATGGCGATTTGCGCCAGGACTGGGCCACCACGTATCGACGCTGCCGCCAATTGGCCAGTGCCCTGACCCAGGCGGGCGTTGGCAAAAATGACACCGTGGCTGTGATGCTGCCCAACACCCCACCCATGGTAGAGGTGCATTTTGGGGTGCCCATGGCTGGCGCGGTGCTCAATGCACTTAACACGCGTTTGGATCCGGAAACAGTGGCCTTCATGCTCGACCACGGTGAGGCCAAGGCGGTGATCGTGGACCCTGAGTTTTCGGGCGTGATGAAAAAAGCCCTAGCATTGCGCCAATCGACCCGGCCTTTGCTGGTGATTGATGTGCAAGATGCCCTTTACAGCGGTACCACCGAGGCTTTGGGCACGGTCAATTACGAGACTTTTGTGGCCCGGGGCGATGCCCAGTTTGACTGGCAACTGCCCGGTGACGAATGGGACGCCATTGCCCTGAACTACACCAGTGGCACCACGGGCAACCCCAAGGGTGTGGTGTATCACCACCGGGGGGCCGCGACCAATGCCATCTCGAATATTCTGGAATGGGACATGCCCAAGCATGCGGCTTATTTGTGGACGCTGCCCATGTTCCATTGCAACGGTTGGTGCTTTCCTTGGACGGTGGCAGCACGGGCAGGCGTTAATGTGTGTTTGCGCAAGGTCGATGCGCAGGCCATTTTCGACGCCATGCGCCAGCACGGCGTGACGCATTACTGCGGGGCGCCCATCGTGCATGGCTTGCTGGTGAATGCCCCGGCCGCCCAGAAAGCTGGGTTGCCCGCAGGCATCAAGGCCATGGTGGCGGGCGCTGCGCCCCCAGCCTCCATGATTGAAGGCATGGAAGAAATGGGCTTTGATTTGACCCATGTGTACGGCCTGACCGAAGTCTATGGGCCCGCAACCGTCTGCCCCAAACACCCGGAATGGGACGCCCTGCCGATAGGCGACAGGGCGCGTTTGAACGCTCGCCAAGGCGTGCGTTACCACTTGGAGCGGGATGTGCGTGTGCTCAACCCGGAAACCATGGAACCCGTGCCGCAAGATGGTGAAACCATGGGCGAGATCATGTTCAAGGGCAACATTGCCATGAAGGGCTACCTGAAAAACCCCAAAGCCACACAAGAAGCCTTTGCGGGAGGTTGGTTCCACAGCGGTGACTTGGCGGTGCAATACCCCGATGGCTACATCAAGATCAAGGACCGCAGCAAAGACATCATCATTTCGGGTGGCGAAAACATTTCATCCATTGAGGTCGAAGACGTTCTGTACCGGCACCCGGATGTGCTGGCCGCAGCCGTGGTGGCCATGCCTGATGCGCGTTGGGGTGAAACCCCCTGTGCTTTTGTGGAGTTGAAGGCTGGTGCGCAAACCACCCCCGAGCAGATCGTGGCCCATTGCAAGCAACACTTGGCAGGCTTTAAGGTGCCACGAGCGGTGGTTTTTGGCGAATTGCCCAAAACCAGCACCGGAAAAATTCAGAAGTTTGAGTTGCGCAAGCAAGCCGGTTCGGCCCAAGCCATTGATGTTTGAGGCCGATGGGGACACCAAACCACCCAATTAAGTTTGGGGTAACTTGGATCTTGGACATGAAAAAGGCCACTTGAGCGTGGCCTTTGTGCTTTTGGGTGGCGGCTGACTTGGTGAAACCAAGCCGAACCTAGAGCTGTTATTTGGCTTTGCTCTTCTTTTTGGATTTTTTGCTTTTCTTGGCGGCTTTTTTCTTGGCAGGTGTTTCGGCTTTTGGGGCTGCTGCGGAGGCAGGTGCTGGAGTCTGTGCTAAGGATGGCGTCGCCGCGACTGCGGGAGCAACTGCAGGCGCTGGAGCTGGAGCTGGAGCTGGAGCTGGAGCGGCCGTTTGTGCCATTGCAGCGGCAGCCAAAAGGCTACTCAAAATGAAAATTGTCGACTTGATCACGCTAAGCCTTTGGGTAAAACTGATGGAGGTAAAGCACGATTGGATTATCGTGAATCGCCCGACATGAATTTATCGCTTTTATCAATTTTTAAGCAATGTCAAATGCATGCGTTGTAAAGCTACCTGTCCGTCGGTCAGCAAAATAGTGCTCCAGTGTTTCTTTGACGGTTCTAAAAGCCAATTCTTCCCAAGGAATGTCCTTTTCATCGAACAGGCGGGCTTCCATGGTTTCATGGCCCGGATCAAAGACATCGCTGGTCAGTCTGGCACGGTAATACAGATGCACTTGGCCTACGCGGGCAACGCTCATCACCGTGAACAGGTCTTCCATGATGAACTGGGCCCCGGCTTCTTCGGTGGTTTCCCGGGCAGCGCCTTGTGATGTGGATTCGCCCAGCTCCATAAATCCTGCGGGCAAGGTCCACTTGCCTTTGCGCGGTTCGATGTTGCGTTTGCAAAGCAAAACTTGTTGGCCCCAATAAGGCACTGTCCCCACCACATTGAGCGGGTTTTCATAGTGCACCGTGTGGCAGACGGTGCAAATGGCCCTTTGTTTGGTGTCGCCGTCGTCGGGTAAACGGTAAGCCACAGCGGCGCCGCACTGGCGGCAATGGCGAATGGCTTCTCTTGGGTACATGGTCAGGCAAATATTTTCAAAGCCACGAGTGTAATGCTCGGGAAGAAAACAATCGCCGTGATGCGGATCAAGTCAGAAATCAGGAAAGGAATGATGTATTTGAAGGTCTCTTTCATCGGCACATCTTTGGCCATGTTGCTGATGATGAAGACGTTCATACCGACCGGGGGCGTGATCAAACCAATCTCTACCACCATGAGGGCCACAATGCCGAACCAGATGGCTTTGGACTCGGCGTCCATGCCCCAAATGTCAATGCCCATGATGATCGGGAAGAACATGGGGACCGTGAGTAAGATCATGGACAGACTGTCCATGATGCAACCCAGCACCAAATAGATGGCAATGATGGTGAAGACCACCATCAAGGGGTGCAGGTTCATGCCGACCACCCACTTGGCTAACTCGGTGTTGACCTGCGTCAGGGCCAAAAACACGTTCAAGACATCCGCACCCAGCAAGATCAGGAAGATCATGCCGGTAGCGCCCGCCGCACCATACATGCACTCCAAAAAGCCTCTGCCTTTCAGGCCGCCCGAGGTCCAGGCAACGAAACCAGTGGCAATCGTGCCAATGGAAGCTGCTTCTGTGGGGGTGAAAAGCCCGCCATAAATGCCGCCAATGACCACGGCAAAAATCAGCAAAACCGGCCAGGTCTCTCCCAGGGCTTGCAAACGCTGACCCCATGTGAAACGGTCGCCACGGGGGGCTTCTTCGGGTCGTATGCGGGCAATGATGCCGATCACCACCATGTAACCAATGGCCGCAATGATGCCGGGAATGAACGCTGCGAGAAACAATTTGGCGATGTTCTGTTCAGTGATGATCGCGTAGATCACCAAAGGCACTGATGGGGGAATCAGAATGCCCAAAGTACCGCCTGCGGCAATCACTGCGGTCGACAAACGGGGTGAGTATTTGTGAGCTTTCAGTTCGGGCAAAGCCACCTGACCCATGGTGGCTGCAGTGGCCAATGACGAGCCGCAAATGGCCCCAAAACCGGCACAAGAGGTGACTGCGGCCATGGCCATGCCGCCACGCCAGTGTCCGATCATGGCGTTACCCGCCTTGAACAGGGCCTTGGACAAACCGCCATGGGTGGCGAATTGACCCATCAGCAAAAACAAGGGGACAACGGACAGGTCGTACACCGAAAAACGCGTATAGGCCGCTGACTTGAAGTAATTCAACAAAGGGTCCATGCCCGACAAGGCGACATAGCCAATGGAGCCGGCCAGCAACATGGCAATGCCGATGTGCACCCGCAACGCCAGCAGCGCGATCAGTCCGATGAAAACAGCACTGCCTAATTCAATTCCGGTCATGACTTCATCTTTCCAAGGTCGGCACCTGCGGCATAGATCGCCGCAATACAAAGCAAAGCAAACGAGGGCACCATGGGGGCATAGCTCCACCAAGTGGGAATGTCGAGCAGCATGGAAGCTTCCATCGAACCTTTAAGTTCCCAAAGGCCACGCCATAAGCGCCATGTGATGACAGCCGAAAACAAAGCCAGTATCAAATTGGCTAACAGATCTAAAAAGGCGTTGAATTTAGGATTCGCGCGGGTCGTAAAAAAGTCAACGATGACGTGTCCGCGAACCCAGTGGGTGTAAGGCAGGCTCATGCTCACCGCTACAGCGCACATGGCTTGCACGAGTTCGTAGTCGCCCACAATGGGACTGCTAAAGAAGCTTCGCCCCACGATGCTGGCAATCGACATGATGGCCATGGCCGTTAATACGAGGCCGCCGCAGATGGCAAAAAATTTGCAAACATTCTCGATGACCTTGCCCGCAGGGCCTCGGGCTTGAGATGTTTCGTCGACGATGAGTTCGGCCACGGTCATTCCTAAAATAAGGGCCAGACTTTGAGTCTGGCAGTTCAAAAAAAGGGCGGATAATCCGCCCTTTGATCTGCTTTGAATCAGCAGTTTACTTGGTGTACTGCTTGATCAAAGCTGTCGCACCGTCCAACATGGCTTTTCCATCCATGCCTTTGGCGGTCATTTCCTTGACCCATGCATCGTCCAGAGGATCCGTGGCTTTTTTCCACTTTTCCAGCTCAGTTTTTGGGATGATGCTGATTTTTTGATTGGCCGCAGCTTCAAAAATCTTCTTGCTGGGTGCGTCTTGACCAGACTGGGTTTTGCCCAGGAAAGCCGAGTATTCACGACCAGAGTTTTTGTCGATCACTGCTTTCAGATCAGCAGGCAAAGAGTCGTATTTGGCCTTGTTCATGGGCACCACAAACACGGTGGTGTACAGAGCGTTGTAAGAACGGTCTGTTTCGGCCGTGAAGTTGGTCAGTTCTTGAACTTTCAAACCAGGGGCGACTTCGTAAGGGATCACTGCACCGTCAATCACGCCCTTGGACAAGGCTTCGGTGACTTGAGGGACGGGCATGGCAACGGGTGTGGCGCCCATCATGGCAATCATCTTGTTGACTTGACGTGTGGGTGCACGAACCTTCAAGCCTTTCAAATCGGCCATGCTGGTGACAGCTTTGGATTTGGTGTAAATGTTGCCTGGGCCGTGGACGTGCACAGCCAACATCTTCACGTCCTTCATGTCATCTGCCGCAAATTTTTCGGCGTAGTCCCATGCGGCGCGACTGGTGGCTTCGGCGTTGGTCATCATGAAGGGCAGTTCAAAGACTTCGAGTTTTTGCAGCTTGGCTGTGTAGGCCTGCAAAGTCCATGCAACATCGACTACGCCGTC
>Ga0315903_10002795_pt1 | contig 24962 bp, 29 predicted proteins | sample LakEriMetagenome_7_FD_203524 | JGI IMG/M metagenome (GOLD analysis project Ga0315903, IMG submission 203524) | Freshwater fungal communities from buoy surface, Lake Erie, Ohio, United States - Buoy 2 MA119 | ecosystem: Environmental > Aquatic > Freshwater > Lake | place: USA: Lake Erie, Ohio... | reverse complement strand
ATTGTAACTTCACCTAGGAACAGAAGGTTTACTAAAAAGAGTGCGTTAACTAGCTCATAAAACACAGTTAAAAAACCATTGGTTGTTAGGTTGACGATGGCTGAAGAACCAACCGACTGTTTGTTTGTTTAAAAAAATAAACTAAGCTTGTGAATGAATTTCAATGAGCCATCATTTGGACGAGGGTTCGAATCCCTCCGACTCCACAAATGTATCTGAGACGCCTCTCTTTTACCCGAATGAAGCGCACCTGATCAGATCTTTTCTGTAGCCAAGCTGGGTAAAGCAAGGCTACTTTTTGGCGATTTTTTGGGAACTTTATATATTTATGATCAAATTAATTAATTAAAATGAAAAAATCTGATTTAAAAGCACTTATAAACGAATGCATTCACGAAGTGCTAGCTGAGGAATCAGCTGATAAAAAAACTAAAGCAATTAGAGAAGCTAAACGTTTCTTAGCTGAAAATGAACTAACTGAAGCTGATCTTTTAGAAGGTGACTTTTTAAAGAAAATTGCTGATATAGCTAGACAAACTTTTGGTGTTCCAAGAACTTCAGATAAAAAAACTTTTGATGATGCAGTTGCTAAATTAAAAGCTGAAGGTGCTATTGATGATGCTAATATTAAGGCTATAAGTGATACTGCTAAATCATATGCTTATATTGGTCAATTAGAATTTGTTCCTAAACTTAAAAAATGGGCATTTACAGGTAAATCAGCTGCTCCTGCTACGGGAATGGGTGGTCTTCAACCTGGGGGTGCTGGATCTGCAGAATAATTTTAAGATATAGATAAAAAAGAGCCGCTTTTTAGCGGCTTTCTTTTTCTAGGATATATTTGTTTAGTTCATTTAGTGAATCAATTCCTTTCTCACTAATTTTATCTAATACGTCATTTATTGTGAATTGAGATTCAACTACTACTTTTAGAATTTCATCTACTTTTTCATTTTTATTTTCAAATAGTTTAACAAATTCCTCAATATTATTTGAATTCCAAATTTGATTAGTTAAATCAGTTATTTGCATTTTAAAACCACATTTAATCATTAATTGTTTAAATTGTTCAATAAATGATTGATTAATAATAATATAATCTTTTGTCTTAGATACATCAGCTGATATTACATTATTTTCAATAAGCATAATTTCATCTAAAGTTAGAATATTTTCAACATTATCAGTAATGGTTTCTATTTCCTCTATAGAGTTTAGGAGATCTAATTGAAAAAACATAAATGGATCTTTACTATTTTCAATTTGAGTTTTAATCATACTTGCTTTCATAACCTTTATTTTTAATTATTTATATATCTAAATATAAATATATACGTCTTAGAAGCCAAGCCTTTTGTTCTTTTTTCATTTAGCTTGCTAACCATAGATATTTATAATATATTAACATATAAATTATTTAAAAACAATTATGAAACAGTTTATCATTTTACTTACTACAGTAGCAGTATTAACATCATGTGGTTCATCAACTGGTGAAGCAACCGCGGTTGACACCCTTAAAACCGACTCAGCAGCATGCTGTGCGGACACTGTAAAGGTAGTTGATACTTTAAAAGTAGATACTACAGCAGTTAAAAAGTAATTATTAGTAAGTAAATTAGAATTGCTTCATATTTATAGTTTTTTAAACTGTTTATATGGAGCAATTTTTATTTTAAACATAGAATATTAAAAATTGATTGATTGTTCTTTAAAAACATTTTTTAATACTTTTAACAATGAATATTAATAGTTTATTTAACTTATTTAACAACGATTATAATGATCCACAAAATGATGAATCATCTTTATTAGTAGATTTTTCTGAACATCCTCTTTATTGGATAAGTGGATATAATAAAGTTATTAGTAATCATAAATTTTTTACTAGATATACTGCTAAAATGTTTAAAGAAATAGATCCTGAGTTGGATTTAGAAGAAATTGAAAAAGTAGGTGAACAATTAATGTTTGATAAAGCTTGGAATTATATTAAATATATAAAAATAGATAATCTATTTCATGTTGACTGTTTAAAAACTAAAAAATCAGATGAATTCATTGATAATTTAATTATGACTATTAAGTTCTATGAACCGCTGGAGGAATATGAAAAATGTGCTCATTTAAAAAATATAGAAAATAAGCTTAAAGAATTGTCAACCTAAGTTTGGCTTGTACGATTTATAAAGTTATATTTTGAATACGGGTTTTAAGAAAAATTAATAAACATAAAAAATAAATGTATGAGAAACAGAGAAGCAATAATGAAGAAAATAGATAGTTTAGAGACGAATGTTAATAAACTGAACTTCGCGTTAAATAAGGGTGATAGAGAGTTATATAATGAAACATTTGATAAATTGATGGAACAGATTAGTCAACTTAGAACATATGTTGAATCTGAACCTATCACTGGTAATGAAATGAATCAAATCTAAAAATCAAATAAATAAAAGTTATGAAACAAACAGCTGAACAAATTCAACAAAACTGGGAGACCTTTATATCTTATATAGATAAACACATCTCAGAACCCAGAGCATCTAAATTAAAAGAATTCTATAATACCTACGCGGAACGTATTATGTTGATGCCTGCTTCTCATAAAAAAGAGTATCATAATGCTTTCCCAGGTGGTTATATTGAACATGTAAATAGAGTTATAGAAGGAGCTCTTAAATTACATTCATTATGGGAAGACTTTGGAGTAGATAGTTCTACATATACAGTTGAAGAAGTAGTATTTTCAGCTATGAATCATGATTTAGGTAAAATGGGTGATACAGAAAATGAAGCTTATTTACCTCAAACTGATCAATGGCGTAAAGAAAAATTAGGTGAAGACTATAAATTTAATGATAAACTTGAATTTATGTCAGTTCCAGATCGTGGCCTACATTTACTTACTCAACATGGCATTCCATTTACTAAAAATGAAATGCTAGCTATTAAGTTACATGATGGCTTATATGATGAAGCAAATAAACCATATTTAATGACTTGGATGCCAGAAACAAAACCACGTACTTCTTTAATTTATATTATTCATCAAGCAGATTTAATGGCCGCTCGTATTGAATTTGAACGTGAGTGGTTTCCAAAATTTAAAAATAGCTTGCCTTCTCAAGAAAAAAATTATACATTGAACACGAAACAAACAGAAAAAAAGACTCCAACTAAAACTAAAGCTTTAAGTAATATTAAAAGTAATGGTTTAAAAAATGTAATGGATGATTTTTTTAATAAGGAATAAAAATTAAATTTTAAAAATAAAGGTTGTGATTTAACAGTCACGACCTTTTTTAATTTGTAAATTATGATAATAACAATTATTATTTTATCTTTAATTATAGTAGTATTATTATTTACTACATATAATTTACTTAAAAAGAATGAAAAATGTGAAGATGTAATTAAATCATATGAAAATTATATGATTAATTTATCTAATACTATTGAATTTTCTAATAAAAAACTAAAAGAAGTTGATGCTAAAGGAACTTTTGATAGTGATGATGAAATAGGATTCTTTTTTAAAACATTACAATTTTTACAAGAACAATTAAATAATTTTAAAGTAAGCTAAAATGTCAAAAAATTACTTTACCCAAGAAACTGAAAATGCTATTGTAGCTTACAATTTAAATACTAATCCTGAAGAAAGAAGTAGAATTTATAGTGAAAAAATTCATTACGCGTTTTTTAAATTAACCCAAAATATCATTCATACTTTTAAATTTTATTATACAGAAGTAGAAAATATAGAGGATTTACAACATGAGATAATTACATTTTTATTAACTAAAATACATTTATTTGATCCAAGTAAAGGAACTAAAGCATATTCTTATTTCGGTACTATAGTTAAACGTTGGCTCATATTATATAATGAAAATAATTATAAAAAACGTGTTAATTCTTCTCCTATAGAAACTCTTGAAGAAGATAATTCATATTCTTACACTATAGAGGAAAATAACTCACCCAGTGATAAATTATCTCATAATGATAAAATAGCTTTTTTTACAGATCTATTTGTAGAGTATTGTACTAATAATATATATACTTTATTTCCTAAAGAAATTGATGCTAAAATAGCGGATGCTATACTTGAATTATTTAGAAAACGTGATAGTTTAATTATCTTTAATAAAAAAGCATTATACATATATATTCGAGAACAAATAGATGTTAAAACTCCTAAAATAACTAAAATAGCTGATAGATTACATTCTATATTTAAAAAAGGATATATATTTTATTTAGAAAATGGATATATAAAATTTTAATATTTTAAGTATTTATAATAAATACAATCTTATGGATAGTTTAGATTCTAATATTTTTGGGGATAAAAAACTAAAAGATTTATTTCAAGAAATATACACTAATCAAAAGAAAAAAGAACGCCAAATATCAGCTTTAATTGATGAATTAAAACCATTAGTTGAAGATATAGGTGATGCTACTTTAGTTGTTCCTCTTATTAAAGAATACTTAGAAATAGGTGTAAAAAATGATGAACAATTAATTAAAATGGCAACTATTATACAACGTTGTTTAACTAATAATACTACTACTGAAAGTGGATTTAATATATCTGAAGAAGAAAAAGCTCAGTTATTAAATGATATTAATAAATTAGGTGAAAATTTAAATTCTAAAGATAATGGCTAGAACAAATTATGGTTTTAATGGATTAAATAGTAATCTTAATTCAACAGTAACGGGTTTATCTAATGCTATTAATAAAATGGCTTTAGATCAAGAAGATCTTTTTATAGCTGTTAGAGTTAAACAAATTGTATTAGACGATTCTCATCCTAAATTTGAAGAAGTAGGAGGATGGACAGGTCTAGGAGCAATATTTTACACCCCTGTAAAAGGTCCTCAAAATGTTTCTTCTTTACCTGCATACCCTAATTATGTTGGAGTAAAACAATACCCTACAATAGATGAAATAGTTTATTTACTTCCATTACCTGGGGATTTAAATAAAGATAATAATAAAGTAAGAAATTATTATGTAGGAGGAGTTAATATATGGAATCACCCACATCATAACGCTTTCCCAGGCAATCCTAATGTCGCTCCATCATCTCAACAAAAATCTTTTGATATGATAGAAGCAGGAAGTACAGCTATTGTTTCTTCTGAACCACGAGAAATTAAACTTGGAGATACATTTGTTGAAAAAGATAATGTACATCCAATTCGACCATTTGAAGGAGATTTAATAGTTGAAAGTAGATGGGGTAGTTCTATTAGATTTGGAAGTACCGTTAAAGGTACCCCTAATGATTGGTCTGATGATGCTACTAGCAAAAACGGAGACCCAGTAATAATAATAAGGAATGGACAAGGTCTACCTATAATTGATCCAGATACTGGAGAAGACATTTCAAAGGAAGCAGCAATACCTATTGTTGAAGATATAAATAAAGATGAATCTTCTATTTATTTATCTAGTACTCAAAAAATAAATTTACAAGCATCTAGTACAGATTATACTAGTTATAAGAATTCAAGTACTCCCCCCACAGCTACTAATCAATTTGCAGGACAACAAATACTTATAAATTCTGGACGATTAGTATTTAATACTAAATCTGATCATATCTTATTAAGCTCAGCTAAATCTATTAATTTAAATTCTAAAGAATCTGTTAATATAGATACTAAAAAATTTGTTACTCAAGCAGATAAAATATTTTTAGGTAATGAAGCTTTAGCTACTGAACCATTATTATTAGGTAATACTACAACTCAACTATTAAGAGATTTAATTTATGCTGTTAAAGAAATAACATCTACTCTTCAAAATTTAACATCTACACCTGTAACTGGACCTGGTCAACCTGTATTTTTTCCTACTGCTAGTTTTGAAGCTACTAAAGCTCTTGTATGTTTAGAAAGTTTAGAAAAACAATTAGGATACAGTAATGAAACTTGTACTATAACATCAAAACGAAATTTTACATTATGATCAATATAACAGGGAGTATAACTAATATAAATGAAAATATAGATCCTCAATTAATACAAGAAAATCTAGTTAATAGAACAATTGGTTTTGCCTCAAAATATATAACAACTCCTTCTTTATCACCAGAACAAATTAATCAGATAACTTTAAAAAATATTAAAACTAAAGAAATATATAAACTTGGTTCGGATTTAGTACGAAATATTATTAAATAAATAATGGCAAATAATACAGTAGCTCAATTAATAACTAAAAAAGCTCAAGAACTAATTACTTCTTTGACTCCTACTTTAGCTCAATTAATTAGTGAAATAGGCATACAAAATATAAATACACCTACTATACCTAGTTCTTGTTTACCAACTGAAAGACTTAATCAAATATCTGAAATTAGAAATAACATATATGGTAAAGTTAATTCGACAGCTGATCTTTTTGTTAAATTAAGTAAACCAATAGGCACATTAAATACAATAGTTACAACTACATCAGCAACATTAGCTACAGTTTCCACTCTTAGAAAAACTACAAACGCGGCTATAGCTCTTATTCCTCCTCCTGCTTCTCCCCCAGGAGCAGTAATATCTGGATTAAATACTTTAAAAGATGTAGAAGAATTTTTAAAACCTAAAATAGCTGTAGCTCAAGTAGCTATATCAACTATTTCGTTAGCATTAGATTTTGCTAATGAGATTTTAGCTAAAGTAACAAAAATAATTGAAATTATAGATCAATATTTACAAAAATGTTTAGGCACACCGCCCCCAGAAAAAAATGAAAATTTAACTAAAGCTATTAATGATTATAATCAAACTCTTATACCTAATACTAATACTCAAATATATAAAGGATTTATATTAGAAATAGTTGAAGAACCATACTCTCCCACAGTAAATAGGAGACAAGCTGTAGCAAAAAATCCTAGTGGAATAGTTTTATTAAAAACTCCTTTATCATTTACTACAACTTCTCAAATATTGATAGAAGAACTTAAATTAATAATTAATAAAAGTGATTTAAAAGCTTATTAATATAATATTTATAATAGATGAAAACTGATATTTTAAAAAATCTCATTAAAGAGGCAGTAAAAGAAGCAATAAATGAAGAATTAAAAGACATTCTATTTGAAGCCTTTAAATCAGGTAAACAACCTATTAAAGAATCATATATTCCTTCAGATAATAAAACTATATCTTTTACCTCTCAAAATGTTCCTAAAAGTCCAATAGATACTAAAAAGGCATATATGGATATTTTAAATGATATGTCTCAAGGACCTAAATCAGGATTTAGTGGAGATTTTAAAGTTAATGGACCTATAAATACCATGTCTGAAGGTAGTTCTTTACCTGATGGACAATTAGGTTTAGATCAAATAATGAATTTAATTAAAAAATAATGGCATTTGGAGCTAAAAAAATATTTCCTATAGATCAAAGACCTAGTACTGCTGTTGGTATATCTATCCCTTTTAATGCCCCAGGTGTATTTTTTTCAACGTATACTACAAAAGATGCTATCAGAAATAATTTATTAAATTTTTTTCTAACTAATAGAAATGAAAGATATCTTAATGTTAATTTTGGGGCTAATTTAAGAGCATTTCTATATGAACAAATAACCGCTGGTTCAATATCAAATCTTGAAAATAATATAGAACGTTACATTCAAGCATATTTTTCAAACGTTATTGTAAGTAATTTAGATATAATACAAGACCCAGATAATAATGCTATAACTGTTCAATTATTTTATAGTATAAAAGACACAGGTATAACAGATCAAGTATCAATAACTTTTGAATAATGGCAGTTAATAAAAATATAAAATACATAAATAAAGATTTTAGTGAATTTAGAGCTAGTTTAATAGATTATACTAAAACTTACTTTCCAACAACATATAATGATTTTAGTCCTGCCTCTCCAGGTATGATGTTTATTGAAATGGCAGCATATGTTGGAGATGTTTTATCATTCTATTTAGATAATCAAATCCAAGAAAGTTATTTACAATATGCTAGACAATCAAATAATTTATTTGAACTAGCATATATGTTTGGTTATAAACCAAATGTAACTGGGGTAGCGACTGTAGATGTAGATTTTTATCAAAAAATTCCATCTAAAATATCTGGATCAACATATGTACCTGATTTTAATTATAGTATATTTATTGAATCTAACTCAACAATTGTCAGCAATACAGGTATATCATTTTTAGTAACAGATGCTGTAGATTTTTCAACATCAAGTTCATTAGATCCTACTACTATATCTGTTTTAGAAGTATCTAGTATTACTAATGAACCTGTTTTTTATTTACTGAAAAAAACTCGCAGAGCAATATCCGCTAATATTAATACTATTAATTATTCATTTGGTAGTCCTGAAAAATTTAAAACTATAGAATTTAACATTAATAGTTTTATTGGAATTTTAGATTGTATTGATGGTGATGGAAATCAATGGTATGAAGTAGATCATTTGGGTCAAGAAATGATATATGATTCAATTAAGAATACATCTTTTAATGATCCTAATTTATCTCAATATAATGATACTCCTTATTTATTAAAATTAAAGAAAATACAAAGAAGATTTACTACTAGATTAAGAAACTCTAATACTTTAAGAATTCAATTTGGAGCAGGGACAACAAATGATGTTGATGAAGTAATAATACCTAATCCTGATAATGTTGGTATAGGATTATTATTTGAACAATCTAAATTAACAACTGCTTTTTCTCCTTCAAATTTTCTTTTTACAGATACCTATGGAATAGCTCCTTCTAATACAACTTTAAGTTTTAGATACCTATCTGGGGGAGGAGTAACTGCTAATGTATCCTCTAATACTTTAAATAAACTTATAGGTACTTCAAGATTTTTAAATATAGGATTAAATGGAGCTTTAGCTCAAAATGTTTTTAATTCTTTAGCTGTAAATAATCCTAATGCCGCGTCAGGTGGTGGAAGTGGTGATACAATTGAAGAAATTAGACAAAATTCTTTAGTTAATTTTTCTTCCCAATTACGAAATGTAACCCAAGATGACTATTTAGCTAGAACTTTAAGTCTGCCGTCTAAATATGGAGACATAGCTAAAGCATATGTTGAACCAGCTAAAATTCAAAACATGATGCCTGGGACCGCCCCAGGAATTTTAGATCTATATATATTAGCATACGATATAAATGGAAACCTAAATTATGCTTCTCCAGCTTTAAAACAAAATTTAGTTACTTATTTATCACAATATAGAATGATAAATGATACTATTAGTATTAAAGATGCTTTTATAATTAATATAGGAATAAACTTTGATATTATAGTATTACCTAATTTTAGTAATAATTCTGTTTTAAATGATTGTATAAGTGCTATTCAATCATATTTTGTTACTAGTAAATGGCAGATTAATCAACCTATTATATTAAGAGAAATATATATTCTTTTAGACAAAATTGAAGGTGTACAAACAGTTAAAAATATAAATGTTGTAAATAAAGTAGGAGAATATTTAGGATATTCACAATGGGCTTATGATATTTCTGGAGCTACAAAAAATAATGTAATTTATCCTTCACTAGATCCTATGGTATTTGAAGTTAAATATCCTAGTGTTGATATTCAAGGTAGAGTAGTACCTTTATAATAATATAAAAATGGCTATATATAAAATATTTCCAACTCAAGACACTACATTATATTCTTTATATTTAGAAAGAAATACTGGATTGGATGAAATTATAGAAGCTTCTCTTGAAGTAGGAGCTTTTATTAAACCCGCTCCTCAAGCTAGTAGATTCCTAATTCAATTTTCCTCAGATGAAATATCTGACATTATTAATAATAAAATAGCTGGAGTACAATGGCAATCAAATTTAAGATGCTTTACAGCTAATGTAACAGCTTTAAATTATAACACTACTTTAGAAATATATCCTATATATCAACCCTGGAACATGGGTACAGGTAGATTTGGATATTTACCTGAAGTAACAAATGGTACTAGTTGGATTTGGAGAGACTACCAAGGAGGAACTAAATGGATATCAGGTAGTTTACCTCCTAATGTCACTAGTTCATATACTTCTCCAGCTAATATAGGAGGAGGAACATGGTATAATACGTACTCAGGATCTCAAACTTTTAGTTATTATTCGGATAAAGATTTAAATATTGATGTAACTAATATAGTAAATGCTTGGAATAGTGCTTCTATAGATAATAATGGGTTTATTGTAAAACAACAACAAGAATTTATTGATAGTGAAGATCTTCAACCTAAAATAAAATACTTTTCAGTTGATACTCATACAATATATCCTCCCTGTCTAGAATTTAGATGGACTGATGCTACTTTTATTACTAGTTCTTTACCTACTATTAACATTAATCCATTTGTAGTAACAATAGGAGATAATCCTGGGACTTTTTATTTAGACAGTATTCAAAAATTTAGAGTATATTCAAGACCTGAATATCCTGCTAGAACTTTTTCAACATCTTCATATTATATTCAAAATTATTATTTACCTGTATCTTCTTCTTATGCTATTAAAGATTTAGATACAAATGAATTTGTTATTGATTTTGATTCTACTTATACTCAATTATCTCAAGATGAAATAAGTAGTTATTTTACATTATATATGAGTGGTTTACAATCAGAAAGATACTACAAAATTCTAATTAAAACCACAGTTAATGGAACTACTTTAGTTTTAGATAATAATTATTACTTTAAAATAATTAATGGATAAAATATGGAAAAAGTAAATTTGATTAAAACTTCATATGATAAAAATCAATATGAAAAAGTTATAGATAATAAATTTTCTCAATTAGCTAATACTACTATTTTAAGAGAAACTACACCTACTTCTGAACAACAAAATTTTGACATAGAAGAATTTTTTAGTAGTTATGATGATTTGTTTTTTAGAATTCCTAAATTAGGTGAAGTTAATTCTCATGAGTATCTTATCAAACGTAGTACAGAATATGTTGGTTCAATTTTAACAAATGATGAAATTCAAGCTTTAATTGATGAAATTAATTTATTGCAACAGCAAAATTTAGAACTTAACCAACAATTAGTTGAATTACAAATATCTGGATCTAGATAATAATGGAAGAAAAAATAGTAAATATAAAACCTGTTGATCCTGTTTTTTTTCAATCTCAAAATTATTCTGTAGCTGATAGAGATTTACTTTCTTCATTTACTTCAACAACAACTTTTAATCCAAATGAAGATTATATAGAATATTTTGTTTTAGATTTAAATAAAAAAGTTTTAAGTGGAAATGTATATGGATTTCCTAATTATAGAATTATTGATGATAATGTTGTTGTTGATCCTCAAAAAGATTTAGAATCATTTTCTTACACCGGAGGAAAATATTATACTGTTTATAATTTTTTAAAACTAAAATTAAATTCATCTCCAAGTAGAACTTTTTATATTCAAGAAATAAGTATTGATCGGACTGAATTAAGATTAAATACGACTACTATACCTAATGAAGATATTGTTAATTTAACTCAAGAGTTTGAAAATCAAATAAATACTTCTGTTCAAAGATCGTATATCGATTTTTATTTAAATTTTGGTAATAATGTTAGAATTATAGCTATAAACATAGCTTTAGATAATACTAACCCTGGAGATCCAACTGTTTTAATTAAATTATACGAACCTTTACCCAGCGAATTCACTTATAACACTCAGTGTTGGGTTGTTGAACAAGTAGCTAGAACAATAGCTTATCAAATTGAAATTACTAATGTTTTTAATTTTGAAGATCAATTTAATTATTTACAAGGTCCTAATTTTAATTTATCTATTCAAGATCAAATTAATAATTCAACACCTTATTATAACCAAACTTCTTTACAACAAAATATTTCTACTTTTGGATCTAGTAGTTTATTATATCAAATAAATAGTCTTTTAGCTGAAAAAGGGATTGAAATAAGTATTGATTACTCAAAATATTCTGACTTTATTCATTTCTCTTCAGCTCAAACTAGATTAGAAAATTTTTATTATAAATTATCTTTAATAGAACAATATACTGCTAATAGTAATATATCTCCTTTAACCTCTAACCCATATATTTCTGCTAGTCAAAATATTTGGAATGATAAAATAAATGAAATTATAACTAATTTTGATGGATATGAATATTATTTATATTATAGTTCTGAAAGTTATGCTTGGCCTAAATTAAACTCTACCCCTCCATATAGTAATTATCCAACAACTTCTTCTATAGTTTTAACTTGGCTAGAAAATCAGTCATTTTCAGCATCATATTTTGATTCTGAAAATAAAGATGCTTTAGTAAATGCAGTCCCTGATTATTTAAGAGATGATCCTGAAAATGATTCTTATTCATTATTTGTTCAAATGGTTGGGCAACATTTTGATAATATATGGATTTATTTAAAAGATATTTCTAATAAATTTGACGCTGATAATAGGTTAGATTTTGGGATATCAAAAGATATAGTAGCTCAAGCCATTAGAGATTTAGGATTAAAAATATACCAAAATAATTTTTCTACAGGAGACTTGTATTCTGCTTTATTAGGCTATACAATATCTGGAAGTAATTTAAATATACCCAATATTACCGGATCTTTACCTGTTCCATCAGGTTCAGGTTTAGAATATATAAATACAGTTATAACAGCTTCTAGTCCTAATGCTTTAGAACCTTTAGATGATATTAATAAAGAAATATATAAAAGAATTTATCATAATTTACCTATTTTATTAAAGAAAAAAGGTACTCCTGAAGGATTACAATTATTATTGAATATATATGGTGTTCCTGAGACAATATTAAGAATAAATGAGTTTGGAGGTAAAATTACTAGATTAACTAATGATTGGGATAATTTTGTTGATCAATTTAACTATGAATATTTTACTACTAGTTCAGGATATGTTGAAGTTCCTTTACTTATAGCTTCAGGCTCTGGATCTGGTTCATTTAATGAAATTACTTCATCTTTTAGTATAGAATTTAGATTTAAAACAACTGGTATACCAACTGATCCAAATGCTTATAATCAAATAATAGCTTATGCCCCAGAAAATGATTTATTATTAGCTTTAGAATATACAGGATCTGGTTATATTAGTGGATCATATAGTGGTTCAATACCTGATCCTTATAACACTTGGGGTACTTTAAAATTTATTGAGTTATCATCTGGTGCTTCTTCTAGTTTATATTTACCATTCTTTAACGGTAATTGGTGGTCAGTTATGTATAATTTTAATGATGAATTTAATTGGATTTTAGAAACAGGTTTCTGGGATGATAATGGTATATGGATTAGTACTGAAAATTGGTTAGATTAAATATTTATAATTAAATGGCTGTTTTATACGCTAAAAATAAAATTTATACTGGATATGATGGTAGTGATATAGGGTTTCAAGCCTCATCTAGTGTCTTATCTTTAGCTTTCTCTACAGTTCAAAGTGGAAGTTTTTATTTATCATATTCTTCTTCTTTAAATATAGCAGGAAAAACATACATCCCATTTTCAGGATCTTTTCAAGAGTTAAGATTTTATAAAATTAATTTAAATGAAGATAGATTTGATGATTATGTGATGAATCCTTACTCTATAGAAGGAAATCAAGTTACTGGTCCTCAAAATTCTCTAAATAAATTAATTTTTAGAGCACCATTAGGAACAGTTTTAGATAGTGGTTCAAACACTACTCGAACCTCTATCCATCCCTCCATCTCAGTTATACCCCCAACTCAATCTTTTACTATAAATAACATTAATAGTAGTAGTGTTTATTATTTATATGGTTCACATTCTTTTAATCCTCAAGTAGAAGTAATATATCAAGATCAAGCTAGTGTAGGAATAAAAAACTCAGTAGCTGAAAAAATAAGAATTATAGATATGATTCTTCCTTCTGGAAATACTTTATCTCCATATATATCTATACAACAAACCTCTCCATTAGGGATAAATTTTACAAAAGATGTAAATTATGTTGAAGCTGCTTTTTCTCCTCAAGATGAAGTTAATGATGACATTATAGCTCAGCTTGGAGATTTTAATGTAGGTAATTACATTGGTGATCCAAGACAAGTATCATCTTCTTTAACTTATTATCCTGATTTTAATAAATTAAGAGATGAATATTTTTCTAAATATATTCACAATTATGATTTGTGGGATTATATAAGATTAATTAAATTCTATGATAATTCATTATTTAAAATGATTCAAGATTTTACACCTGCAAGATCAGGATTAGCTACAGGTATTGTTATTAAACCTACATTGCTAGAAAGATGTAAATATCCATTACCTCAAGCTACTATAGAAAGCGAAATAACATTTGTAGGAAATCCATTAACACCAACATTTAATACCCCTTATTAATGTCAGTTAAGAATATAATAATAACTAGTTCTATTAATAGTTTACCTACTTTATCATATGGGCAAAAAACTTATATTCCTTCAACAGATTATCAATCTTTTCCAATTGTTAAAGTTATTGGTGAATACGGATTAAACTATAGATTTGGAATAACCCAATCATTTTCAGAATCTATAAATACCCCTTCAGGTAGGGTAACTTCTATCAACAGTGTTGGATATGAATTCATTGATGGTCAATTTAAAGGATCAACTTTTGTAGCCACAGATGGAGAATTATCTAGTGATAATCCATTTTTAGAACCTAATAATATATTATCTAATTATGTTACTGTTTTATATTTTGATGATACTGTTAGTTTTGGCGCTCCAGGTCCTGCTATAACTCCTCAAAGTAATTTTTTAAACCCTAATACATCTCCAAATTCCGGAGAAATATACTTATCTATTGTTAGAAGAAACTATAATATTGGAGGTATATTAACTCCTCAATATAGAGTAGAATATCTTAAAATAGCAACAATAGATAGTAACGGAAATGATAATGTTCCATCTTTACAAGGTTTACAAGATATTTTTATACAATATTCTAATGGAAATATTAGACAATATAATATAACTAATATAGTTCCTGGTCCTGATTATTACTTATTTAAAGTAACTACAACAACTGCTTACACTTCTGTAGATTCTAGAAGATTAAATTATAATGTTAGTGCTTCAAATTTATTACAATTAAATTTTGGCCCCTTATCTTCTTCTATTATAACATATTTAAATACTCCTACACCTATTAACCCACTAGGATATTTAGATATTAATACAGGTGTATATACATTGGGAGACACCCCTAATATACAGTTAGATTTTACTGCTAGTACAACTGTTTCTAGTACTACTTCAGCTACAGTTTCAGGATTTCTTTATTTAATGGAATATCCTAGTTTAACTCCAACACCTATAGGAGAACAATTCAACTCAGTAGCCTCACCTTACAATGTTTTAATTACAGGATCTTTTACACCTATAGAAGGTCAATCATATGCTTTAGTGTTTGCTAATTTTACTTTAGGTCATACTGCTTCATTAAATTTTACTCAATTTAATATAACTCAATCTTCAATAGTTTTTCCAATATCAGGAAACCAAGATTTAGTTATTTTTTCTCCTTATTTATCTCAAAATTTCTTTTATAATGATTGGAATGCTTTATATGGTAATGCTGATGGATTAGAATTTGATCAAAATTTTATGAAAGTATTATATGATACTGGACAAGCTATTCCTACTAATCAAGAAGAAATTTTATCTGGATCAGCTGAAAGAGCACCTGTTAAACCATATAATTATGCTTTAAAAGCTCAAACATTGCCAAGATATGAAGGTGTAAGAACATATCAACAAAATGAAAATAAATGGACTGAAGGAGATATAGGTTTTGGAAAAGAACCTTCTGTTAAAACTGGTATAACATATTTTATTTATTTTTCTCAAATATACAATACTTATCCTATAGTAAAAAATAAAACCGGATTTACTATAAAATATTTAATTGATGAAGAAGGAAATGTTTTTACCCCAAATTTAAATTCAAGTGATTATTATAATTTAATAGATTCATTTGAAACTGGAAAAAAAGCATATGCTTCATTGTTAAATAGCTTAGCAACTAGTGATATCAATTCTCCTCAACTTATAAAATACTCAGGTATCTCATATAAACCAATTATATATGCTATATCAGCTTCAACAGCTAATATTGTTGATTGGACTAATACATTAGATTTTATTAATCTAGAAGGCATGATAGTACCTTCTACTCCTCCAGACTATGGATTTTATAGAGAAGCAGCTTTACCTCCACTTATACTAACTCCATCTAACCCAGTTGCAAATATTTTTGCTAGTGGTATAGAGTCAGGAATGGGATATGACATTCAAAATGGATGGGTAAATTCACTTCCTAATCCATATTATGAATTTAATGGAGTTCCTTTAACTTCTGTTAATATACGAGCAGAAGTAAAACCAAAAGGTTCAGGAACTGGAACTAGTACAATTCGATTAGAAATATGGTATAAAAGAGGAGGAACTGATACTTTATTATCTACTAGTGGAGACATAACTTTTGGAGCTTATTATTCTTCAGTCTTAGCACAAGAGAACAATTTTTATCCACAACCTAATGATCAAATTTATGTTTTAGCTAGACTTGTAGGAGGAAGCAGTGTAACACTCCAGTTTGCTAATACTGTTAATTATGATACCTCTTTAAAAATAACAACAAATGCAGCTCAAAATACATCAGTCACTGCTCCTTTTTGGACAACTGGATCTTCAGTCTACAATAATTCCTCAGCTTCTATATCATTAACTAGCTCAGTTTCATTAGGAGTAGCTCTTCAAGGAATGTATAAACAACAAGATATTCCAAATTCTGGATTTGAACCTATTGAATTCCCATCTTTAATTCTTCCTGGAGATGAGATTAGATTTGAGTATGATGAAGCTACTGCTTATAGAATAGTAGAAGTACTACCATCATCATCTGGAACTGATCCTTTAATTCTTTTAACTTTAGATCGACCTTTTCCAGTATCCCCATCCATAAATATAAATCATTTTATAATAAGAAGACCTGTAAAAGATTTCAATTTAACACTAGACACTACCCCTACAGTTACTGATTTTGGATTTTTATTTCCTGAATATCCAAGTGATAAAGTAAATAATAACTTACAAAATATAATAAAAAATTTAAATGAAAAAGGTTTACTCTAATAATATTTATAATAAAAATCAATAAAAAATGGGATATCTTAACAATGCAGTAATAACAGTAGACGCAATCCTAACAACAAAAGGAAGAGAGTTATTAGCTAGAAATGATGGTACTTTTAGAATTACTCAATTTGCTTTAGCAGATGATGAAATAGATTATACATTATATAATCCTAACCATCCATCTGGTTCAGCTTTTTATGGTGAAGCTATTCAGAATATGCCTTTACTAGAAGCGTTTCCTCAGGAAACTCAAATAATGAAATATAAATTAGTTACATTACCTAGAGGAACAGCTAAGTTACCGGTTCTTGATTTAGGATACTCAGCCATAGTAATTAAACAAGGAGCTCAACTAGCTATTACTCCTCAAACTTTAAACTATTTTGGAGGTAATACTTTTGAAAGCTCAGGATATACAGCTACAATTTCAGATGTTCGGTTAATGAGTACATTTGAGGGAGTAGGTATAAATACTCCATCCGCTCAAGCTCTTAACTCTACAACAACTTTAGGTACTAATGTATCTAAAACAGTTGTTGGTACAACAATAAATTTAAGAGCTACAACTGTTAATACACTATTTGGATCTAATAATCAATTATATGCTACTTTAACTGTAGAAGGTAGAGATAGTGGCGCTAGATTAACAATTCCTTTAACTGTAACTAAAATATTATAATAAATAACATATGTCATTCAATCGTTTATCTCCAGAAGATTTTGTTGTAAGTTCAGACTCAATAACTGCTGTTTTATGGTCAGGAGGAATATCTTCTTTAAGTGCTAGTTATACTTCTTCAGTACAAGAAGGAGGCACATCTGGACTTTTTTATCTTAATGTATTTCAAACACAATCTGATGACGCCTCAGCTGCTATTCAATTTGCTATAGCATATGGTAATCTTAATGGTAGTGGAAGTAATTTTTACAATAATTCTGTTATAGGAGCTTCCCCAACAAGAACTACTTATGGACAATATAGAAATTTAATTATCGGAGATGAAAATACAAATTTTGCTTTTGGTAGTATTACATCTTCAGAATTTTGGGCTATATCTGTTGATAGAACACGTTATAAACAAAGTTTATTCCCTGGTTCATTATCTTTAGTTCTTTCAGGTAGTAACGGTTATATAACTTTAACAGATAATAGTCAAGTAGCTACATCAATAATATTTAATGATGCGGGGAGAGTATTTCAAATAGTTAGTGGATCTCAAGGTTTAATATATACAGGAACAAACAATAATGGATATAGTATAAATTCAGGATCATACGGTTGGTTTTTACCAGATATTGGAACAATTTTATTAAATCCATTAGCATTATCAGAATCTATAGGATTAGCTTCAAATCAAACATATAATTCAGATGGTTTTAATTATAGAAGATTATATAACGCTATATTAGGAGGTGGCAGTTTTCAATTAAACAGCCAAGAAAATATTTCAGCAGATTATATATTTGTTAGAGCTAGAAATGCTGAATTTAATTATTCTGAAAATCCTAGTTATATATCTGGAAGTACAGGTGAATTGATATATAATAATTTTATTAATAATCCTCAAACATATGTTACAACAATTGGACTATATAATGATAACAATGAGTTATTAGCAGTAGCAAAATTGTCAAGACCTTTATTAAAAGATTTTACTAAAGAAGCCCTAATAAGAGTTAAATTAGATTTCTAAAATGAATGGGAGCTTACAAACAATTTTTAACCACAGATGTAATTGTTTCTCCATTTGAAGTACATAAGGAATTTGATTTTTATGGAACTTCTTTAATAGATCCTAATGTTGGTATAGAAAGACTTTTAGGTAGACATATAACTACCCCTACATTTGATTTAACAGAGCCAGTTACAGGTCAATTAGGATCTCAATATCAAAGACTAGTTTACCATTCTATTAAAGAACTTTATTATACTAATTATTTAACCTGTAGTTATGGAGATTTAGCTAATAGACCTGTTTTAATACCGGGAGTTAGTTCAAGTGGAGACGTATTAATAGGATCAGCTAGTTCAACAAATTATTATAATTATCTTCAAACTGATTTATCTTATCCTAAATTTTTTCCTACATGGTCTAATGCTACTATTGGTGTAATTTCTATTCCTGTTAGATTATTTGGAGATTATATTGAACCTTATTCTTTTACTTTATCTATAGGTAATGGAACTGGAAGTTTAGTATTGACAGATGATGGAGAAGGCAATATTTTATTTAGTAGTAGTAGAGTTGATAATGAAATAGTGGGTAATATATTTTATCCTCATGGTATAATAACCATAACTGGTAACCCTAATGTTTATAGTAGCTCATATACATTTACTACATCATCAGTTTATGGCACAGCTGTGTATGGAAATGTTAATAGTACTTATGGTGGTTTGACTCCTTTTTATTTAGAATTATTAGCTTTTATTACTTCTTCTAACATAACATGTTCATTTAATAGTACATATACTATTTATGAAAACCAATATAAGTGCACCATAAGAGAAAATGAATTTAATTATACTTTAAATCCAAGTACATTTACTAGTAGTCTTTCCGGATCTGTTTTAGATATTAACTTTAATCTTTCTCCATGTGATGTTACAGCATCACTAGCTACAGGCTCTACTCTTATTCAAGGGATACCATATGATTATGTTAATCAGTTTTATTTTTCACCATACATTACTACAATAGGTTTATACAATGAAGCTCAAGAATTATTAGCTGTAGCTAAATTATCTCAACCTTTACCTACCTCACCAACTACAGATACAACAATATTAATAAATTTAGATAGATAGAATTTATGAAAAATTGGTTATATGAAAATAAAGTTATAGAAAAATTAGAAGATTTTCCAGCTGGTACCTACGGTTTTATTTATAAAACTACTCATTTACCTACAGATAGATCTTATATTGGTAAAAAAGTACTTTACCATAACTTAAAGAAAAAATTAACTAAAAAAGAACTAGCTGAACAAACAGGTCCTGGTCGTAAATCAACTACAAAAACAATTTCAAAAGAATCTGATTGGAAAACATATTATGGTTCTGCTAAACCTATTTTAGATATATTAAAATTAGGTAGAGAATATGAATTTGAACGTGAAATACTACAAATAGTTTATAATAAAAAATTATTAACTTATTATGAATGTAAGTATTTATTCTCATTAGGTGTTTTAGAAACTCCATCTGATTATTATAATGATAATATTTTAGGTAAATTCTTTAAAAAAGATTTTATACCCTTAAATTAGGGCTCCTAGATTATTATTCATATAATATAATCATGGTTAATAATGCTTTAACATATTTAATTGATTCTGTTTTAGGTAGAGGCAAACCAACATCTAAAGGAAACAAAGCATATCACTGTCCAAGTTGTAACCATCATAAATTAAAATTAGAAATTAATTTAGATGAAACATCACCTCATTTTCAATCATATCAATGTTGGGTTTGTGGATTTAAAGGTAAAAAATTAACTACTTTATTTAAAAAATTAGAAATAGATTTTGATAAAGTAAATCAATTAAAATTATTAGTTAAATCTTCTCCTAAAGATAAAGTACAAATTATTGACAATAAAAAGGTTAAATTACCTGATGAATTTATATCATTAGTTAATCCACCTAAAAATATATCTACTAAACATGCTTTACACTATTTAAAAAACAGAAATATAACTAGAGAAGATATAATTAAATATAATATAGGTTATTGTGAGTTTGGTAAATTTGCTAATATGATTATTATACCTTCATATGATGCTGAAGGTAATCTTAATTATTTTACCGCAAGAAACTTTGATAAAAACTCTTCAATCAAATATCGCAATCCTGATGTCTCTCGAGATATCATTGGATTAGAACTTTTTATTAATTGGAATGTACCAATTACTTTATGTGAAGGTATGTTTGATGCTATTGCTATTAAAAGAAATGTTATACCATTATTAGGTAAAACAATTCAAAATAGCTTAATGAAAAAAATAATTAACTCTTCAGTACAAAAAATATATATAGCGTTAGATAAAGACGCAATCAAGCAGGCCCTAAATTTCTGTGAAACATTAATGAACGAAGGTAAAGAAGTTTATTTAGTGGATTTAAATGAAAAAGATCCAAGTGACATGGGGTTTGTTAATTTTACTAATTTAATCCAAAACACTTTACCTTTAACTTTCTCAAATTTACTTGAGAAAAAATTACAAATAATATGATAGAAAAAGGTCACTCAATCCATAAAAAAAGTATTAAACGTATACTTGAAGTAGATCCTGAAGGTAAACAAGTTAATTTTTTAGATAATAGATTTTATAAAAGAAATAATGAATATTATCCTTCTGTAACTAGTATCTTAAGTTATTTTCCTAAAGGTAAGTTTTTTGAGAATTGGCTTAAAGATGTAGGACATAATGCTGAACATATAGCTAGAAAATCAGCTGATGAAGGTACTCAAACTCATAGTTTGATTGAAAAATACTTAACTGGTGAACAAATCAATTGGTTAGATGAATATGGGCATGCAACTTGTTCATTAAATGTTTGGCAGATGTTACTTAAATTTGTTGAATTTTGGGAAACTGAAAAACCTGAACTAGTTGAAAGCGAAATACATTTATTTTCAGATATCCATAAAATAGCTGGTACTTGTGATTTAGTTGTTAGACTTAGAGATGAATTATGGATATTAGATATTAAAACTTCTAACAGTTTACACACTTCATATGATTTGCAATTAGCCGCTTATACTACTTGTTGGAATGAAACATTTGAAGATAAAATTAAACGTAATGGTGTTATTTGGTTAAAATCATCTAAACAAAAAGCCGATAAAAAAGGTGAAAAAATACAAGGTAAAGGATGGGAAGTATATGAATCATCACGTCCAATTGAAGAAAATTGGAGTCTATTCACTAAAGTATATGATCTATTTAAACTAGAAAATAACAATACTGAACCAGTATTTAATAAATTTCCTACATCAGTTAAATTGAATTCTTAAAAATATTTAATATTTATGAGGGACTTGGCTTACAAAAGCCTCTTACTTATATTTATGAAGTATGATTAAACTTACTGAATTATTATTAGAAGCTATAGATAAGCCTAAAGCCATTATTATGGCAGGTGGAGCAGCGGTAGGTAAATCAACAGTACTTAAATCTATTGAACCTCTAATAAAAGATTTTACAAATCTTAATGCTGACAAATATGTAGAAGACAAAGAATCACCAATGTATGGTAATTTATCAGCTGCTTCTTCTCAAATTAGAAAAAAAGATCTACCAAACGCTATAGAAGCTAAACGTAATTTAATTTATGACACAACAGCTTCTAATGTTAAAACATTACAACCAATTTTAGATGAACTAAAAAATAATGGATATGATGTAATGATGATCATGGTTTATGCTCATCCTATTATATCATTTTTAAGAAATTATAAACGTGAACGTAAAGTTCCAGCGGTTGGTGTTTTAGGTACTTGGGCTAATGTTTATAATTTAATTGGTGAATATAAAAATATATTTGGTGATAATTTTGTATTAGTTAGTTCACCTGCTTCAACTCCTGAAGAATTTAAAGAAATTGATAATTTTCAAGAAGCATATGAATCAGGTAAACTAAAAGAATATTTTTCAGACTTATTTACTACAGGTGAATTTCAATCTACATTTAAAAAATCAGATGTTGGTTTATCACCTGAAGAATTAGCTAAAAGAGAAAAACAACGTGAAGCAACTAAGAAAACTTTAGAAAAAAACATCGATAAGATAGCAGATACTTATGATGATATTCAATCTAAGTTAGATCCAATAGATGCTAAAGAGTTACCTAATGTTGTTAAAAATTTTATAGGATGAATTCATTAGTTAAAGAACTTATACAACCATTGTTGGAAGCTTCTGATAGATTAGTAGCCTTATATCCAGGTAAATTTAAACCTCCTCATAAAGGTCATTTTGATATTGTTAAAGGATTATTGAATAAAGCAGATGAAGTAGTTGTAGTTGTTTCTCCTTTACCTAAAGATGGAATAACTGCTCAACAAAGCGAAGCCGCTTGGAATTTATACAAAACAATATTAGGAAATAAAGTAACTGTAGTAGTTGCTCCTTCATCACCTGTTTCATATGTTTATGATATTATAAAAAGTAATCCTGAAGATAATTTTATAGTAGCATATGGTAAAGGAGAAGAAGCTAGATATAAATCATTAACTAAAAATCCTAAAGTACAAATTATAGATGGTGGTACAGTTAGTGATGAAGGTGGAAATATAAATGCCACTGATCTTAGAAATGCTTTACAAACAAATCAAGATATTTCTAGATTTTTACCTGATGATATCGATCAACAAGATTTTGTTAAAGCTATAAGTGCTGGCACTATAGAAGAAATGTCTAAGTCAGCTTTAGATTCTGTTGAAAAAGTAGCAGATGAACAATTAGATCCTCTAGATGTAGAATTTACTTCTCATTTTTTTGATAGAGTAAATGACCCTAGAAATGAACCTCCTATTACTTCAGAAGAACTTGAAGAATTTTTTAAACGCTTATCACGTAAAAAAGGACAATTAATTAGTTTTCTTAAAAAATATCAAGAAATTGTAGCAACAGATAATAAAACTAATATTAATATTCCATTAGTTAATCAAGCTAATCAGGCTATTGCTAAAACTATAATGCGTAAAAAGAATTTTCAAACATCTAATCCTAAAATAAATCTTGAAGAAGATTGTGGTTGTCAACATGAACAACCTATGGATTTTAAGAGTGCTTTAGCTTCATTAACTAAGTACATGATTGATCAAGGTATGAATATCAAACCTTTACCTAAATTAAAAATAATAAATAGCGACATAAAAAACGCTGAAAATATTTTAGGTAAAACAGCTCATTATGATCCAACTAATTGTTCAATCACTTTATACACCTTAAATCGTCATCCTAAAGATATATTACGTTCATATGCTCATGAAATGATTCATCGTATTCAGGATAATGAAGGTAGATTAAATGGTATTAATACAACTAATACTAATGAAGATGGTAATTTACAAGAATTAGAAAAAGAGGCTTATCTAAATGGAAATATAACTTTTAGAAATTGGGAAGATTCAATTAAGAATGTATAAATTATTAGATATATTAAAAGAAAGTATTGATAAAGAATACACTATCTATTGTGATATGGATGGTGTATTAGTAGACTTTGATAAAGGATATGCTGAAATAACAGGTGTAGAAAATAAATCTAAAAACGTTAATGAATTTTGGAGTTTATTACATGATAAATTAAAGGAGAAAAATATGTCTGAGGAAGATTTTTGGGCTACTTTACCTAAAATGGAAGGTTGTGATGAATTATGGTCTATAATTTCTCCATATAATCCTTTTATATTAACTTCACCTTCTAGAAACCCAGAATCTAGATCTGGTAAAACAAAATGGATTCAAAATAATTTATCACCTCAACCTCAAGATATTTATTTTAGGTACTCAGGTAATAAACATGATATTTTACAAGGTAAAACTGAAGAAGAAATATCTAATTCAATATTAGTAGATGATTTTTATAAAAATATTAAACCTTGGAAGGAAGTAGGTGCTAAAGCAATTTATTATACTTCTCCGTCAAGTGGAATTAGTCAATTAAATAAATTAGGAATATGAAATATAAATTTAAATTAGTAAAAGAAAACGAGGAAGAAGGTGGTGGTGAAGAAAGT
>Ga0315903_10002794_pt1 | contig 24971 bp, 31 predicted proteins | sample LakEriMetagenome_7_FD_203524 | JGI IMG/M metagenome (GOLD analysis project Ga0315903, IMG submission 203524) | Freshwater fungal communities from buoy surface, Lake Erie, Ohio, United States - Buoy 2 MA119 | ecosystem: Environmental > Aquatic > Freshwater > Lake | place: USA: Lake Erie, Ohio... | reverse complement strand
ACTGCCCCAACTCCGACTGCACCCACGCCTACTGCCCCAACTCCGACTGCACCCACGCCTACTGCCCCAACTCCGACTGCACCCACGCCTACTGCCCCAACTCCGACTGCACCCACGCCTACTGCCCCAACTCCGACTGCACCCACACCCACGCCCACACCCACACCTACGCCTACGCCCACTCCTACGCCCACCCCAACTCCGACTCCGACTCCTACGCCCACTCCGACTCCTACGCCCACTCCGACCCCAACTCCGACTAAGGCTCCTACACCTACGCCCACCCCAACTCCTACACCCACGCCCACACCCACGCCCACACCCACACCTACGCCTACGCCCACCCCAACTCCGACTCCGACTCCTACGCCCACTCCGACCCCAACTCCGACTAAGGCTCCTACACCTACGCCCACCCCAACTCCTACGCCTACTCCGACTCCGACTCCGACTCCGACTCCGACCCCTACGCCTACGCCTACGCCCACGCCCACCCCAACTCCGACCCCTACGCCTACTCCGACCCCTACGCCTACTCCGACCCCTACGCCTACTCCGACCCCTACGCCTACTCCGACCCCTACGCCTACTCCGACCCCTACGCCTACTCCGACCCCTACGCCTACTCCGACCCCTACGCCCACTCCTACGCCCACTCCTACGCCCACGCCTACTCCGACCCCAACTCCGACCCCAACTCCGACCCCAACTCCGACTCCTACACCCACACCCACGCCTACTCCGACTCCTACACCCACACCCACGCCTACTCCGACCCCTACTCCGACCCCTACTCCGACTCCTACGCCCACTCCGACCCCTACTCCGACTCCTACGCCCACTCCGACCCCTACGCCTACTCCGACCCCAACTCCGACCCCTACGCCTACTCCGACTCCTACTCCGACCCCTACTCCGACCCCTACTCCGACTCCTACGCCCACTCCGACCCCTACTCCGACTCCTACGCCCACTCCGACCCCAACTCCGACTCCTCAAGTACCCACTCCCGCCCCTACGCCTACTCCGACCCCTACACCCACACCCACACCCACGCCTACTCCGACTCCTACGCCCACTCCGACCCCTACGCCTACTCCGACCCCAACTCCGACTGCCCCAACTCCGACTGCCCCAACTCCGACTGCCCCAACTCCGACTGCCCCAACTCCAATTGCTAGACCTGCACCTACCGCTCCGACTCCGCCGCGTAAACAAGTCTCCTGGCCCCAAGCACAGGCGATGGCTGCTGCAGTGGGCAGACCAGAACTCGCCCCGGTGTTCTATTACGGCAAAGACTTCGGCTCAAAGAAGCAGAAGGTTAGAGGTGGCAAGCTGGTGCAGGAGAAGTACAAGGAACTCAGCGTCACTAAAGCTGGATCCCTGGGTGAGCAGATTGAGGGGCAGGAGATTGCTGCGCAAGCCGAAAAGCGGGAGAATGTCAAGGACTCACAAGCAACAGCACAGTTTGAAGAGCCAACGTCCTTTGAGGACCTGCTGAACATCATTGGAAGGGGTTGATATGTTTGTATGGGATGACGCTGCAGGGGAGTGGGTTGAAGACCCCGAGTACACGAGCGAAACCGCTGAAACTGGACTTTCTGCCCCCACGTATTGGGACCAAATTTCCTCAGACATAAGCAATATCACTTGGAAAGACATACAAAAACTGTTTGCGGGTACGTCCCAGTTTGGCACTGCTGGGCAGATCGCAGGGCTAGCAGGAGCGGGAGCGCTACTGAATAAAGTGCTCGGTGGCGGTGGCGGCGGTTACGCTGGCTACAAAGGTGGTATTCCAAGCCTTGTGGCTTCTCGGCAGATGCTGCCGATCCCAACTACGGTCACCAACGCTCAAGGCCAAACAGTGCCGCGCCGACCGGGTTCTGGCGGGATTACGTACTTCAGCCCAATGACGTATGCACCTGCCCCAGCCCCTGCAGCTACGGACACCACTACTACTGGTGGCACTACTGTTGTTGACGATCCAACCAAATCTGGTGTTAGCGGCGGTGCCGCTGGGGGCCTCACTTCTCTTGCTGCTGGTGGTCGATTCCTAAGCGGTAGAGGCGATGGCGTGAGTGACAGCATCCCTGCCAAGTTTGCAGAGACTGGAAAACCCGCTCGGCTAGCTGATGGCGAATTCGTCTTGGACGCACGCACAGTTTCTGAGATTGGCAACGGCTCTAGCAAAGCTGGGGCACGTAAACTGTATGCGTTCATGAAGGCTGTGCACGCTGCCCGCAAGAAGGCTGGGCGTGGCTCCAAATCCGGGGCCGACAAGCATCTGAACAAACTCCTTGCGTAAGGACAAATCATGACTACTGGCACCGCAGCCTCTGCACTTCCTGCAGCGGGGGGATCGTCCTCTTCAACTCTGTCTGAATGGGCTGGCCCGTATGTAACTGGGATGCTGGGCAAGGCCCAGGCCCTCTCAGATCAGCCGTATCAGGTGTACGGTGGCCCCATGACTGCGGGCGAGTCTGGTCTGCAGTCCAAGGTGTTCCAGGGTTTGGGTAACTTGACTTTCCCCGGCCAACTTGGGCAGTCCTTCTCTTCCACGGGTGCGTACCAACTACCCACCATGACTTCTACGGGGGTCACCGGTCAGCAGGCTGGGCCGGGTGGGATTGCTGCCAACTACATGAACCCGTATCTGAGCGCAGTGCTGACGCCTCAGTTGGATGAGCTTCGTCGCCAATCTCAGATGACGCAGATGGGTAACGCTGCTAAGCTGGCTCAAGCCGGTGGATACGGTGGTTCTCGTCAGGCCATCATGGACGCTGAGACTCAGCGCAATCTGCTGCAAGAGCAGAACAAGGCAATCGGTACTGGATACTCCAATGCCTATGACCGGGCAATGGGTCAATTCAATGTCGAACAGGGCCAAGCCAAGACTCTTGCTGACATGATGTCTGGTGCAGGTGCACAGCAACGTGGGATTGAGCAAGAAGGCATCACTGCCGACTACAACGAATTCTTGGCCCAGCGTGACTACCCACAGAAGCAGGTGCAGTTCCTGCAGTCAATGTTGCAGACATTGCCGATTTCCACCGTCACGAACACCCCGGCGCAAATGAGTGGGCTAGGGCAGCTCACATCCACTGTTGGTGGGCTTGGGTCGTTGATGGAAGCTATTAGAGGGCTTGGGCTTGGTGGCACCCCTGGTTGATTTGAGGCACGTAATATGAATCTCATCCAAGTTCAAGAGCGGCTGAAAGATCTGCCGTTGCAGGCAATCATGGGGTATGCCAATGGGATGAACCCAGAGGTGCCCCCGTACCTAGCCCTTGGTGAAATGCAGCGCCGTAAACGCTTGGAGCAAAACCAGCCTGAGCAGTTACCCACTGGCACTGTTAAAGACCAACTGGAGCAGCAAGCTGGGTTGGCTGCGCTTCAGAACATGCGGATGCAGCAGGCCCAACAACAGATGATGCAGGGTGCAGCAGCCCAGCCCATGCCTGTACCGGAGGGTGCCCCTCAACCTGAAATGCAGCCAGAGGCAACTGGTATCGCAAATGCAGCGGCGCAGCCGGGTGTGATGCAGCCTGAAGTTCTTAGCATGGCTGGTGGTGGCATCGTTGCTTTTGCTAAAGGCACAGAAGAAGCTGTGGACTCTTCGTCATATGAAGATGACGAGGATGATGACGATGAAGAAGAGCAGGGGGCTGAGTCTTTACCTGTTGAAGACCGTCCTGTTCCACAGGGCAGGGATATTGAGGGGCTTGTACCAATTGGTCCCGCTCCTTTGAGTCGTCAACCTGAGTTTGCACCGATTGGTCCCGCCCCTTTGGGTCGTCAACCTGAGTTTGAAAAGTTAGGCCCAGGGATTAGTATTCCGCCTCAGCCTGCTCAAGCTATCCAAGCCCCTCAAACTCCACCCGCAGCTCAACCAGCACCACAGGGCCTTGCTGGTCTCCAAGCTCTTGCTGCACAAAGACGTGGGGCTGCACCACAAGCGCCAGTAATGGCTACCCGTGAAAGCATGGCTAGGGAAAATCCGGCTATGTATGGGGTACTGAACAAGCCGGTCGGTGCGGAGTACTTGGCTGGTTTGGAAGCTGCGGTGAAAGCGCAGGCGGCGCAAGATCCTGCTGCACTAGAGCAACTGCAACGCAACAAGCGCATGGACTTGTTTAGGTCAATGATTGCAGCCGGTGAAGCCACTCGTGGGCAAAAAGGACTGGGTGGGTTGCTTGGTGGGTTTGGCAAATCCATGATCCCTGCTATGGAAGCTAGGGCAGAGGAAGAAGCCAAGATAAAGGGGCAGGCTACTGAGCGCCAAATGCTGCTCAACAAGGCCAAGTTTGAGATTGAAAGGTTGCAGCTTGCCCAAGCCAACAACGACCTGAAGACTGTTAACGCTGAGAGAGCCAAACTGTTCAAGACCGCTGTTGACGCATACGTCTCAGGAAACGCACTGCTTGGCAAAGAAATCGCTGCGGCTGCTGGGCTTGAGGGAAGGAAGGTTGCTGCTGCAGCTACTGAACAAGCTGCTCGTATCCGTGCTGCTGCGAAGGGTCAGGGTGCGGCAAAGCAAACTGATCTGGATAAACAGTATCAGATTGAACTTGATGCGTTGCTAGCTAGTGGGGAGCCTAATGATGCCGCTACTCGCAAGCGGGCAATGAACACCGCGCAGGATCGAATTAGCAAGTCGGCTGGCACTTATCGCGCAGAAACCACTGCGCAAGAAAAGGCTGATGCGTGGGTGCAGATGCAGCTCCTCACTGGGCCGAGGGCTAGGGAGCTTCGGGCACTTCGCAGATCCGATCCCGCTGCATATAAGAAAGCATTGGAAGAGCTTGAGGCGGAAGGCCAAAACAGGTATGTTCGCCAGGGTGGCGCACCTGCGCCTAGACCTGCGCCTTCTGCAGCCCCTCTTGGCTCCCCTGGGAACCCAATCAAAATCCCTGGTTGAGGTAATACATGCCGGTTTACGAATTCAGAGGCCAGCACTACGATCTATCTGAAACAGATCCCGCTGCAGCAAAGGCCAAGATCCTTGCGTACATCGGCGCTCAATCTCAGGCCCCACAAGCCCCCAAAACCCCAAGCAAAGAGCGCACTTGGGGTGAGGCAGTTACTGATCCACTGGTTAGTGCAGCCGGTGGTATTGGTTCTCTCATCAAGTTGCCTGGGCAGTTGTACGGGCTGGCTACAGGTGACTTCAGCCCCACGGGGGCGCTTGGCTTTGGGCAGTCGGTAGAGGATTACTGGAAGGCCAAGAAGTCCGAAGGCTTGCTTGCGCGTGAAGCCGAGCGCAAAGCCAAGATCCAAGAAGCTGAGAAGCAAGGGCAGCTTGCTGCTGCAAAGACTGCGTTTGGTGAGACCATCACTGATCCGGCTCTGCTCACTAGCTTCCTGGGAGAAAACATCCCGCAGCTTATCCCTGGACTTGCTGCTGCGCGTGGTGTAAAGGCAGCTACTGGACTGGCTGGGCTGGGTCCTGCTGCGCAAGCAACGGCTGCTGTTGGTGCTGCCAAGGGTGTCGGCGCAGTTCAGCAAGGTGCTGATGTAGGTGCTGAGTCCTACGGAGAAATCTACAAGACGCTCATCAAACAGGGGGCGTCTCCTGATGAAGCCAAGGCTAAAGCCATCAATCTTGCACGTGCGTCTGGCGCGTCGGCTGCGGTCATCTCCATACTTGCCAATTCTCTGCCCGGTGGTAGCGCTATTGAGCGTGCTATGGCTGGTGTTCCCGGCAAGGGCGGACGCCTCATGGGTGCCGTCAAGGGTGGTATTGGCGAAGGTTTTGTAAGTGAGCCCGCTGAAGAAGTTGGTGGTAAGTTTGGTGCCAACCTAGCCCTGCGTGAAGTAGCTCCTGAGACACCGCTGACCCGTGGCTTGGGTGAAACCGCTGGTATGGCTGCTGTGGGTGGCCTCGGTATGGGTGCATTGTCTGGTGCCCTGCAAACCCCTGGCACGGCTGAAGCCGCTCCACTCACACAACAACCCCAAGCCCCAGCCGAGCGCGTCGAGCCAACACTGGGTGCTCAGCCACCTCAGCAACCTACACCCCCCGCTCCACCTGCGCCGGAAGCAAAGCCCGCTGGCTACCAAGAACTGTTTAACAAGTACCGTGGTATGCGGATGTCTGCTGAGAACGCGGACATGCTGGCTCGACAAACTCTTGCAGAGCAGGCTGCCAAGGCTCAACAACCGGAAGCGCCAGCGGCACCAGAGGCCCAACAACCCGCAGCACCTGAAGAAGGTGTGCCGGAAGATTTCCAAAAGCGTGTAGTCGAGCTTACTCAGGAATACATTGATGCGGGAGTGCCCCCGCAGGACGCTGCCATCCGTGCGATGGAGCAGGCACAAGCTGAGGCACAAGCAGATGAGATTGCCCAGAAGGATCAAGAAGGAGCGCCAAGTGTTGCAGCACCTATCGAACCAGCAGTTGGAGAAGGCGTTCAAGTGGCTGGCGAGCCCAGTGCAGGAGCCCCCGCCCCAGGAGTTGGAGAGCCTCCAGCAGGTGGAGTGGTTCCTACTGAGCCGGATGCTGGACGGCCTGATGCAGGAGCAGCAGGGCAGCCGAGTGCAGTAACTGAAACACCGGAGCAAAAAGTACAACGCCTCACCAAAGAAGCGGATGAAGCAGAAGCGCAAGATATAGCCAAGGAAGCTGCATTCCAGCAAAAAGTTGATGCTGCCAAAAAAGATGCTCGCCATCATGCACGCACGGCGCTTGACCAACGCAACGACTACAGTGGCTTGGATGATGCGTTTGACTCATACCGCGAGAACTTTGCGGATACGCTGCGGGAGCAAGGAGTCACTGACCCATTTGTAGTTGAAAGTGCACTCAAGGAATTTGGTGCTGAGGCAGATAGGATTAAGAGTCAGGTTGCTGAGGTAGCTAGAACTCGCAATATCACTGAAGCGGATGCACAGAGTGTTGTCAATCGCACCCCTCCGCCCGCAGCACCTGCAGTACCCACCACCCCACCCACCAAGCGTGGGCGTAAGCCACTTGCACCTGAGCAAAAGGCAGCAAGCGACGAGCGTCGGGCTGAGCAACGTAAGCAAGCCAACGCTGCAGCACGGGAAGTTGAGCAACTCGGCAGGGCTTTGGATGAAGCTCTCAAGCCACTGGATGAGACTCAGTTTGGTGATGAGCAGTCGCTGGCCGACGCTAGGGCCGACAAGCAGCGCGAGAAGGTCAAGGCCATCCGTGACCTGTATGACTTCTCCAGGGCCAACCGCAACACTCCGGGGGCACGTGCTACTGAACTGCTGAAGAACCCAGCGATCACGCCCAAGGAACGTGCTGACATTGAAGCAGGCTACCGCCTGCGCCAGAAAAACAAAGGCAAGATTCAGTCTTCACAAATTGGTGAATCTGCTGCGCCCGCCAAAGCCGACTCCGCATTCCGTGGATTCACTAACGCGACACAGGCGCTCTCACACATCGCCAAGACCGGCTCAGCGTTCCAAAAGTTCCTAGCTAACCGACTGCGCACATCCACGATGGGCGTCAAGTTCGTAGTTGTAGAGAAGGGTGATCCAACACCTGAAGGGCTGAGCAAGGGCGAAGCTGCCAAGGCATGGGATCGTGCACGTGGTCTGTTCGTGCGTGATGACGCCACGGGTGCCCGTACTGTGTATGTCCGAGGTGAGAGCTTCGGTGCCGACCAAGGGGTCAACAACGTCACCGTCCTGCATGAGATCCTGCACGCCGCTACAGTGCAGAAGCTGTACCTTGGCCTCAAGGCTGACAAGCAAGGGTTCTCCCAAGACACGCAAGTCACCAAAGCAACCCTAGAACTGCGTCGGATCATGCGTGTGGCGCAGGATGAATTCTTGCGGTTGAACCGCAGGGGTGCTGTGCCCGAGGGTGTTGCTGCTATCTACGAAGCCACAGATGGCGAAGTGTTTGGTGACGTCCGTGAGTTCTTGGCTTACGGTATGTCTGATCCAGACATCCAGAACTTCCTGAACAACATTGAGGATGCTCCTGCGGCTGAGACTTTCTTCAGCCGGTTCGTTGACGCCATCCGTGACTTCTTCGGTATTGGCGAAGACCAGCACACAGCAATGACCAATCTGGTCAACGTCACGGACAAGCTGCTCAAGGCCAAGGTTGCTGGTGATCTAAAGTTCTTGGAAAAGACAGAGCAGAAGGATGCACAGAAGGCCGAGGCTGGGGCACAGAAGGTTAGTGCTGAGCGCAAGAAAAAGATGTCCGCTACCGAGCGCAAGATTGTGCGCAGCAGGACTGCTCAGGAGTTTGTGGATGGCATCGGCGTACTGACTACCCTGCGTGACCCCAAGCTGCTGATGGATGCGCTTGGCGCTACTGCTGAGACACTGAAGATTGCCAACTTGCGGGCACTATTGCCAGCACTGCAGACCAACATCATTGCAGAGTGGGGTGAGAAGCTAGGTATCAAGGGCTTGGCTGAGACATGGCGTGGCGTGCAGGACATGAGCGCAATGCGCAACAACATCATGATCTCTGCGTCCGAGATAAGCCAAGACTGGCTGAAGCTCCAGCCGGGTATTGTTGGGAAGCTGAAGGGTAAAGAAAACGAGATCACAGCCCTTGCGGATGTGATGCACTACTCCACGGATCGGCAGATTGACCCGACCAAGAGCACCAAGGACCCCGTGCTCAACAATATGTGGAATGACTTGAGTCCACAGGCAAAAAAGGTCTACGAGCAAGTACGGGATTTCTACAAGGCGCAGTACGACCTGTACCGGGCACTGCTTGACAAGCGGATTGCAGAGATGAACATCCCCGGTGATATCAGTGACCCTGATACCGCCAAGGGGCGCTTGATGGCTGACATCAAGAAGCTCTACGAATCCGGCAGCAAGATTGAGCCGTACTTCCCTCTGATGCGCTATGGGGATTACTGGCTGCGCGTTGGTAAGGGCAAGGGCTCAGAGTTCTATATGTTTGAGAGCCCGTATCAGCGGGAGATGTTCCTGAAGCACAGACGGCGTGAGTGGAGTGCTGAAGGTAAGACACCGGATGTTGAGAAGGGCAACAGCCTCGATGGGCTGCGCAACGCTTCTATCCAAAACAACGACGGTACGCTGCTCAAGCAGATCTTTGAGACCTTGGATGAGCCCGGAGCCACCAAGGATCTTGAGGCACTGAAGGATCAGATCTACCAGTTGTATCTGACCACGATGCCGGAGCAGAGTTTCCGCAAGCAGTTCATCCATCGTAAGGGCACTGCCGGTTTCTCGGGTGACGCACTGCGCAACTTTGTCACCTCGTCGGTAAACATGGCAAACCAACTGTCGCGCCTGCAGTATGGGCCGAAGTTGCTGCAGTCGATCAAACGTGCTGATGGCTCCTTGGAGGAAATGCCCAACAAGGACAAGTTGGAGATGCTGGTGCGCGAGATGCAGAAGCGCGTTGAGATGGACGTGTACCCAGAAGTCACGAATCCGTTCCTCAACGAAGCAGCCAACATTGCGAACAAGTCAGCGTTCCTGTACTTCATGACCTCGGTGAAGACGGCTGTCTCTCAGCTTGCTTCGCTACCTATATTCGGTTTCCCCGTTCTTGCTTCTCGGCACAACCCAGCAGCGGTTGTCAAGGAGATGAGCAGATTCATGCTCCTCTTCAACGAGTTTGGGGTCACCAAGAAGAACGAAGATGGGTCAATCAGCTTTGTTGCACCTACGATTGCTGAGTCCAGGGTGCTCACTGAGGAAGAGAAGCGTGCGGTTGAAGAGATGACGGAGCGTGGGCTGGCGGAAGTCACCATGACTTACGACCTCATGGACCGCAAACAAACTCCGACGACCAAGTATGCGGGTGCATGGCAGGCAACCACCAACGCTATGGGTGCGCTCTTCCATCACACCGAGCGGATCAACCGAGAGGTGATGTTCCTGACTTCGTTCCGGCTGAGTCGGAATGAGGGTAAGTCTTTCGAGGATTCAATCGAGCAAGCGGTCAGCGATACCTACGCTGCACTGGGTAACTTCACTGCTCAGAACCGCCCACGTGTGATGCGCAGTCCTGCCGGTCGAGTGCTGCTCCAGTTCAAGACGTTCCCGGCATTTGTCACCACCTACATGGTGCGTAATGCTTACCGTATGTTTGCGGATATGGACCCGGCTGCGCGTAAAGAAGCACGTATTCAGTTTTTCGGAACCTTGGGTATGTCCTTTGCACTTGCTGGGTACGTGGGTATCCCTGGTGCATCATTTGCCTTTGGCGTGGCGCAGTCAATCATCAACGCCATGAAGGATGAGGACGACGAAGACCCACTTGAGAAGCGTGATCTGGAGCTTTGGTTCCGCACCGTGTTTCTGCCCAATCTGTTTGGCGACTTCAAGATCGGTGACAAAAAGCTCGGTGAGATCCTTGAAGCTGGCCTGCTCAACTCTATGAGCGGCTACGACCTGTCCAGCAGCTTGAACATGAACAATATGTGGTTTCCTGACTTGAAGGAGTCGGCCACGTATGCCCAAGGTGCAATAGAAACAGCTATGGCCTTCATCGGGCCGTTCGGTAGTCTTGTAGGTAAACAGTTCCCTGCAGCTATTGACGACTTCCAAGCTGGTCGCACGATGCGCGGGTTTGAAAAGCTGCTGCCTAACTTGTTCCGTCAGCCAGTAACCGCTGCACGGTATGCTGAAGAAGGCGCAACCACTACAACCGGTGCGCCCATCCGTGACCCAGAAGAGTTCACCAAGGGCCAGCTTGCCATGCAGGCGTTGGGTTTCAGAACCGAAGGGCTTGCCAAGATCCAAGAGATGAACTTCAAGGTTGAGGCACTGCGGCAGAAAGTGCTGCAGGAGCGGGGCAAACTCATCAACCGACTCGACACCGAGCTTACGCAGGGCGATGAGACCGCAGCCGACAACGTCATGGAGAAGATCCTTGAGTTCAACTCCAAGAACCCTGCGGTACGCATTGAAGCCGACATGCTCAACAAGGCGTTGCTGGCTCGGGCTAAGGCACGGATGACCTCCGACCGTGGCTTCAAGGTTGACGACAAGCTGTACCCGTATCTGGTGGAACTGCTTGACCCGTCCCGAGAGTTGCTTGAGCGCGAAGCCGCCAAGTAAAAAAGCCCCCCGGATTGCGCCGGGGGGCCAAGAAGGTAACTAGCCTTCATCAGGGAGAACGCAAGGCAACCAAGCTCTTGCCCATCCAGTGTAAGCTAGTCTCTCCAGACCCGCAAGCCACGCACCCCGTCCACGATCACTACCTTAGTGATAACCCTGATGCCATGCTTGCGGGTGAACTCCACAAGCTGCTCCTTGGCCTCGGTGCAGTTGACGCAGGGTATGAAGAAGGAGTAACCGGGCTTGAACTTGGCCCAGTTAACCCTGTACTTGACTGTCTCGATCTCCATTGCCGGCTTCCACGAATCCGTAGAACTCCCCCTTGTCAGCATCGAGTTCCAACACACGAACCGCAGGGGAGATGACCTTCATGCCCTTTGACAGGCGCTTGTTGATGGTGCCGACCATGATGCTCTTGGCTGTCAGTTGCTGGATCAGGTCCTTGTAGTTGATCTGCCGCTCGACGCAATACTTGCGGAATGCACTGACCGCTATGTACATCCTGTGTGTATCTGGCTCGTAACGTACAAGCAACTCGCCCTTGGGTTCCATCGACGGCAGTGCGTCCAGATTGGTCCGTGCATCGGCCATGCCGTTGACCACCAGAGTGTTCTGGATGTGGCTGTTCAAAAAGTCACCAATCGTTGAAGTGATGGCAGGCAGTGGAGGGGTGATCTCGCCACGCATCTCCTTGAGCATGTTGATCAGCCAGTCATAGATGGCCTTCATATCGTAGTCGTGCAAGCCAAGGCTCTTGGCGATCAGGCCCCCGGTGATGTTGCACGCAGCCACTGCCGACCAGAACCGCTCCCGACTGCTGAAGTTGACCTCCTTGTCGATCTTGGCCTGCACAGCCCGCAGAGTCTTCTTCACCTCGTCCAAGTTCTTGACGAGCCACTCGGCGTAAATTTCCCCAGCGTGTCCGTAGTTCTCAAGCAGTTGGTGATCGAACATCTGCTTGCCAAGCTCCATCGGGATGATGTCGGTCGGTTCAATCCTGTACTCAAGCAAGCGCATTGACTCACCGTCTGGGCTGTCCTTCAGAGCACCCAGTTTTTCGTAGAAGCTAGCGTTTGCAGAACACAGAGTCATGCTCTGCCAGCTTGTGAGGTTTATCCGCTCCTCGTTGGTGGAGGCTTTCATGCGGTTCTTGCCACGCCCCTGCGAGATGCTGTAGACCAGATCGGAGAACTCCTGCGGGGTGGTGTTCGTGATCTCATCAATCGTGTTGAGCACGTTGTTCATCACACCGAGGCGGTGCATCTTGGAATTGAACGTGTCCTTCCAAATTGAAGCCAACTCTCGTGGGTGCCCAAAGATGCTGTTCGCCACATACAGGATGGTGGACTTGCCCGAGCCTGACCGACTGTGAATCAAGTTGATCATCGCCCCGCTGATACCGGTGAATCTCAGCAAGAGTGAGCCAAACCCACTGAGTGCAGCAAACGCATGGGGCTCCAGCCCCTTGGCCTTATACAGATTGAAGACTTCCTTCCACTTCTCCAGCGACCCCACGGGGGTCATGCTGTCCACAATCGTCTTGGTTGCTGAAGACGGTGGGCTGTAGAACGTGCCTTCAATCGTTACTTCTCGGTCCCCGATGATGACCTTCGTGTCGTTGTCGGTCCAGCCAAATTGTGTTCTCATAATTTCAGCCTTGTGTGTTACCTGTAAGTTCTTGACGGACAGGATGAGGTAGTTGATGAGCATGTCCATCTGCTTGTTACCAGCAGCGACCCCGTGCTTTGCCAACTCTTCCCGTAGCTTTTCCTTGACCACGAGTGCCGACAGCGGCACCGTGAACTCCGATACCCCATCCTGCGGCAGGTGCAGTTTGATCAGCGCAACCTCCCCCATAAGTGGGTCACGCATGCGCTTGACTACGTAGATGTTGTTCTCGTATACGAGCTGCGGCTCTTCTTCCCCGCCTGGGACACGGAAGTAAATGGCTCCGTTCTTGGACCTGAAGTACGGTTCAGGGATCGGAGATAGTGGCCGAGCAGGTGCATCTTCTTCTGCCCCATCGCCGTCGTCAAAGTCTTCAGCGTCGGCAATCTCAGTGCCGAGCATGATGGGGGACTTGAACTTACCCTTGTGCTGGCACCCATCGCAGCCATTGGGGTTCTCTCGCTCAAACGTGGTGCAGAAGTGTGGGCCACCGATGTCCTCGGCCTTGGCTTCTGTCTCACCCTGCGTGTAGTTGGGGTGGCGCTCAGAGATCTTGTGGATTGCAGCTTCTCTGTCTACACAGTGTGTGGCTATGGACAGTGCCGAGCGCCACAGGTTGTAGCTGATTTCATCTTGGTGCTGATAGCAGTACAGCAGTTGGTTGCAGCCTTCTCCGCTGGCCGACTTGATCATGATGGTCTTGAACCGCTTGACCCGGTTCTCAAACATTGACTCCATCAAGGGGCTCAGGCGTCGGGGTATGAACTCCCGATCTTCTTCTGGCTCAGGGGCACTGATGAGTGCCTTCCACGTATCGTAGTCAGTGGTGTCGTACTGTTTGTCAAGGACTGAAACATCGCATTTCAGTCCGTTCTTGAAGTTATACGTACCAGGGATGCGTAGAACTCTGGACGGCTCAAACACCGAAGTGTCCACAACGAGCCCCGACTCAACTGCTAAGTCACGCAGTCGGTGCGACAAGGCCACCCACATATTGCGTGGGATGGTGGCGCTCAGAATCCAGTAGAAGTGCAGGCCATAGCCTGAGTCCACCACGATGGGCCTGGGCAGCTTGTGCTGCTTAACGAACCCTATTACCGCTTGCAGTCCAGTTGCTTGGTCTACGTAGCCGGTGATCTTGCCGTCTTTGTTCGGCTGTGCTTTCTCCTCTCCACAGTCAATGTCCATCCACAAAGCGCGGAAAAAGCTAGCGTTCTGATGTGTGCGGTTGTCCTGATCTCCATACTTGGCGCAGCCAAAATATGCGTCGAACTTGTTTTCAACAAGCCACTCGATCTGCTTGTCAAAAGACTCCCTGTCATCGAAGAACTTCTGGCTTATGTACCTGCCGCTACCAAATGCGCAGTACCTCCCCTCCGGGGGCAACACCGCTGCAAGCAGATCAAAGCTGGTCATTGTTTTTTGGGGTGGCTAGGGCAGTACGGGGCCGAAGCCCCGTACCACTCACTAACGGATTGATGTCACTTGCACAAGGAAGTCATGTAGCTTTCGATGCGCTCGGTCATGCTTGCGCTAGGCTCACACTCACCCCAGAACCAGTTGTAAACGGTCATGCGGGTAACTCCAAGCTGATCAGCAACTACATTCACGGGCACATTCTTGGCTATGCAAAGCCTGCCAAGCGCAACACCCAACGACTGGCTGTCTGACCGTTTGTTGGCCTCAACCAGCCGCAGGCTGTATCCGTAGCTCATGCTTATTCCTCGTCACTCCAAGCAGCGACAACGTCGGCCAGCTTCTTCTTGGGGGCTGGGGCGTCATCTTCCTTTTTGGATGCACGCTTGGTCGGCTCAGGAACGTCCTCGGCTTCCACAGCCTTCTTTGCAGGAGCCGCTAGCGCCGGTTGTTTGCCCACACCATCAGCCTGGGACGGAGTCATCACCACAAGTGCCTTGACCTGCTCGGTATTGGCAACCTTCTGGGCAACTTCAAACTCGCCACGGTTGATGTACCGTGCCGGAGCGAACAGAACTGACTGGTTGTCGTTGTTCTCGTTGAAGCTGATGCGTGTGACCATGTAGTCCACGCTCTTGCCGTTGTTGCTGAGGTACTTGGTGTAGTTCTCAAACGTGTGGGCGTTGTTACCGTCACCGTCACCGAAGAGGGACTTGGATGCCAAGTTGATCTGATAGACCTCCCCTTGCAGGGAAGTATCAAAGTCATCCTCCAGCATCACCGCGAGTCGCCGTGAGTAGCGGCACGCCTTGGATTGGCCCTGCCCTGAACCCTTGATGTTCTGGGGGCAGTTGTCGCAGCTAGAGGCTTGCGGGTTGGCAGCACGTGCGTCAGGAGTACGCCCGTCGTTGGAGAAGCAGTCCGGCGCAGTCGGCTCGGCATCGGGGCTCCACGCCTTCATGTAGAAGATGCGGCCCACACGAGGTGCGGCGTTGACAATGATGACATTCAAGTCACCCTTGATCTTGCCCATCGGCTCACCACCGACCATCTTCGTCCAGATGCCGTTCTTGGGCACCAGACGCTTGGCACCAGTCTTACCCGCGAGGGTCTTGGTGAGTTCGCTAACCCCAGCTTGCTGCAGGAAGTCGGGGAGTTCTTGGTTGAGGAGTTGAATGTTGCTCATTTCACTTTGCTCTTCTAACGACCACGGTGTATTCCTTGTCCTGATTCAGACCTTCAGGCAAGGTGTCTGGGTTCTCTTCAAGAAACTGCTTCATGTTTGATTGATGAAGCCGCCTCTCCAGCAGGGCAAATGCACCATGATCTTTGATGAACCGGTACATAGATTCCCAGTCATTCGTCCAATACCGTGTTTTGATTGAACGGATGATCGTCCCTGCATTCGTGTTGATGCTGTTGACATCTAGCTTCTTGCAGACATCCAGCATCTTCTGTTCTATCTCTTTCAACTCTGTTGAAAGCTCACTGTCTAACTTCTCATACTCAGCTTTGAGTTCGTTGCGCTTGTCACGCACGCCTACGTACTTCGCTGTGAGATCACTGAGGGGCACTTCGCCCTGAACTTCTGATACGTCCATCGTTACTCCTAACATTGTTAGTCTGTGTGGGGAACCCACGCGACCTACTGTAGCCTACTTTTTTACTTTGTCAAGAGTCTTGAAGCTCTTGTCGGTAAAGTTCAACCACCTTCTCGTGGTTGCTAATGTTGCTGCGCAACATGGCGTACAGCTTGCTCTCCACCGGACTGCCCTTGATGTGCACCACGGTCATCGCGTTGCGCTGGCCTGGGCGGTTGATACGGGCGTTGGCTTGGAGGTAGGTCTCCACACTGGTCACGGGAGCGTACCAGACGATGGTGTCGGCGGCGGTTAGGGTAAGCCCGTGTGAAGCAGCTTGCGGCTGGATGATGAGGACCCTGGGGTTCTCCTTGTTCTGGAACTCAGTAACCAGAGCACTACGCTTGTTGACAGGCACATCCCCGTTGATGACATCACAACTGATGTTGTGCTTCGTGAGGTACTCTCTGATCTTGAGGATGGTGTGCGTGAAGGGCACGAACACAAGCACCTTGTGGCTTGCCTCCTCGATCACTTCCCTGACGGCTTGCAGTCGGCTGCTGGCGTCGAAGTCCACCACCCCGCCGCTGTCCGTATATATGGAGCCGCACGCTATCTGTAGCAGCTTGTTGAGCTTGACCGCTGCATTCATGGCGGAGATCTCTTCGTCCGCTGCCTCGATCAGCATCTCGTTCTTGAGTTCCTTGTAGAACTTAACCTGCTGTGCAGTTAACGGTGCTTCTCGATCCACATACGTGAGTTCTGGCAAGTCCAAGCACTGCGCTTTCTCAAACCTGATGGCAGGCTGCAGCACTTGGTGCACGATTGACTTGGCCGAGTCCTTCGGTGCCCAGCGGTACTGGGTCACCGGGTACATCACCATGTCTCTGAACTGACCGAAGAACAGTGGCACGCCCTTGGGGTTGACCATCTTAGCCAGCCCGTATGCGTCAACTGGAGACTGAGCAGCGGGGGTGCCGGTGAGCATCCACAGACCTTTGACGTGCTTCATTACGTCCCGCATGGTCTTCCATCTGTCAGTCTGCGCATTCTTGTACGCCGACGCCTCATCGATCACCACAAGGTCGAAGCCCCCGTGGATGATCTCGTTCTTGACTATCTCCACGCCGTCAAAGTTGATGACGACGAACTCGGCTGGGCCGGAGACAATCTTCTTGCGCTTGTTTGAGCTACCGTAAGCTACGTCTACATGCCTGTGCACAGCGAACTTGAACAAGTCCTGCTGCCATGCCGAGTGCATGATCGACAGAGGGCACACAATCAGCACGCGCCGTACAAGCCCGAGGTTCATCAGGTAGTCGGTAGCCCATATAACTGAGGCTGTCTTACCTGTACCCTGCTCGTTGAAGCAGAAGGCTTTGCGGTTTGCCACCAAGAATGATGCAGTCTCTTTCTGGTGCGCGAAGGGCGAGAGCCCAGCGGGGCAGGGCCACTTGTACCCTGCCAAGTAATCAGTTCTGTCCATTTTTACCTCACTTCTAACACTCAAACCCACTAACTTACTGCGCAGCAGTCTTCACTTCTTCTCCCCCTTGTGATGCAGGTTGCGGCTACGGTTCTTTGATGGTGCTTCCAGCTTGTAGCCGTCCTTGTTGGAACCACCGTTGGCGAACGCTTTGTTGTGGGATACGTCCTTCCCAGTGCGGTCTACGCCCTTGGCATCTAGTGCCCTGCGGGCACGTTGGCGCTCCATGCGCTTCTCGTGTTCACCACGCTTCTTCTGCAACTCGTACTCGTGCGCATAAGGACGAGGACTCTTCGTGTATGGCATACCTAGCTCCTGTTGTGCTCACAACTCTTCACCGGGCAGAACCTGCACAGTGGGCCACTGACAGGGTTCCACACCCCGCTCTTGAATGCGCTCTTCAGACGGTTGAGGTCAAAGGTGGCGCTGTTCATGTACAACTGCACGTTCTCGGCAACGTGCTTCTTCTTCACAAACTCGTTGCTCACCACGAACAGCAATGCTGACTTGATCACCTTGATCTTGGGGAACTTGGCGAACACAGCCACAGCCATGTAGTCCAACTGTTTGGTGTCGGCGTACTTGGCGTTCTTGCTGGTCTTGTAGTCCACCATGTGGGCAACACCGTTGTCCTCGTCAACGATCAGCAAGTCAACAATGCCATGCCACCAAGCATTCGGCGCGTCATAGTCACACGCCTCCAGCTTCTCAGTTATCCCCATCTTGATCTCACAGTATTTCTCACCGGGGATCTTCTTCAACGCCTCAATCGTCGGGATCATGTAGTCGTACTTAGCCGGGATTGGGACACCGTCGGCAACGTGATCCTCAGCAGCCTTGTGCACAGCCGAGCCATACAGCGCGGACTCGTGCGGACGATCAACTACGTCCTTGGCTACCTTCAGATGGAAGTACTTCTTGGGGCACTGTTGAAAGGTCTTCAGACTGCTGTAAGACCAAGTCGGCATGTTCAACGCAATGTCTCCTTACCCTGCATGATTGCAAGCGAAGCGCTCAGGATACGCGCCTCCACACCAATCTTCAAGGCCAATTCGTTGGCGGCTTCGTAGTCTTTGTTAAGGCACAGGTCATGGCACTCACGTGCCAGCCTCTCAATGTTGATGAGGGGCATTGCATAGTCAACGATCTCAGCAGTCACCATAGCTTTTTCCATATCCAGCTTCACAGTTCAAAGGAAGTTCAGCAGCCCACCTGGGCCGTAAACGCATACACAACTCGACGTACTCTTTAGCCCGCTCGGCTTCATCTTCAGGGGCGATGCAAGCCACAGCATCGTGCACGGTCATCACCACTTTGTACTTCTTGGCAATCATGAGCATCTGCTCACCGATGACGATGCGGGCCAGAGCTTGGCAAACATTCTCCACCACCTTGCCCCCGTAGATGCGGTTGGGCACGGTCGTTTTCCCTTTCTTGGTGTCGTAGACGTACTCTGTTTTGTCTGAGTCTGAGTCAGGGTCCTTGCGTTTACGCAGGTTCGGATACTTCAGGTACAGCCCATTGGGCAGGAGGATGCCCCGCTTACCGTCCACGCTCAGGATGTCGTCGCGTCCGAAGGAGTCGGCGTTGTTGCCGATGATGGAGTCGAGGATCTTCTGTGCCCGCTTCCAGAGTTCAGGAATCCGAGGGTATGTTTCTCGGTAGACGTTGATGATGCGCTGGCACTCGGCTTCTTCCAATTTGACGCCGAAGGTCTTGAGTTGCGCTTGGAACTTCTTGGCCCCCATCCCGTAACCTGCACCAAGGACCGTTTGCTTGCCGACAAAGCGCTCATCTTTCGTAATCGCGCCAATAGCCTTGCCGTAGATAGCAGCAGCCATGATTTTGTAAACGTCCTCACCTTTTTCAAACGCCTCCACCAAGTCGTTCTGTCCAGCTAGCCATGCCAGAGTACGTGCTTCGATCTGAGATGAGTCAGAGTCAAGCATCACGTAGCCCGCAGGGGGGATGATCGCGTACTTCAACGCACCACCACGCGGCAGGTTCTGCAGATTCAGCTTGTCGTCCCCGCCCCAGCGCCCAGTGTGCGCAGCGTAGTAGCGTAAGGGAACGGGCATCGGCCCTCGTTCAGAGATACCGATGAACCGCTGGGTCCGCGTCTCCTCCAGCGTGGATTTCGTACCGAGCCGAGCAGCCACCAGCGCCTGTACGTCCGGGATCTCGTGTTCCAGCAGTGCCTTGAACTCTTCGTCGGTTTTTGAGAATGCGTAAGTCTCCTTGCCCGTCGTTGGGCTCATCTTCATCGGTGGCTCGACACCGTATGCCTGCAGCAGCACAGCGAACTTTGGGTTGCTCATAAGGTAGTCGGATGTAACACCCTTGACTACGAGGACACCCATCAAAGCCTCTTTGCTCTCTTGCACTTGCCTCAGATGGTTGGTTAACAGTTTGTTACTCAACTGGAGCACCGGCTCCGAGAACATGCGGATGGTCAGGTCAATTAGCCGTAGCTCTAGCTTGGGGAACGTCTCGGACATGGCGGCAAATAATCTCCACGTCAGCGCCACATCGTTCTTGCAGTATTCACCGTACCGAGCCAACTCAGTCGGCGTGAAGTCCGCTCGGCGTTTGCCCAAGGCGTTGAGCACCTCGTCGCCCTTGACCCCTAGTTCGTAGTGCTTCGCAAGTACTGCCAAGCTGCCACCAACTTCTGTACCGTGCAGTGCACGGCCCATGCTGAGAGTGTCCAGCCAACCTTTAGGATGGATATCAAAATGCCAGCTAAGAATAGCGGCGTCAAACATAGCGTTATGAGCGAGTGCAAGATTGCTCCCGAAGTCGAACGACTCAAGGAACTCCTTCGTCTCCTTACGTGTGCCAGAAAACCATACAGGCTCATCGCTACCTACTTGTACTGAAACACCTATAACTTCGAAGTCTGGACTGCGAACGTACTCTTCCGTGGTTAACTTTGTTAGGCTGAACTCGCGGCTGTAGTACGTCTCCGTGTCCACCGTGATGATTTTCAAGTCAGCTCCTTCAGCTTCAACTCAAGCAAGTCAAGCGTGTCTTCCCGAATCACAAGCGTGACCCCCCCTGCTTTGTCGATCATGTGTAGGTTCTTGTCTTGGAGTGCCGTGGTTTTGCCTTTGCCTGCCTTGGCCTCGATAGCCATGAAGCGTCCGCGTATACAGCACAGGAAGTCGGGAACCCCCGAGTTCCCGTACATCGTGCCAATAGGCATTGCGTAGTACACGTTGTACTTGGTCAGGAGATCCTTGATCTTGGCCTTGACCTTTGACTCGGGGGTTGCTGCCATGATCAGCCCTTCTCAATCTCACGTTGCAGATACCACAGCGCCTTCTGAAGGTTCTCCATCCGGTCACCTTTGTGGTCGGCACGGGTTACATACTTGACCACGTTGCCCAGGCGATAGTTCAACCCCTTGGCCTCGATGAAGTCGATGGTCTCGATGCCACCAGTCTTGTAGTGCGGCGGGTGGTTGACCATGTCTATGGGTTCCTGCGCACCCATGTCTTCTTGGGGTTGTTGCACGGCACCGAGGGTGATGGTGGTTGGTTGGGAGGAGATAGACATTGCGAGTGTTTTCCAGGCGGGTTCGGCTTTTGCCGTGGCTTCCATCTTCATCTTGCTACGAACAACATATACGTTGGCAGGGGTTACATTCAACGTAACGGCTGCATCCCTTGGCTTGGCGTTGGGGTGCTTGGTGAAGTAAGCACGGATGCGTGCGGCGTCAGTCATTTTCTTGCGTCCCATTTTGGGCTCCTTGTTGGGCTAGTTGGTTGTTGACGTAATCGGTAAGAACTTCTCTCATCTTCGCCTGCATGCTGTCGGGGTACTGGGTTTTGTAGAACTCCAGTACGTGCTTTTCCATACGCAGGCTCGTGCAAAACAGCCGTGGCTTCTTACCGGGACCACGACCCTTCTTCACTTTGGGTTGTTCATCATTCATAAAAGTGCATCTCCAGATTCTTGCGCTTGTGCATAAGCTGACTTACGCGGCGCAGCGTTTACAAAACATCTTCCTTCTTTGTAGCTGAACATAAAGGGCCAGTTCACCACGGCATCTTTTGGAGCGCGGACGTATCGAACTTCGGTTCCTTTGGCTTCTTCTTGTAGTTTGACTTCGGTGTGTGGCGCATCACTTTGTCTAGAAACTGATGCGCCTCCGTAGGCATGGTCGTCGTCTTGCTGACCTTCTCCTCCGTTATCCAAGAGTTGTGGCATGACTTGCATATCCTCCTGCGCCATACCATGTCCTCTGTTCGTCGGGACTCTGGTGTAAGTTGTTTGATACTGCCGCACTTTGGGCATTTCATTTCTCCCCCTTCAGATACCGCTCCACCGCCCGAGCGAAGTGGTGGTGGAACCCACCGTTCTGGTGCCACAGGTCAGCGATGACCTCGTCTGTGAGGGTGCGTTCAACCGCATTTGCCATGCGGTTCACTGCTCGGTCCACGCTGCGCTTGGCTTGTTCACTCATGCCGTCCACAAACCCGCGTTCGTAGTCTTCGTTCGGCTTCTCCAGCGCGGCTTTGAGGGCGTTGACTGTTTTGTTGAGATTGCTTCCCGGCACAAGCCAGAATTCAGATCTTGCGTTTGTTACTTTGATGAACTCCAGCGCTTGACGCGCAGCGTCTCTCAGGTCACTCATCTTCCACCTCCACAAAATCTCCGTTAGGACACGGACCATGCCCGACCCACGGGCCGATCCACACTTGGCGCATAGCCTCGGGATGCACAGGATTCATGTGCACGTTCCTTGCGCATTGTTTGCACTGATCGAGCAGTGGGTTGCTCTCACAGCGGGCGAAGTCTTGGGGTTTGTAGTTCACGGGTTCCCTTCCCTAATCTTGGTGTTTATCTCATGCGCGTTGTTGTCACTGATGCACAGGCCCGTGACGATGCGGCAAGCACGGTCACGCTCGGCAGCGGCGACAAGCGCGGCGAACTTTTCAAGCTCCTCGTCCCAATCTTCGTAGGCATAACTGACATCCGGCTCATCGCAGGCGCTGTAAATTGGATTTAACCCAGCCTCCCGAGCCATGCGGATGATGTCGTCGCGGGTCATGCTTGCCCCTCCGCTCGTGCAATGGCGGCTCGGGCCGCATTGATGTCCCTTTGCAAGTCCCACTTCTTCTGGAAGTAATCTGTAGCGTAGGTGCCCCAATGTTCAATCGCATCGGTTGCATCTTTCAACGCCTGCAGCAGTTCAGCCAAAACACCATTATCAAAATGGTGGCGTTCATGGAGAAGCACATTCTCGGCATGTAAACGCCGCAGTTCGGCCACTGCCTCGTTGCGCTGGTCAATGGCGGCTTCGTACAGTTTCTGCCAAGTCGATTTTGGCTCCTGCTCCTGCTCCGGCTGCTCCAGCGCGGCCTTGAGGGCGACTGCGACAGCAAGGCATTCGTCAGTCATAGACGGCGACCACGCTTCGCATCCGGTGTAGTTCGTCGCTTCTTCCAACGCCTCCAGCGCCTGACGCGCAGCGTCTCTCAGGTCAGTCATAGTTCTTGCTCCTTAAAGCGGCTTCAATGGCGCGGGCGAACCGCTGTATGTGCGCTTCATCAGCCCAATAGTTCTCCGCTGTGTCATTCATCAGGTGCATCGTTTCGTCCCTGTCCAGCCCTCGCCACTCGCGCTTCACCACAACAACGCCCGGACTCTCTCGGCTATCGTGGCATGCACAACCACGCTCGAAACAACCTTCATCAACGATCATGCTTCACTCCTTGCACCGTACTCATGCCAATGCTTCTCACAGATCATGCCGAATGCAGTGCTGCCATCTCTTTGCCAGTACGCAGGAACACCGCCGTGCTGCGACGGACAGCCGCATGAAAGGGTGAACTTGGGTTTCTCCAGCGCGGCTTGCAGCGCCTGCTCCGCATCGCAAGGTTGCTGGCACCCGAGTTCGCGGCGGTAACCGCGCAGGGACTTCAGCGCCTGCTGGGCAGCTTCGCGTAGGGTGGTCATGCGTTGCGCTCCTTCAGCGTGGCCTCGATGGCGCGGGCGAAATGAAGCCTGCCTAGAACGCTATCCAAACAGTTGGCTGCCAAAGTCCAAATATCCTCCTCCGTCAGCCCTCGCCACTCGCGGCGAGGTGGGTGGGTGTACTCGGCACCAAGTTGAAACACGCCAAAACCTTCTCCTTGTAGCGCCTTCAGCAAAACAAGTCCTGCATCAATGTTGTCGCCTGCCGAGCAGCGTCTGGCGGTCTCAAGCGCCCTGCCAAGTTTTGAGGAGGCGACATTGCCCGGTTGCTCTGCGTATGTGTAAGCGCGTTTTGTGGTCGGCAGATCAAACGCGCTCCCGTTGGTGCCAATGAAGCACGCCACCGGCTCCTGCTCGTGCTGCGGATAAACGCGCTCATCAGGTCCCGCCAGAGACTCGTACTTGCCGCGCCACATATCGGCTCGGGCCTTTTCCTTGCGGTATAGGTCTTCCCAATCCTGCTCCGGCTGCTCCAGCACAGCCTCAATCTCCTGATTTGCATCAGTCAGGCGTTGCAGTGCTTCCTCTGTCAGCGCGGCGCGGAGGGCGATTACCGCTGGATGGTGCGGCATGAATACCGTCTCCAACGCCTCCAGCGCCTGCTGGGCAGCGTCTCTCAGGTCAGTCATTTCATGCTCCTTCCAATATCTCAGCCGCAGCCCTGACGATGGCTAATCGGGTGGCGGCGTATCCGTCTTCACCGCACTTCTCCCAGTCCTCTCTTGTATAGCGCAAGGTGTAGAAGGGTAGGCATCTCACCGCCAGCCTTAACGCATCGCCGTCGTCGGTGAGGGCGTTCCACCAACTTTTACCCGGCTCCACACCTCGGTACATAAACGCGCCGTAGTCGTCGCTCCAAGCACCAAGCGTCAGCCCCGCCGCCTTCGCAGCGGCCTCAAGTAGTTCGCGGTCACTCATTTCATCCACTCCGGTTTCTTGGGCAGCGGTGCCCAGCCAACGTAACCGCCAATACCGGGTTGGTACTGGCCGTAAACAGCAACGCCACCGTCAGTCAACAACTGGACCTTGGCCGACAAGGGGCATGTGTGCAGGGGCTGCCAGAAGTAAGTCTGGTCCACCGCAACGGAGCGGTCGTTGTTTAGTTTGACGGTCATGCTGCCTCCGCTTTCTTGATGGCGGCGCGGGGCGACCCATGCTTGTTCTTCAGGTGTCCGTCGCGCAACAGCAGGCGGATTTCCACCAAACGCTCATTGATGGCATGTCGTATTTCTGTATTACCAATCGCGTCGTTCTCCATTTCCAAAGTGTCGATGCGCTTTTGCATGGCGGACACTTGCGGTTTGGTAATCCCAAGGTCAACGGTAGTCATACTTATCCTCCCCCTGCACTTCGTGCTGCATACCCATCATGTGCATAGCTTTACGCACCGCGTCGGTCAGGTCGAGCCAGTCGTTCCAACCCACTACCTGCCCAATTTCCACGCGGGCCACGATGCCGTCCACAGCTTCAACCGTAGCAACCACATGGCCGTGCATCTCTTCGTCATAGATCTCAATCTTGACGGGGTTCACAACGAGTTTCATTTCAGTCTCTCCTTGAGCATGGCGTCGGCCAATACATATGCGGAGGTGACAATAATCGGCACTTGTTCTGGCCTGCAATCAATGTCGTTCGCAAGCATCCCCTGCATCGCCTTCGCGGCGAAGTAATCGCGCACCGAAAGACCTGTGTAAACAATCTTTGCTTCTGGAATCCCGATGGGGAATGCAGGGCCGCCCGTAGCCTTCACTTCCTGCGCTGCATCCCATTGCTCTTTCTCTGTCATACATCCTCCTTCAACA
>Ga0315903_10002793_pt1 | contig 24972 bp, 32 predicted proteins | sample LakEriMetagenome_7_FD_203524 | JGI IMG/M metagenome (GOLD analysis project Ga0315903, IMG submission 203524) | Freshwater fungal communities from buoy surface, Lake Erie, Ohio, United States - Buoy 2 MA119 | ecosystem: Environmental > Aquatic > Freshwater > Lake | place: USA: Lake Erie, Ohio... | reverse complement strand
AGAGCCTGTCACAGCAGCCGGGGAACTGGCGAGAGCCCCGGGACAACGACCGCGCAGGGTAGGGTTCAGGCCTTGGCGTAGGGCACCAGCACCTCTGCCAGCATCGGGAAAGGTCACCAATTCCCGATTCAAAGTCATCAGGGTGGTGATGGCCGCTTCGGCGCTGGCGGCGAACAGGCCATCCGCTGGGCGGGTCCCATGGCTGGGATCGATCGGCGTGTGCTGCATCACAGGCGTGGTGTACCCGCCTGATTCATCCAGCAGGCATTGGATCACCGCGGCTCTTCTCCCATCCACTGAACCCCGTCGCCGTAACCCAGCAGGGTGCGATCGGCGGTGAGCAGGGTCAACCGCTCCCGGGCGCCCTGGGCCACCAGCAGGCGATCGAAAGGATCACGGTGAATTCTGAGAAGGTGCTGTACGCCCAGCACATGGTCGACCTGGATCGGCAGTTCCAGGAATCCCTGCTCGATCAGCCCCATCCGCAGGGCGGGTGGGTTCACCTGGAAATCATCACGTCCCAGGGAGGCCTTGATCGCCAGCTCCCAGATGCTCACAACACTGAAATGAATCTCGCGCCGCCGATCCTCCAGCTCGGCCGCCAGGGGATCGCCAAGCCGTTGCGGCGTGTAGCCGACCCAGACCAGAAGCTGGGTATCCAGCAACAGGCCCTTCATCCCCGCTCGGCGGCAGGCTCAGAACCCAGATCGAACAGGGCGTTGATCTCGTCTTCAAAATCGCGCTTGAGATCGGCCTCGATCCGGGCTGTCCCCGCCAGAAACCCCAGTCGGCGGGGAGGCCGCTCATCGCTCACAGGCATCAAACGCACCAGGGGCTTGCCGGCGCGGGCAATCACCACCTCCTCGCCGGCCAGGGCCCGATCCACTTAGCGCGAAAGGTGGGTCTTGGCGTCGTGGAGGTTGACCTGCATCGCCGGAACGGCAACGAACTTAGTCAAGGCTAACGGCTAAGTCCGAGCCTCAAGTGCCTCACGGGCGGATCTGGGCCGCATCGGCCAGGTGGCCGGCACCTTCTCGCAGGGCCGGAACAGGCTGCTGACGGCGCCGATCTGCTCCCGCAGGGCGAAAGGCAAGTGCACCACCCCGCTCGCTGAACGGAAGGGGCAGGCACGGAGCAAAACCGGAGCGGGCCAGGAGGAGGCGGGTTTCGGCCTCCACGGCCTCACAACTGAACAATGCAGGCGGCAGGCGGCGGAACCGCTCGAGCGCCCAACGGTGGAGGGTGTCGTTGCGACGGAGCAGGGCCACCCAGGAACCGGTGTCGGGGAGCACCGCCATGGTCAACGAGCGCTGAAACCGGCCAGATCCGCCACCCGCTCGAAGGACGCAGGGGCCGGCTGAGCTTCCATGCCGTCGGCGCCTTCCAGCAAGGCCTTGAGGGCCCGGCACATCCGCTCCGATTTGCTCAGCCCACCCAGTTCTCGATCCTCAGGTCTGGGTAGTCGGCAAAGTCCCGCGGGTTGTTGGTCACCAGGATGAGATGGAGGGAAAGGGCGTGGGCGGCGATCAGCTTGTCGAGCGCGTCACGCCGTCGCTCCCGGCTCGCCTGCCGCACCAGGCCATAGACCCTGGCAGCCCCAGCATCGAAAGGAGCGATCGGCACCTCGCTCAGAAAACGGTCAAAGGCCGCACGGTTGCGGTCGGCCTCCTGAGCGGATGCCACCACTCCGTACTCGAGTTCCGCGGCGGTGATCGCCGAGATCAGCACCTCCCCGACCATGCAGGAGGAGAAGCGCTCCGCCACCTGCGCTGGCTGGTGCCTCATCAGGTAGATGCAGATGTTGGTATCCAGCAGGTAGCGGGGCCTGAGGCTCACAGCGCATCCCGTTCCTGCTGTTCGTCTTGCTCACGCCCTTCGGCCATGAAGGAGGGCGAGAAGGAAGCCAGGGCCTCCAGCGCTCCAGTGATGCGTCGTCCGGTGGGCCTGATGCGCAGCTCATTGCCGCAGCGCTCGATCTCCAGCTCCAGGTCGGAACGCGCGTAGGCGAGCTCGGCCGGGATGCGGACGGCCTGGGAGTTGCCGTTTCGGAACAGGCGCGTCTTCGCCATGCCTGGCGCAGATGTACCTGTACATCCTAACGGGAGAGCATGGGCTGCAGTGGCTGCGGTTGCCGTAGGGGGGCGCAGGAGCTTGTCAGACGACTGATTGCCTGGCCTGGTCGGCGGTAAATGCGGCGCATCAACCAGTTGATTCAAGCCAGCCTTCGGGATCCTTTCGCGGGGATCGGCAAGCTGGAACCTTGGCGCGCAAACCTGGCGGGCTGCTGGTCACGCCGCATCGACGACAACCAGCGTCTCGTCGTTCGACTGGAAGATGATCTGCTGCTGATCCTCGCCTGCCGCTATCACTGCGGCTGAGGTTGGCAAGTGGATGGTGGCTGCTCGTTCTCAGCGACGAGGCCGATGTTCCCTGGCTGCTGCCCCTGCTGGTCGCCGCCGCAGCGTTGCGAAGCAGCCGCTGCCTGGGCCGCTGAGCCGCCCCTCACGGATCAGCAGATCAGTGTTCTCCTCAAGGCCCTGAGCCTTCGATGTCGTCGGCACCGACGCTCAGCTGGTTTGATGCCCTGATCGCCGAGCCTGAGACATGTCAGGGCAGGGCCGGCTGAAGATCGATGGCAGCGACGTCGTCGCCCTTGGACAGCAACGCTGCCCCAAGGGCTCTCGCCAGGCCTGAGGGCCGAGGTGAGCAGCCTGCACGATCAGGCCGCCGCCCAGGTGGCCAACCAGCGCCATGCCTCCGCAAGCCTCACCCTGTTCTGGTTCACCGGCAGGCCAGCAGCGCTGTGCTGGCTGCCACCGACGTTGCCGCTTAGCTTGAGGCCATGGGAACCGACCCGCTCAGCCCTCTCGAACAGTTGCGCCGCCGGCGACAGGAACGCTGGCTGGAGGAATTGCAGCAAAGGCTGGCAGAGACACTGGGTGATGTGCCCTGCCGGGTCTGGCTGTTCGGCTCGCGGGCCCGAGGTGACTGGGATGGCTTCTCGGATACCGATCTGCTGGTCGAAGCCGACGGCGCAGAACTGGCAGAGCAAGCCGCCGATCAACTGCGCGCCGCCCTGGTGGGCGATGACGTGCTGGCCCTGGATCAGTGGCGCTGGCAGGCCATGGCCGATTCACCTTCCCCCCACTGGCGCGCCGTGCATGCGCAGGCCCGCCGCGTGCACCCGCGGCCATGAGTCAGGCCCGCCCATTGGCCTGGTGGCGCCAGGCCAACGACGATCTGAAGCTCGCGGAACTGGCACGCCGCAACGGCTTCCATGCCCAGGCCTGTTTCTTTGCCACGCAGGCGGCCGAGAAGGCGCTGAAGGGCGCGATCCTGGAACTCGGCAGCGAACCGCCCCACAGCCATGTGCTGGGCATGTTGGTCAAGCTGCTTGCGGCCGAGGGTCTTGATGTGACGGCCCTGGCTCCCTTGCCGCTGACGGCCCTGAGCCGGATGACCGTGACCAGTCGCTACCCCCTCGACGACACCCCGCCGAGCGAGTTGTTCGATGCCCGCGACTCCGATCAGGCCCTGAGCACGGCAGAGGCTGTGCTGTCCTGGGTGGAGCAGCTCGATCGCCCCCCCGGCTGAGCCGGACGCCTGCGCCACCCGGGCCCCCTCAGCGATCCGGAAGCCCTGCTGGAGCCGATCACGGCAGACGAGCTGGCGGATTGGGAGGCAGATCCACTGGGACCGCTGGTGAATTCCCCGGCAGAAGTGGAGTGAACGGCTACCTGCTGGACAGCCACGGCTTGCTGTGGTGGTGGTTCGAACCGCAGCGCCTCTCCCACACCGTGGCGGGTCTGTGGGCCGACTCGCGGAGCCCCGTGCATGTCAGTGTCGCCAGCATCTGGGAGCTGAGCCTCCAATGCCATCGCGGCCGCTTGCCCGGGCTGGCGGGCGCCATCGGCGAGCTTGAGCAGCTGCTGCCGGCGGATGGTTTCCGCCCGCTGGTGATCACGCCGGCCCATGGTCTGCGGGCCAGCGCCTACAGCCAGGCCAGCCGCCGCCTCCGCCGTCGTTGGAACGGTTCGAGGCAAAGCAGATGAAAGGTCAACCAAGGTCCGGATCCCTGGCACTATCGCAGCCCTCAAGATTGCCCCTCGGCTGAGTTCCTCTTCTTCACCCCTTGCTCCACTCCTGTGGGGCCTTTTTGTTGCCTGGCTGCCGCACCGCTCCTCGGCACCCCCCGTGCTGATCGATCCAGCCCGCCCTGTCGCCTCTCGCCCCCTGCCTGCCTGGTGCGCGGCAGCTGCCATTGCCTTCCCGCTGCTCCACCCGCTTCCATGGCTTCCCGTTCCTCGGATGCTCCCGATCTCTTCTTCCTCGCCCGCGGCCTCTCCCTGGCCAGCCGGGTGCTCGTGGCCCTCTACCTCTCGATCCTGGCCGGATCGCTCTTTCCCCTGCAGCTGCGCAATTCCGCCTGGCAGCTCAAGCTCGGCTCGGCCCTGATCAATGCCTCCCCCGTTCCCCCTAATCGGCCTGGGGGCGTTGCATCTGGCCGGCGTGCTGGATCCCGCCAATCCTCTGCGGCGCCTTCGCAGCCGCCTCGCCGCCCGCCTCGCGGTGGCGCCGGGCCTTGCTATTGGCTCAAGGACTCGCGGCGGCAGGCGCGGGCTCTGGCAACCGCGTGGCCGTTCCAGCCTCTTAGCGCGATGCTGAGCCGTGTGAGATCAGCCCGCAAGGGCCCAGTCCGTGGCTTGCCTGTCGCTGTTCCACCATTGGAGACCGGCCGCTGGCCCGGGGGCTGGCGATGGCCTCTGGCTCGCTCCGCTCGGGGCCCTGGTCTCGCGAGGCGACCGCAGTGGCCTCAGCCAGGCGTTGGCCCAGCTGCGCCAGGCTCCCCTGCCCCTGATCGCCCTGCTGGGGCTCGCCGGCCTGCTGATCTTGGCGCTCCTCACCCTGCGGCTGGTGGGGCGGGCACGGTTGCAGCAAACGATCTTCGAATCCGACACCCCGGCGGGGCGTCTGTTTGATCGCGCCCTGCTGGTGGCGATCGCCGCCAGCGTGGTGGCGGTGCTGCTGGAGAGCGAGCCGGCGCTGAGGGTGGCCCATGCCGGCGGCTTCAGGGCCCTGGAGATCGGCTTCACGCTGCTATTCGGCTACGAATACCTGCTGCGGCTGCTGACCCTGCCCCAGCCCTGGCGCTATGCCACCAGCTTGCTGGGCCTGGTGGATCTGGCGGCCATCGTGCCCACCTTCCTGGAGCTGCTGCTCAGCGGCAGCCAGGTGTATCTGGTGCTGCGGGTGCTGCGGGTGTTGCGCTTGCTGCGTCTGTTCCGGGTGCTGCGGCTGGGTGCCTACCTGGAGGAATCGGAGCTGCTCGGCCGGGCCTTGCTGGCTTCGCGACGCAAGATCGCCGCCTTTCTGCTGGTAATGATGTCGCTGGTGGTGGTGATCGGGGCGTTGATGTACCTGATAGAGGCGGGCAATCCTGGCTTTCGCAGTATCCCGGTAGGCATTTATTGGTCGGTGGTTACAATCACCACGGTGGGCTATGGCGATGTGGCTCCGGTAACGAACCTCGGACGGTTGATGGCCTCGGTGGTGATGTTGCTGGGCTACAGCATCATTGCCGTGCCCACCGGCATCCTCGGGGCGGCCTTGGCCGAGGGACGCCGCGAAGCCGCCGCGGCCACCGCCACCGCCGTGCCCCCGACGGTTCCCCCGAAGGTGCCCCCGACCGTTCCTACGACCGTGCCTGCAAGCACGCCTGGGGCGCTACCTGCCAGGCGCTGCCCGGCCTGCGGCGCCGATGGCCATGCCAGCGATGCCCTCCACTGCAGATTGTGTGGCACCCGGTTGTGAATGAGGCTCCCCCCCACCTCGGCGAATACTGGCCAAAACCCAGTCTGGGCAATGCCTCCAATCACCAACGCCAAAACGGCCCGATCCGCTTGGCCCTGGCCTGGAGTGGCGCGTGCTTTGCTTCCCCCCACGCAATGCAATCTTTCGAGAGATTCTCTGCTATGAAGCCCTCTACTAGCAGCCTGCGGCGAGTGTCAAGAAGAACCCCTTTCTGGCGGAAAGGCCGAGCAAAGCGACACGTTTGCCTCTCCCTTCGCGACCCAGAATGTCTCCGCTTAGTGATCGCGGCTGCCCAGCCGCGCCGCTCTGGTTAGCGTTCCTGCCTTTCCCCCACTGCCGGCATGGCCCCCGAACGGTTCTTCCTGGAGCTCACACCACCGGACACGCGCCTGCATCAACTACCTCATGTGGTGATCGTGGGCGGTGGCTTCGCGGGCCTCAAAGCCTGCCATGCCTTGATCGGCCAGCCCGTGCGGGTGACGCTGATCGATAAGCGCAACTTCAACCTCTTTCAGCCGTTGCTGTATCAGGTGGCCAGCGGTCTGGTGGCGGAGGCGGATGTGGCCACGCCGTTGCGGCGCCTGGTGGGCGAGGCCCCCAACGTGCAGGTGCTGCTGGGCGAGGTGGCTGACATCGACGTGGAGAAGCGCGAACTGGTGTTCAACGACCGGCGCTACGGCTACGACTGGCTGATCCTGGCCTCCGGCTCCGGCAGCAGTTACTTCGGCCATGAGGAGTGGCGTCCGCTGGCGCCGCCGATGAAGATCCTGGAGCATGCCGATGAGATCCGGCGCCGTCTGCTCAGCGCCCTGGAGGAGGCGGAGCAGACCCCGGATCCAGCGCGGCGGCGCTTTTTGCAATCGGTGGTGGTGATCGGTGGCGGGCCCACGGGCTGCGAGCTCAGCGGCAGCCTGATGGAGTTGATGCGCCATGCGGTCCGTCGCGATTTCAAGCAGCTGGACGCCGCTGATTGCCAACTCACCTTGGTGGATCCCGGCGATCGGCTGCTAAGGGCCATGCATCCCTCCCTCGCCAAGTCCACCGCCGAATTTTTGCGGCGCCAGGGGGTGGAGCTGTTGCTTGGCGGGCGCGTTCAGGCGATCGAGGCCGGCCGCGTTCACGTCAATACCGCCGCGGGGGCGCGCAGCCTGGAGGCCGCCACGATCTGCTGGACCGCCGGCGTGCGGGCCTCCCACCTGGGCAAGGTGTTAGCTGAGCGCAGCGGCTGCACGCTCGACCGGGGCGGACGCGTGGTGGTCGAGCCCGACTTCTCGATTCCAGGCCATCGCGAAATCCGGGTGGTGGGGGATCTTTGCAGCTATAGCCACACCGCCGATGGCCAGCCCCTGCCGGGGATGGCGGGTCCGGCGGTGCAGATGGGCGGCTGGGTCGCCCGCGACATCGTCCGCGGCCTCCAGGGCCGCCAGCACGCCCCCTTCCGCTGGTTTGACTTCGGCAGCATGGCCGTCGTCGGCCGGATGTTCGCCGTCGCCGATCTGCGCGGCCTGCGGCTAGGTGGACCGCTGGGATGGCTGTTCTGGGGCGTGGCCCACCTGATGTTCATGCCCGCGAGGCAGAACCGGGTCACCCTGCTCACCAAGTGGCTGTGGATGATCGCCACCCGCGATCGCTCCTCGATGCTGATCACCGGCCGCTCCAATCAACATCTCGGCGTGGAAGTAGGTCTGGAACTGGCACCTGATCAGCCCATCTCGCCAGCACCGCTTGAGGCAGCCCCTGCCGCGCTCACCCCACCGATCACCCCACCGCCCGCCGCGGCTTAAGGCTCGTGGCGAAGCGCTGCCAATGAAGCGACGATGCGCCAGGATTTCTGATGAAAAGGCCTCCAACCTGACGTCCAGGTGTGGTCCTGCCCACGTTGTCCGTGTCGCGGGGTCGCTAGGAGGGGTGTCGTCCGTTACTGCCATGGTTGTGGTCCCCTCCGCCCGGGTCCGCCCACTGCCGAACAACCTCGGCCCCACGTTGCTGATCGCCATCGGCGTGCTCACCACGCCCTTGCTGTTTGGGGTGCCGTTGGTGCTGGTGGGGCTGGCTCTGGTGCGGACGTCCCAGGGCCGGTTGGCCTGGCCGAGCCTGGCGATCTGGCGGCTGCGGCTGCAGCGAGGCTGGCGCCTCACCGGCCGTCAACTGGCGCGCCGCCAACCCTGAAGCACGCTCCCAAGCCCCCGCAAGCCCGGCAACAAGGGCGTGGAGCACCATGTCGCGGGCACGCCGCTCAGATGGCGTAATCCGGCACGAAGCTGCGAGCCTGGCGGCTGGCCACATACAAGCGATCCCCCGGCCGCAGGGCTCCGAGGTTGCTTTGCTCCCGGGGCAGCAGGGCGATCACCACCTCGTCCCCCTCCAGCACCAGCTCGGCCTGAATATCGCGGCCCATGTGGATGAGCCGCCGCAGGCTGGCCGGCACCGTGCCGGGCTGTTGGTCGCGAAACAGCTCGATGTCGTGGGGGCGGATGAACAGGGTGTCGTCGCTGGAGCCGTTGCCGCCCTGGTGCTGCGCTCCAGCCACGGCATCTGGGCTGGCGGCGGCGATCGGGGTGGCGGGTAGGGCCTGGCGTGGCAGCACATTCACCGCCCCCACGAAGCTCATCACGAAGGGTGTGGCCGGCTGGTCATAGATCTCCGCCGGGGAGCCGATCTGCTCGATGCGTCCCTCGTTCATCACCACGATGCGATCCGCCACCTCCATCGCCTCCTCCTGGTCGTGGGTGACGATCACCGTGGTCACGTGCATCTCATCGTGGAGATTGCGCAACCAGGCCCGCAGTTCCTTACGCACCTTGGCATCGAGGGCGCTGAACGGTTCATCCAAGAGCAGCACCCGCGGCTGCACAGCCAGCGCCCGGGCAAGGGCCACCCGCTGCCGCTGGCCGCCGGAGAGCTGGGAGGGATAACGGCCGCCATAGCCCCGCAGTTGCACCAGATCGAGCAGCTCATCCACGCGCCGCTGAATCGCTGGCCGTTTCCAGCGCCGCAGCTCCAGCCCGAAGGCCACGTTTTGGCGCACGGTGCGGTGCTTGAACAGCGCAAAATGTTGGAATACAAACCCCACCTGGCGCGCCTGCACGGAACGGTCGGTGGCTTCTTCACCGGTGATCCAGATGCGGCCGCTGTCCATCTCCTCCAGGCCAGCGATCAAGCGCAGCAAGGTGCTTTTGCCCGATCCGGAGGGTCCCAGCAAGGCCACAAGGGAGCCGCTCTCGACATCGAGGCTCACATCCTGGACAGCCTTGAAGTCACCGAAGCTCTTGCTGACATTGGCGACGCGGATCCCCATGGAGGCTGCTGGTATCGATCGGGAGGGGCCTCAGCGGCACAAGGTGGTGACCAGGTGAACGCGGTACCGGAGCGTGGTGGCAGGCCGCTGCCAAGCCCGGAACCGGATTGCCGTGAGGCCTCTCGAAGATTAGGAGCATGCCCGGCGTGCCATGGCGAGCAAACCGCCTTGGGCGCTGCCGCCAGCTTGACGCACTCGGATCAGGCCGCCTCAGTGGGGATAGTGGGGATCCTGCCAACAGCGAGGCAGCGTTTCACCGGAGGGAAAGCGCAGCTCCTGCTTCGGGTAGTCGCCAGGGTCCTGCATCTCCTCGCCAGCGTGGATGCGGCCCTGCACGTTGGCCGCGAAGGGATCGAACAGCTGCTTGAGATCCAGGACCTCCACCAAGCTGCTGTCGTCATCGTGGCGGATCTTGAGAAACATGGCTGACCTGGCGCTGGTTACCTGCAAGCTAGGCCGCCCCTATGAAGCCGCGTAGTCGCCGATACAGAACCACAAGGCTGCTCCGCCTTTCCGGGTTCGGGGCGGCAAGCCCCCACGCCGAGGGCCTGCCTGGGTGGCGATGCCCGCAAGGGCCCCAGGAGCTCGCTGCTGGCATGAGCCCCGGGGGCGGGCCCATCCCCGCTGACGACGACGCGCATCCGAACAGGATCTGAAGTCTTCTGCGGGACAGGTCTCAGCTGCCCAGAATGAAGTCGTTATCCCGATTAACGCGCCAGGGGTTGCGGATGTCCCATCACCAGGTTCTGATCGTCGGCGGTGGAGCGGCGGGTCTCACCGTGGCCGCCCAGCTGAAGCGGTCCCGTCCAGCGTTGGCCATCACACTGCTGGAACCCTCCGACCAGCACGACTATCAACCCGGATGGACCCTCGTGGCCGCGGGGGTGTTCAGCCTGGAGGAGACCCGGCGACCCGAGGCTGGGCTGATTCCCCCCGGGGTGCGCTGGATCCGGGCCGCAGCCACGGCGTTCAACCCCGACGCTGGCCAGGTCAGCACCAGCGCTGGCGACACCCTGGACTACGACGTTCTAGTGGTGGCGACGGGAATCAAGCTCTGCTGGGAGCGCATCGCCGGGCTCCCTCAGGCCCTCGGCCAGAACGGCATCACCAGCAACTACCGCCGCGATCTGCTGCCTTACACCTGGAACACCATCCAAGCGTTCCGTGGCGGTACCGCCCTGTTCACCTTCCCGCAAACGCCGATCAAGTGCGCCGGGGCACCCCAGAAGATCATGTACCTGGCGGACGATGTGTTCCGTCGTGATCCCTCCGTGGCGGAGCGCACCACGGTGATCTACGCCACGGCCACCCCGGGCATCTTCGCGATACCCACCTTTGCGGAACCGTTGCGGCAGGTGGTGGCCCGGCGCGGCATCCAAGCCCGCTATCAGCACACCCTGCGCGAGGTGCGCGCCGACGTGCGCGAGGCGGTGTTTGATGTGCGCGAGGGAGAGGCGCAGCGGCAGGAGGTGATCCGCTTCGACATGCTGCATGTGACCCCGCCGATGGCGGCTCCTGACGTAGTGGCCAACAGTCCTCTGGCCGTGGACGCCCCCGGCGGCTGGGTGGAGGTGGACCAATTCAGCACCCAACATGTGCGTTACCCGAATGTGTTCTCCCTGGGAGATGTCTCCTCGCTGCCCAACTCGAAAACCGCCGCGGCGATTCGAGGCCAGGCGCCGGTGCTGGTGGAGAACCTGCTGGCCCATCTGGATGGCAAACCGCTCCTGGCCCGCTACGACGGCTACGCCTGCTGCCCGCTGATCACTGGCTACGGGCGCACGATCATGGCGGAGTTCAACTACAAGGCAGAGCCGGTGCCTTCATTCCCCTTGGATCCCACCGAGGAGCGCTGGAGCATGTGGTTTGTGAAACGCAATCTGCTGCCGATGCTGTATTGGAATCGGATGCTACGCGGCTACCCCCATGAGCGGCGTTTCATGCCGGGGTTGGCACAGCGAAACTAATCACCGCTGCATTCTGATGCCGCCGTGATCGTGAAGGTGGCTTGCCGTTGGCCGGATCTGCCCTATCCCTGGGGCAAATCAGCGTCGATCAGGCTGTCCTTGCTTTGCTTCAGGTCTTTCCAAAGCTGGCGAATCTGCGCGTAGGCCGCCTCCTGGCTGAGTTTGCCGTTGGCCTGTAAGCCCACCAGCAGCCCAACGCGATCCGCGAAGGTTTCCAAGTTCTGATGGAACACCAACCGTTGCGGCGACCAGCCGCCGCCGCGGTAGCTGCTATGGGCCTCCAGCGGCGACCGCACGGTGTCCGTCGCGGTCGGCTCCTCGGCCGGGGATTCATGGTTGTAAGGGCCTGCCATGCTGTCAACACACATCTATCCATTGTGCCTGCCACGGCGGGCTGGCTGAGGTTCGTGCCGAATCCTTGCTGCAGGGGCCCAAGGGCCGCTGCTCCAGCCGATCCCCCTGGGAACCAGGTCCGCCTTCGGCTGGCAGCAGGCTGGCCAAGACCAGACTCGGCTGGCGGACAATGATCCTTAAACACCCCATAACGCCACAGGGTGTGGGGATTTGCTATCCAGGTGTCGGTCCTTTTCACCAGCACCAATGTCCTTCGAGAAGAAGGCTTCCATTCTCGGCCTGGGCGCCGTGCTCGCCTCAGGCACCACCGTGGCCGTGCTCGCCCAGGGCGCTCCCACGATCAACGGCGCTGGCGCCACCTTCCCAGCCCCCTTCTACCAAAGTGCCTTTGCCGGGCTGGCCAGAAGTGGCATCAAGGTCAACTACCAATCGGTGGGTTCCGGCGCTGGTGTGCGCCAGTTTGTGGCGGGCACCGTGGATTTCGGCGCCACCGATGAACCGATCAAAGCCTCCGATGCCGCCAAGGTGAAGCGCGGCGCAATCCAGTTCCCCTCGGTGGGTGGCACGATTGCGGTGGGCTTCAACAAGCCGGATTGTGCCGATCTCAAGCTCACCCAGAAGCAGTTAACAGAGATCTTCCTGGGCAAGATCACCAACTGGGGCCAGCTCAAGTGCGGCAGTGGGCCGATCACCGTGGTGCATCGTTCCGATGGTTCCGGCACCACATACGCGTTCACCAGCTCCCTTTCCGCCTTCTCGCCGGAGTGGAAGAGCAAGGTGGGTGAGGGCAAGAGCGTGAACTGGCCAGTCGGGATTGGCGGCAAGGGCAATGAGGGCGTGGCGGCCTCGATCAGCAATACTCCTGGCTCGATCGGCTACATCAACCAGGCTTTCGTGCGCGGGCCGATCAAGGCGGCCGCGGTTCAGAACCGAGCGGGCAAATTTGTCAAGCCAAATCTCAAGGGAGGGCGAGCCGCGCTCTTGAATGTGCGGCTTGACAGCAATCTTGCCGGGGAAGATCCCAATCCCCAAGGAGCTGACAGCTATCCCATTTCCACGCTCACCTGGATCCTCGCCTATGAGAAAGGCAATGGCGAGAAGGCCGGCACGATCCGACGCGCCTTGTTGTTCCTGCTCAGCCCGGCGGCTCAAAATAAGGCCGACGACCTTGGCTATGTTCCACTCCCCGCTGACCTTGTGAAGAAGTCGCGCGAGGCCGTTGCGCGCATCGGCTCCTGATCGCTTGGCTATTCCCCAGGCCTAACCTTGCGCGGCTTCACGAATTAGATCGCGACAGGGGCGGCGGCGGCCGCTCCTTTTTTTTGCCGCTTTTCTTTGGCTCTGTATTGAAGGGGCCATCACCACACAATCAGGAATGGATCAGCGGGGCCGACTGGGGACCTGATGGGAGACCTCACACCCCCCTGACCTGCGTTAACCAGGCCTTAACAAGCGCACTACCTCGTCTTTGCCTGTGGCGCTGATGGCGCCCATAAGGTCGCCTCTGACACATGCCTCACAGCCATGGTGATGTCGCCGACGCCTTCGCAACAATGCGGAGACGACTTCCGGGAGCTGCTCGAAGCCAGCTATCGCCAGAATGCCCTTGTTCATCTCACAGCCGGCAGCCGCGTGCCCCTGTTGAAGCACAACTTCTGGCTGGTGGTGCGCGGCATGGTTCGGCTTGGCGCCATCACCATTCACGGCGATGAAACCCTGCTGGGATTAGCCGGGCCGAATGAACCCTTTGGCGATCCCCTCAGCGCGGTTCTGGCCTACCAGGCCACCACTCTGGTGGACACCGACCTGCTCTGCCTGCCGGCCAGTGAACTGCGCCGCCAGCCACGCTTGGCCTCGGCCATGTTGGAGGCGGTGGTGCAACGTTATCGCCAGAGCCAATCCCTGCTGGCCCTGATGGCGCTGAGGCGGGTGGAGGAGCGGGTGCGGGGCTTTCTGGAGATGCTGGTCAGCGATTACGGCCACCCCTGTGAGCAAGGCCTGCGGCTCCACGTTCGCCTCACCCATCAGGACATCGCCAACGCGGTGGGAACCACGCGGGTCACCGTCACCCGCGTGGTCGGCCAGCTGCGCCAGGAGGGCTGGTTGATGTTCGATGCCGAGCGCCGTTTGGTGGTCAGCCATCTGCCAACCCGGTGACCCAGCTGTTTTGGCGTGGCGCGATCGCAACCGATAATCGGGAGATGGATTGCTCCCTGCTGCTGGTTGAGGACGACGACACGATCCGGGAAACCATCCTCGAAGCGCTCGACCAGGAGGGATTTCGCGTCACCGCCTGCGCCAACGGCAGGGATGCCCTCAAGGCGCTCCAGGCGGGACAAGAGCCAGAACCGCCCTTTGCCCTGGTGGTGCTCGATCTGATGCTGCCCGGCCTGGATGGGCTTGAGATCTGCCGCCAGCTACGCCAGGCCGGCGATAGCACGCCGATCCTGGTGGTCAGCGCCCGCGACTCGGAGGCCGATCGCGTTCGGGGCCTGGAGGTGGGCGCGGACGACTACCTGGTGAAGCCCTTCGGCATGCGCGAGCTCGTGGCCCGCTGCCGGGCGCTGCTGCGACGCAGCCTCTCCAGCACAGCCATGCCGCAGGTGCTGGAGCATGCCAACCTGCGCCTCTACCCGGAAGAATGCCGCGTCACGCGTGATGGAATCGATGTGAACCTTTCGCCGAAGGAATACCGCCTGCTAGAGTTATTCATGCAACATCCGCGCCGCGTCTGGAGCCGCGACAAGTTGCTGCAACACATCTGGGGCCACGATTACTTCGGTGACAGCAAAACCGTGGATGTACACATCCGTTGGCTGCGCGAGAAGCTGGAGAACAATCCCTCCGCGCCCGAACATCTGGTGACCGTCAGGGGCTTCGGCTACCGCTTTGGTTGATGTTGGCACTTCTGGGGTTGCTGTTGGGTGGCTTGCTGGGCTGGCTGCTGGCCCGCCGCCTCACGATCCGGCAGCGGCCGACGCCAGCCGTGCCACCTTCGCAACTGCTGGGCTGGATTGTGGAGGATCCGGAGGGTTGGCTGATCCTGGATGAGGCCAACCAGGTGCATCTGCTCAATCCCCGAGCGGCGACGCTGATGCAGCTGGCCCGTGTGATCCCCCCATCCCGCCAACCGCTGGACCAGCTCAGCACCGCCCCCGGGCTGCTGGAGTTGATCCGCGATTGCCGCCAGCGCCAACGGGCCCAACGGCTCACCTGGCAACCCGGGGATGAACCGCTCGATCTGTTGGCGCTGCCGGGCAGCGGCGGCTGGGTGGCCGTGCGGTTGCAGCGCCGCCGCTCCCTGGAGGCGCAGCAGCGGCAGCAGGAGCGCTGGGTGAGCGATGTCGCCCACGAACTCAAAACGCCGCTGACAGCCCTGCTGCTGGTGGGCGACAGCCTGGCAGCCCAGGTGAACAGCCGTAACGCGGTGCTGGTGGAGCGACTCCAGCGGGAGCTCCGGCGGCTGCAGCAGCTGGTGGGCGACATCCTGGAGCTCTCGCGTTTGGAAAACACCCTGCCCGGCCAGGGCCAGAGTCCCAGCACCGTGGCCTTGGCCGCGTTGGTGGAGCAGGTGTGGAGCGGCCTGCGGCCGCTGGCCGAAGAGCGCTGCATCCAGCTGAAGTTGGCTGGAGATGCTGATGCGGAGGTGGAGGCGGATCCGGCCCGATTGCATCGCGCCCTGCTGAACCTCCTCGATAACGCCATCCGGTTCAGTCCCGATCGGGGCACGGTGGATGTGGACATCTCCACGTCCCGCGGTTGGTGCCTGCTGGCGGTGCGCGATCACGGCGAAGGCCTCTCCCCCCAAGACCAGGCCCATCTGTTCGAGCGCTTTTATCGCGGCGATCCAGCCCGCATGCGCTCCCGCCGCAGCGGCAGCGGCCTGGGCCTGGCGATCGTGCAGCAGATCGCTATCACCATGGGTGGCCGGGTGCAGGCCACCAACCATCCGCAAGGAGGAGCGCTGCTGGAGTTGGTACTCCCGATGGGAAGCTAAAACGCATGGCCGCCCTTCCCGCCGCCGCCGCCTCGATCGCCGCGGTGCTCGACCCCATCATCCCCAGGGTGTCGGCCTGGATGGCGCAGCGGGACGACGTGCTCTCTCTGGCCCAGGGGATGGTGCACTGGTCGCCGCCTGAGGGGGTGGACGCGGCGGTGATCGAGGCGCTGCGCCAAGCCCGCCACGCCTCGGATCGCCTCGACAACCCGCATCGCTATGGCCCCGGGGCCGGCGATCCCGAGCTGCTCGCGGCGATCGCCAGCCAGCTGAACCAGCACCACGAGTTGGATCTCTCAGCCAGTGACCTGTGGGTCACCGCTGGCAGCAACATGGCGTTCCAGTTGGTGGTGCGGGCGATCTGCGATCCCGGCGACGCCGTGATCGTGCCGCTGCCGTGGTACTTCAACCACGCCATGGCCATTCAGCTGGCCGGCGCCGAACCGGTGGGGGTCGCCGCTGGCCTGGTGCCCGATCCCGATGTCTTGGCCAAGGCAATCACGCCGCGCACGCGCGCCATCGTCACCGTCTCACCCGGCAATCCCAGCGGCGTGGTGATGCCCCGAGCCACGCTCTCCGCCATCGGCGCCCTCTGCGCCCGCCATGGGCTGTTCCATCTCAGCGACGAGGCCTATGCCCTGTTCCGTCACGGCTCGGAGCCCCACTGGAGTCCGGGCAGCGCTGGCGGCAGCGGCGCCCACACCGTGACCTTCCAGACCTTTTCCAAGGCCTACGGGATGGCGGGTTGGCGCCTGGGCTACGCCGCGGTGCCCCGGCAGCTGGGCCCGGCGTTGGGCAAGTTGCAGGACACGGTGCTGATCGCCCCGTCCCGGGTGGTTCAACGGGCCGGAGTGGCCGCCCTGGCCTCCGGTCCGGCCTGGTGTCAGGCGCGAACGGCCAGCCTCGCCCCGGCCCTGGAGCTGCTGCGGGAGTTACCCGAACAGCTGCAAGGCCTTGGCCTGGAAGCCCGTTGGCTGGCTCCGCTGGATGGGGCGTTCTACGGATTGCTCGAGGTGGCCAGCCCGGTGGCGGGGGAAGCGTTGGTGCGGCGCCTGCTGCTCGAGTTCGGCGTGGCCACCCTGCCAGGCGAGAGCTTTGGGCTGCCTACCCAGCCGGGCCGGGCGGTGCTGCGGCTGAGCTACGGCATGCTGCGGGGAGAGGCACTGCGACAGGCCCTGCAGCGTCTGGGCGAAGGGTTGAGGAGCCTGGCTCGGGGCTGAGGGCAGCGAACTGCACCCGTGGCCGATCGCCCGCCTGGAGGATGAGCGTTGCTCGGAAAGGAGATCAGGCCGGCGAATCCAGCTGGAAAACCAAGGCCGAGCCACCAAGCACCCCTGCTGATTCAGGGACCTGATTCGTGGCCCTGATTCAGGGACCTGATGGGGATGCCTGGCCCCGCGGATCGGGGCGGCGGCGTTGCCGACGTCTCGGGCCGGGATCAGCCGCCGGAAACCTTGGCCCGCAGCAGCCAGAGCTGGTCTGCCTGGATCCAGAACAGCAGCAACTGATCGCCCAGCAGCACGCCTTCACCATGATTGATGGGCAGGCCGCCGCGGCGGGCCTGGGCCAGCGGCAAGCTGCGGCGCTCCAGCAACCCCGGCAGGGTGCTGACGCCCGCTGGGCCCGTCATCTCCGGCCGCGCTCCATCCCAAAGCGCCTGATAGGGCTGTTGGGCCGCGGCCTCGGGCCGCAGCAGCAGCGGCCCCAGTTCGCCAGCGGACCGCCCCGTGGCGTCACTCCCCTGGCCGCGGCGACTTTCGGAACGGCTCGACGGGCTGCCCCCGACGGCTGGCGTTGGAGCGGGTCGCACCTCGCCAGGCTCCAACGCCAGCCGTCGCAGGCGCTCGAGCAGCACAGCCGGGCTCTCCAGCTCGGGGAGGGCTCTGGCTTGGCCGCCGCTGCCCCCACCGCCATGGCGAGCCACGGAAGCACGCCGCTGCGGCTGGGTCGCGACGTTGCCCACCTGGCTACGCGGGCCGGGCTGCCGTGGCTTGAAATCGGATGAGCCGCTCGGCTTGGCCGAGGCACCGGCGCTGGCAGGGGGGGCCTCCGTTGGCGGCGGCGGCGGCGGCAGTTGGTCGAAGCCAGGCAAGGGAACGATCGCGGGGGTTCCGCCCTCCGACTGGTGGCGGCTAAACCGCAGCAGCTCAGGGGTGTCGTCCACCGGGCGGGCATCGCCGAGGGCTGAGGCTGCTGCGGGCTTCAGCCGCTGGCGTTGCAGGTGCAGCAATGCCAGCACCAGGCTGTGCAGCAGCACGGCGGCGAGCAGGCAGAGGCCGAAGGGACGCAGCCGGCGCAGGCCAGGGTTCATGGCAGCTGCAACTCCAGGTTGCGCTTCGGGGCCTCAAGGCGCTCCACCAGGGTCTGAACCATGCCCCATGGGACATCCGCAGCGGGGACCAGGCGAATGCGCACCCCGGGGGAGCGGCGCTCGGCCCGTTGCAGCAGACCCTGCAGCGAGCCTGTGGCGATCGGCTGATTCCAGACCCGCAGGGCTCCGGCGCGGTTCATCTGGATGGTCATCACGCCCCGGGCCGCCGGGCGCTGGGCGAGGCGTTGGGGCATGAGCAGGCAGGCCACCCCCACCAGAGCGAGGGCCACGGCGCAAATTCCGACCGCCGCAGCGTCCATGGCCATGGCTTCAGCGCGGGGGGTTGCGAGGTCGCGCCACAACGCCCAACCGGCGGAGCCTGAACCGCTCTGCTGGATGGGGGGATGGATTCGGGGCGGAAACGACATCAGTACGCGGCGGACAGGGCGGGGCTCAGAGGGAACGGGCTGGGAACTCCAGCACCACCGCGCGCTCCCCAAGGCTGCGCAGCCAGCGCAGCGACCTGGAGGCTTCGGCGCTGCTGAGCTGGGAGGACACCAGCAGATGCACATCTCCGCCGGGGTCCCGGGCAAGGCGCTGGGCCAGCTCGGCAGGGCTGATGGGGTCGCCATTGAGGTGCCAGCGGCCGCTGCCGCTGAGCACCAGCCAGATCGGCTTGACCAGGGAGGCGGTGGCTGGTGGCTGTCGCAGCCGCGGAGCCCGCTCCCGCCCAAGGTCGGGAACCAGCGCAACGCCCCCGCAAACGAGCAGGGTCAGGGTCACCAAGGCGGGCATCAGCAGCGTCACGGCATGAGACGCCGCGACAGCTGGTCGAGGCGAGCCAGCTGCCAGCGACGCAACCCTTGGTTCAAATAGAGGCCGGCACTGGCCACCAGGGCCAGAACCAGCCCGAGAGCTGTGGCCAGCAGCACCTTGCCGTAGCCCTGCAGGTTGGCGTTGGCCGGCAGCAGCAACTGGGGCCCGAGCTGGGCCAGCACGTCCATCAACCCCCACACGGTGCCGATCAAGCCCAGCAATGGCCCCAGCAGGATCGAGGCCTGCAGCAGGGATTCACCGAAAGCCATCTCGCGGTTCCAATCCTCGAGTTGCCAGGGTGCAGCGGCCGGATCGTCGCGAAGCTGGACTTTCCAGGCTTCCGATCGCGAGTTCCTACGGCGCAGCCACTGGGTCCAGAAGCGACAGCGGTCGATCAGCACGGTCAGCACGGCGATCGAGAGAAGCAGCAACAACAGCACGATCGGACCCGGCATAGCGGCTGATTGACCGCCTCGGGCGGCTGACCTGAGCAAAAGCTGCGGTTTGATCGTATCCAGTCAGGCGGCAGAACCTGGTGTCAGTCGCGCTTGACATGGCGGGGTTCCGTTCTCTGACTAGGGTGCCCGCAGACCATGGTTCACCCGCCCAGTCCGATGAGCGTCATCTATGCCGACAACAGTCTCAGCATCGGCAAAACGCCCCTGGTTCAGCTGAACCGGGTCACGGCGGGTTGCGGCGCGCGCGTGCTAGCCAAGATTGAGGGGCGCAACCCCGCCTACTCGGTGAAGTGCCGAATCGGCTCGGCGATGGTCTGGGACGCGGAGAAACGGGGACTGCTGGGGGCGGGGAAGGAGTTGGTGGAACCCACCAGCGGCAATACCGGCATTGCGCTGGCCTTCGTGGCGGCGTCCCGCGGCATCCCCCTCACCTTGACGATGCCGGAGACGATGAGCCTGGAGCGGCGCAAACTGCTCACCTCCTTCGGCGCCCATCTGCACCTGACCGAGGGCAGGCTCGGCATGGGGGGCGCGATCGCGGCGGCTCGCCAGCTGGCAGCCTCCGATCCGGATCGCTACGTGATGCTGCAGCAATTTTCCAACCCCGCCAATCCCCAGATCCACCACGACACCACAGGCCCTGAGATCTGGGACGACACGCAAGGCCAACTGGACGTGTTGGTGGCCGGCGTTGGCACGGGTGGCACGATCACCGGGGTGAGCCGCTACATCAAGACGACCCTGCAAAAGCCGTTGGTCTCCGTGGCGGTGGAGCCAGCGAACAGTCCCGTCATCAGCCAGACCCTGGCCGGCGAGCCGCTCAAGCCTGGCCCCCACAAGATTCAGGGGATCGGCGCCGGCTTCGTACCTGACAACTTGGATCTGTCCCTGCTGGATCGGGTGGAAAGCGTCAGCGATGAGGAGGCGGTGGCAATGGCGCGGCGCTTGATCCGCGAGGAGGGAATCTTGGCCGGCATCTCCTGCGGCGCCGCCACGGTGGCCGCCCTGCGGCTGGCGCGGGAAGCAGCCTTCGCCGGCGGCACGATTGTGGTGGTTTTACCAGATACCGGTGAGCGCTATCTCAGTTCAGTGCTGTTTGAAGGGATGTTCAATGAGCGGGGTCTGGCGGCGGTTGGTGCCTGAAGCCGGAGTGCCGGCGCCAGGCAGCGTGCTATGTGGCCCAGCAGCTAGCAACAAAAAACCCGGCCTAGCCGGGTTTTGGATTCGAACCGACTGAAGAACAAACCAGGAGAAATCAAGGCTGGCAAGAACCGCTGCAATCGCGAACTCGCGCTTCCCTCGGCAATGTTCCATCGCACTTAAATGGCAGCTGTCCCTCGCTCGCCTGTGCGGATGCGGAGTGCCGTTTCCACGGGGGTCACAAAGATCTTGCCATCACCGATCTCTCCGGTGTGGGCAGCCTCGGCGATGGCCGAGAGGGCGGCTTCCACCTTGTCGTCGTTGACGACGGTAACGATTTTGACCTTGGGAAGAAACTCAACCGTGAACTCGTTGCCTCGGTAACGCTCAACCTGCCCCTTCTGGCGGCCAAAACCACGGGCGTCGGTGATGGTCATGCCGACCACCTCAAGGGCCACCAATGCGGTCTTGACGGCATCAACGCGGGTGGGTCGAACCAGGGCTGTGATCATTTTCATGGGGACCTCGGTGATCAGTTGGTCATGGGATCGTAGGCTTCCTCGCCGTGGGCCACAAAATCGAGACCGCGGTCTTCGGAAGCTGGTGTCACTCGGGAGCCGATGATCGCGGAGAGCACCCAAACGATCACAGCAGTCATTATCCCTACAAAGGCGTAGGAGAACAATACAGCCTTGAGTTGGGCGAAGAAAAGGCCAACGTTGCCCGACTCCTTCATGATCTTGGCGGAGAGCGGGAAATAGTCCTCGGGCACCATTGAGGCGGTGGCGAAGATGCCAGTCAGCAGGGCGCCCACCGTGCCACCCACCCCGTGGACCATGAAGGTGTCGAGGGAATCATCGAACTTGATGGAGGCTTTGATGCGCACAGCGATGAAGCAGGCGATCGCTGTGACGGCACCGAAGATCAGGGAGGAGCTGATGTAGACAAAACCGGCAGCCGGGGTGATGCCCACAAGACCGGCCACCGCACCGGTGGCAGCGCCGACGGCCGTGGGCTTGCCATCCTTAAACCATTCGATCAGGCACCAGGTGAGCAGGCCGGCCGAGGCCGACGTGGTGGTGGTGACGAAGGGGTAGCCGGCGGTCTTGGCGGCAAACATGCTGGCACCGTTGAACCCGAACCAGCCGAACCAGAGCAAGCCTGCTCCCAGGAGGATGAAGGGAACGTTGTGGGGCGGACGAATGTTGTCGGGGTAGGTGTTGCGAGGGCCGATGATGGCCGCCGCGACCAGCGCCGCAACGCCAGAGGCGATGTGCACTACGGTGCCCCCGGCAAAGTCGATGGCACCAATGGCGCCAAAGGGGCCGAGAAAGCCACCACCCCAAACCATCTTGGTCATCGGCGAGTAGACGACCAAACTCCAGATCAGGCAGAACCAAAACCAAAACTTGAAGCTCACCCGCTCCACCAGGGCACCGGAGATCAGGGCCGGGGTGATGATAGCGAACATGCCCTGGAACAGGGCAAAGGAGGAGGCGGAGATGGCCAGGCCATCCGCGAAGGGCGCGTCGCCGAGTTCACCCCCCACGCCGTTGAGCCACATGGCGCCAAGGCCACCGATGAAAGGGCTCTGGAAACCCGTGTCGAAGGCCAGGCTGTAGCCGATGACGACCCAGAGAACGCCGATGAGCCCCATCATGAAGAAGCTCATCATCATCGTGTTGAGCACGTTCTTCGAACGGGTGAAGCCGCCGTAGAAGAACGCCAAACCTGGTGTCATCAGCAACACCAGGGCCGAGCCGATCAGCATCAGCAGGTTGTCAGCGCCATCGGTGGGCATCTTCTGCAGCGCCGCCTGGGCGGAACCGGCCAGCAACGGCAACAGGCCCGCACCGGAAGCCAGCAAAAGAAGGGCGAAGCGGCGCAGCTGCGGTTCCTGCACGCCTGCAAGCACTGCGGTGCGGAAGCGGTCAAAGGTGGCCTCGACAGACACACCTCCACCGGACAGGAGAGTCCGTGGCATGAGGGGAGAAACCTCTCCGAAGTTCACCGCGCAACAGTGGACCCGCGGGAACACACCCCTCTGTAGCGATGGAAACAGAGTCGCGATGCAGGGCTTCCATATCTCCGTTCGTGAACATCAGCGGCGCGGCGGACCTGCATCGCGGTTCAGTGCTCGAGGCCTGGGAAAGACGTCTGCCTGTCTGCCCTGGCTACCCCCTGGCCGGGGGACCCGCTCTCAGCCCCCGCTGAGCGGCCAGGGGGCGACCAAGGGTTGTGCCTGCTTCCGAGCCGATGATCCAAGGGAGGGATCGCGCCTGTAGGCCCCAAATCCAGGCGCAAATGCCCCCCGTGGTGTGCCCCGGAGGCGGATGGCATGGAACTTGTGACCGGCAAGCCGCCGGTAGGCCTCGCGCCCGGCCGCTGTGCGCACCGCCCAGCCGCGCTGCTGCTGCAACACGGCTGTTGCAACAGCGCGGTTTTGGCCTACCAATGGCGGAGTCTGGCGAGGCGGTGGCCCGTTAGGTAACAATAGATTCAGCACGTGGACCCTACCGGCCAGATCTGGCCCCCTCCCGACGCGTTCGCTCCCACTCCTTATCCCATCAGGGTATGTATACACACGGTTCCGAGATTGTAGATCACGTCTTGCGCGATCGCCCCGCCGGAACCCAGCCTGCGCAGCCCCTGAGTTGGGAGCAACTCGCGGATCAGGCGTTGCCTGAACCCGATCGCCGCAACGGTCCCACCTCGTCGCAAGCCAGGCTCCGGCTGTTCGGCCATGCGCTAGCGGATGTGCGGGTCACGCTGTATCGCGATCATCATGCCTGGTGCCCCTATTGCCAGAAAGTCTGGCTGTGGCTGGAGGAAAAGCGCATTCCTTATCGGGTCAAGAAGGTGGCGATGGTGTGCTACGGACAGAAGGAGAGCTGGTATCGGGGCTTAGTGCCAAGCGGTATGCTACCAGCGCTCGAACTTGATGGCGAACTCTATACGGAAAGCGATCGGATCCTCGCGGCCCTTGAACGTCGCTTTGGTCCTCTGGCTGACCCGATGGATGCCCCCGCTGTGCTGGAGTTGCGCAATCTCGAACGGCTGTTGTTTCGAGCCTGGTGTCAGTGGCTGTGCACCCCTGGGCTTGGACCTGATGGAGAACGTCGGGCGGGGGAGGCCTTTGAACGGATCGCCGCTCAGTTCGCCTCCGCCCTCGACGCACGACCCGGGGTGTTCCTGTTGGGTCGCGGCAGCGAAGACGGTCCTGGAACGGCGGATCTGGTCTTCATCCCCTATGTGGAGCGGATGAGTGCCTCCTTGGCTTATTACAAGGGCTACCTGCTGCGTCAGCGGCATCCCGCCATCCACCGCTGGATGGTCGCCCTCGAGCAGCGGGACACCTATCGCGGCTGTCAGTCTGATTTCCATACCCATGCCCATGATCTGCCGCCGCAGATGGGCGGCTGCTATGCCAGTGGCACAGAGGTTCAGCGACAGCTCGCTCAACGCATCGACCAAGGGCCCTGGCCAATTCTCTCGGGAATGGCCACTGGGGATCCGGAAACCAGTCAGCCCGAACCACCCCAGGCCGCCGCTGAAGCCCTGAGCCGGGTGCTGCGTCATCGCGAGCCCCTGCTGGCCCTTTCCGCCACCGGCGGCCCCCAGTTCGACATTCCCCTCCGTTGTGCGCTGACGACCCTGATCAGTGCTCAGCCATGTCCCCCGCCGGCGGGATCGGCCGCCAACCTCCTCTACCTGCGGGATCGCATCAGCGTGCCCCGCGACATGAGCCTGCATGCGGCGCGACGCTTGCGCCAAGCCCTTGAGGTCACGACCCGCTTAGACCCCACCTTCCCAGAGGCGGTTTGCGTGCCGGTCTCCAAACGGGATCGGCTGGATCAGAACCCGGCCCCCTTCCTCACGGCCGAGGCGAGCCGGCATTTCTAGAGGAGGGACCACGCCGCTGCGCGGCCTGAACGGATGGAGGGCGCTTCCCTGAGCGCTGCTGGGCATTGTTGTGGCCGAACCGCCGCTGCTTGCCCTGGAGTTGCGCGGACGCAGCGTCTTCATCCGCACTCCGTCGGAGGCTGAGATGATCACGTCTTCCGCCACCGGATGGGCTCCGGCGGAGTACAACCTCGCGATCGAGATCCCCCAGGAAGCTGGCGCTCCGCTCGCAGAGCTGACCGTGCAGCAGATCGGTGGGGTCGATGGGCAGTTTCCAGGGCACTCGGGTCAACGGTCTCAATCAAGCCTCAACCCTGCGTGGAAACGTCGAGGATGGGTCGTCTAGATCGACAAGGAAGGCCTACAAAACTGCCACGGTGGCCATGACCGTTGAGGCAGTGGCGTCAATCTGAGTTGATTGCCTGGAGATGAACTGAGTTATGCAGACCTTGCCTAAGGTAGTGAAGTTGGGCCTAACCGGCCCCCCGCGGCCAGCCACCCTGAGGGGCGATGAGCTGTGCTGGGCGGCAAGCCCACTCGACTCCGGGGCGAGCGTGCTGGCCTTCAGCTCCCGGGTGCCCGTACGGTGCGCCAGCAGCCACTGGTGGTGCTGACCTCAACGCCGATGGCGGGATGGACCTGCCCCTGGCCGTTTTCCTCCCACCAGGAGAGGGCTTCGGCCCAGGCAGCATCAAGGCTGTCGTAGATGTCGTCGAGCACAGGATGGGGTTCGCCCTCCTGATCCACAAGCCGGTAGGAACGATGGCTGGAGTGCATGAACGAAGTCTTGGTGCCGGGCTTGGCCAAGGGAGCGACAGAGGCAGGAGAAGCGGACACCATCGGAGGCAGGTTCAACGTCAGCTCATCCTGACCGCTGTGCCAACCTGAAACTGTCACCTGTGCGACATCCGGCGGTG
>Ga0315903_10002792_pt1 | contig 24972 bp, 18 predicted proteins | sample LakEriMetagenome_7_FD_203524 | JGI IMG/M metagenome (GOLD analysis project Ga0315903, IMG submission 203524) | Freshwater fungal communities from buoy surface, Lake Erie, Ohio, United States - Buoy 2 MA119 | ecosystem: Environmental > Aquatic > Freshwater > Lake | place: USA: Lake Erie, Ohio... | reverse complement strand
TCAACGCCGGGAACTGCTTCAAAGACACCTGACCGAAATGCTCCAACGCATGGCCTACCGCTGCGCGAAGTTTGTCGTGTGGTACTTCTGCCAGCAGCTTTTCGACCTGGATCTGGGCCGCTTCGGGCAGGCGCAGCATCTGCTCGCGGGCCATCATCCCAAGGCCATCCTTGAGATCAGCTGCGGCTACCGACTTGCCGCCACGCTCAAGCGCACGGCTGCTCGACTGATGCGCGATCAGGTTGGCCAGATAGGGCGATCCATTGGCTGAGCCGATCAGTCGATCCTGCGCGACCCTGTCGATCGGCAGGCCGCTGATTGCCTGACCGTTGACCAGGATCTCGGTCAGTTCGGCATCGCTCATCCTGCCGACAGGAATTCCGAGCAGGTTGCGACGGATCGATGGAATCTGCCGCACCAGTTCGCTCAGGTTTTCAGCCACGCCGCCAATCAGGATCTGGACCTTGGAACTGCGGTCGGACAGGTTCTTGATCAGCTCGGCCACTTCGCGGCGGAATTCGGGTTTCTCTGTGCGGTCGAACTCGTCCAGGATGATCAGCAGCCGCGTACCTGAGACGCCGTCGAGCACTTCGCTCAGCGTGGCGGGTGTCAGGGTGCTCGCATCGAACAGATCAGCCAGGGTCTTGCCGGACTCGACCTGGGCGGAGGTCGGGTCGCCCTTTTCATGGTAGAGCAGCGGAATATCTTCAGCGATGGCGCGGAAGGTGCTGTCGAGATCGCTGGTGGCACTGCACGAGGAATAGCGCACCAGATACCGCGCATCCTTGGCCAGCAGCGCAATGATGTGCAGCAGCGAAGTCTTGCCGATGCCGCGATCGCCATAAAGCACCACGTGCATCCGCCGCTCTTCGATCGAGCGGATCACGCTGCTCAGCAGCTCACGTCGGCCGGCGAATTGCCGGAGGTCCGATACCGGCTGCGAGACGGGATAGGCGCGCCCAAGCCGGTGCCCGGCCGACAGTTCGCGCGGTTGGCTGCGATCAGCCTCAACCTCGTTGGCCAGCCCTGAAAAGCGCGGCATGTTGCTCGCGTCCGATCCGCTTGTTGGCGGTGCGGACACAACCAGGGCGCTTTGCTCGCCCTCGTCGTCATAGTCCGCGTTGTTGGGGGCGAGGCCAAAAAGCTTTCTGATCCAGCTCATGATAGTCCAATACTAGGGAGTGAGTGGTGCCGTGCGAGGTCACTCGGGACGCGAGAGTGGCTTGAGCACGTAGTAGATATAGGCGAGCACCGCCACCAGTAAGGCTACGGCCGGGATCGGATAACCTTCATCACCGATATAATTGACCGCCATGCATCCCAGGGCCGGGGGCAGGTAATGCCAAATCTTGTCCTGCGGCTCTGGCGCAGCCGAGCGCTGGAGATAAAGCACCGCCAGCCCGCAAAAGACCAGGACGGTGATCCAGTCGAAGATCGATTCCATTGTACCTTCCTGGTTGATGGGGACTGGCTACACCTTATGCTCATGCTATACTAGTATCAGGTTAAGCCCTCGCAAACTCCGCCACTTTGGGGGCAGCCAATACTAGAGTTCAGGGCTTTTCCCATTCGCCAAACGCTTAGCATTTTTCTCTGCCAGGTCCTCCACTTGGAACGGTGTTGCCGCAGGCGCGGGCCTGACCTGGGATGATAACTGCTTTCCAGCCCAAATGCCCCATCGAGGTCTTGAGAACGTTGCCGTCAATCAGGCAGTTCTCGCAACGACCGAGGGTCAGGCCATGACGGCCAGCATGTATCGTATTATTTGAAAACCGGACGTTCCGAATGGGGGCGTCAATGTCCCGGTCCATTTGAGCCAGGCCTTGGCCGGTGGTGTTTATGACGTTGCCGGTCACGAAGACATTTGTCACTCCATCACGCAGCTGGACGACATCGCTATGCCAGCCGTCACGCCAGTCGCCACCTTGAGCGACACACTTCTTGCGGGATAATGAGTACAGAGCACCGCTCGCGACCTTGCATTAAGTGGGCTTTGTTTCGAAGGGACCGGCCACATTGTTGCTGAATTCGATACTGCTTCCTCCTCCTGCGATCAGGCAGTCTTCGACCGCCCCGTGGCAGCGCGAATTGCGAACTACAAGGCCGGATGACCCATCTCCAAACACGATTGTCTTGCGAGCGTTGATAAAGGTAACGCCTTCGAGCGCCACATTCTGGGCGCTCTTCTTCATTAGAACGCCGTAATTGCTAGGGTATCCGACGCTGCCATCCGTACCAACGCCCGACGGTGCCTCGATCCGACCTCCGCGAATGGTTAAGTTACCGCCGCCGTCAAAAACAATGCCGCGGATGGTACGGCCCTGTGCGTTGATGGTAACTGTGCGGACAAAAACAGTCTTGATGGTCAAGGCGGGCCTGCCCGCAGGGGCACTACAATCTTCGGTTAGTGTGAAGATCTTGCCACCTACCGTGTTCAATAGGGCTAGGATTAGTGCTGCGCAAGAGACGATCATCGCATGAACTCCAATAACTTTATGCGAGCAGGCCCCAATAGACTAGCTGATAACGCCCCCGAACCAAACTAAGTTGCAGGGCTTTCCGACCGCAGACCCTGCCACGGCCCAGCCTTGCAGCTGCCAACGGTGCGGACCAGCGGCGCTGTACTGGCCGGCTCGCTGGCAGATGCGGGAAACCCAAAAATCCTTGTCAGCCAGCAGCCGAAGGTTAGCGGCAATAGGAACCTGGCGCTGTTCTGGCAAAGTTTACAGAAAATCGTTACTCCCACCCTAATGAGGCAGCAATGCTCGGTGGAGAGCCTTTAGGGGCCGGGCGTATTTTTAGTCGTCTAGACCTCCAGCGCATCCGTAAAGACTTTATCCACAAACGAATAGGATACCTTTCCAGATCGCAAACTAGGCTACATATAGGAAGTTTTTTTGCCCACTTTCGTCGAGAAAAATTCCATGCTTTATGATAACTTCGGTCGAGCGTGAGCAGTGGCTTGCTATGATGTATAACTGGGTTATTTACGACCCAGCTCGAATACCCGCGCGACTTGGCATTCTGGACAACGTCGAGGCCGTAGAGGTGGTAGCCGGGTAGATTTGGATCGAATAGAACGCCACTTCGAGCGTTTATTACAATTACCAGCTCATCAACGTTTTCAACGGGCATAGGGCTGCGGATTGGGTGACCGACCACCCGCCCAATACCTGACGACCAAACCTCTCCGCCAATGTTACGGTCAGCGTCAATTCCAATTAGCCCAATCACGGCCCATTTCGAGTCAATGCACTCGACATCGTCGATGGCTGTGTTGAGACGTTCTATGAAGCCTGCAGGTAGATACACGTCTTGGTGAGCAATAACCAAGACGTCGGCGGTATTGTCGAACAGCGCTTGATTATGAGCCAGAGAGGCGCTCGGATAACCTCGATACGCACTGAAGCCCTTTACATGCTCTATATCGGGGGAGGATAATAGACACTGCGCTAGCACATCATCGTCATTAACTGCCGCAGCGATAGAAAAACTTCTAGGCATTTGCATCTCCCGGAAACCGACCTGAGCATGGTTTGGCAATAGACAATGGTCTCTCACGACAGTCATCGACGTATGCGCGGCATCATCATACTGATCATCTTGATTCTGGCTTCTGACGCGCTACCCTGATTGATGCCAAGCCACGTTGCGATGACCAGATTGCATAGACAAGTGCAAGCGCCTCACCAACAAGGGCGCCAATCGCTAAGCCCAGCATTCCGCCAATCAGCCAGACACCTGCCAGACAAAACGGCGCGACGGCCAGCCGCATACTGTTGGCTGCAAGGATCTGCCGTGTATGGCCGTATGCCAGCGCCAACCCGCTTGTCCATCCCCGGGCAAAGCGTAATGATTGGGTGAGACCTATGATGCTCACAACTAGCCAATCTAGTTGGTAGGCCTTGCCAAAGAAAAGCACGATCAGCCAGGGGCCTGCCACGGCATATCCCACCGCCATTGCCAGGGCAGAACCCAGCGTTACGAAGCCGAAATGGCGTCCATGGGACCCCGATTCGCGCACCTCTCGCGCATTAATTGGTAAATAGATTGAGCCCAGAAAGCGCAGAAGCAGCTGGCTGGGCGTATAAATCAGCAGAATAGCCGCAGTGTAAACGCCAAGCTGCTGGGCCGAGAGAGTGACTACAGCTGTCAGTCGCTCGGCCTGTGCCGAAAAGAAAAGGAGTGGGCCATTGATGACCAATGGCAAGGCATAGGCCCAGATCACTCTTGAGTTGGGCCGGTCAAACGCGAGCCGATATGGTCGGCGCGCGAACACGTGCGACATCACGGTCGCAGTCGCAGACTTGGCAAGGATCACATAGATTGCCACGACAAAGCTCTGGTCCATCAGCACGAGCAGCGCGGCGGTCCCAGTTGCAATGATTTCGGCGATTAGATTGCCTGACGACAGAGGCAGCAAGTTACTCGCGCGCTGCTGACGCACACCATCAAAGTGCGTGAATCCTAGGCACAAGCTCGCTGCTGCAAGCAAAGCAAAGGGCAACGGTGAAGTCTCGACGTCGAGTGCGACAAACGCAGGCCACCCAATGGCCATGAGCAAGAATGCGATTAAGAGCCCCCGCCACGCCGAAATGAAGTGCACGGTTGCAATCATTCGCTGGTTATGGCCTCTTGCAGTGGCCAGCACGAACTTGTTGAGTCCAGTGTCGCTGGTCGAATCTAAAAATGCCTGAAGCAGTATGAAGGTAGCAGCAATGCCATACTGTTCGGGCCCTAGCGCCCGAGCGATCAGCATACTGCGGAGCAGGGTCAAGCCCTGGGCCAGAACGAGCGACAAAAGAGCGAAACGGCTCCCCTGCAACTGGCGTCGCAACATTTTCATTGTAAACTCTCGTTCATGATCGCTTCGCCTCTGTCCGCATTTCCAGAACGTCCCGCATTGTCGTTGGCTGCAACAGTAAACCCACTGTGCGTGGCGGTGTATCTACTGCTCATTGTGGCCAAAGCCCTTAAGGAATGGGCATGATTGTCAAGCGGGAGTGGTGTGACCCGCATTACTGAGCATGGCAGGGGTATCCATAGGTTAATCCGCGTAAACGATGCCTATCAAAGCCAAGGTAACTAATTTGAGCGAGGAGAGGTTCAGCACAACATGGCGGGATCGATCAAATGGCGATTATCAATGTTTCAACGTCAGCAGAGCTGATGGCCGCAGCCAAGCTGGTACAGTCAGGCGACGAAATCAGGTTGGCCCCCGGCCAGTACGCCGGGGTGTCGCTCAAAGCGATCCTTCCTGCAGGGACGGTGAAAATCACCTCGGCCGATCCCGCAAATCCAGCTGTGTTCACTGATCTTGTTATCAGTGGCTCGAGCAACCTTGCGATTTCCAACGTGAAATTGTCAATTCCTGACAATTCGTACACGTATTATCACTTTCAGGTCTTGAGCTCTTCTAATATATCCTTCAAAGACAGCGTATTCGTCGGGCCAAGTCTAACTCCCGTTCAGAAGACTACCGGCATCTTGGTTCGCGAAAGCAAAAATTTTACAATTGATGGCTGTGAATTTAGCTTCCTCATTAATGGTGTTGGGTTAAGTAACAGTAGCGAGATAACTGTCACAAACTCCTTGTTTCACGACATGGGCACTGATGGTATTAATGGCGGTGGAAACTCACAGGTCACGATCAGCAACAACTTCTTCACGGACTTTCGTCCCGCTGAAGGTGCACATGCCGATGCGATCCAGTTCTGGACGACCAACACAACTGCCCCCACAACCGACATCACGATCGTCGGCAATGTCATTGTGCGCGGCACTAATGGTGATGCCATCCAGGGCATATTCATCAGCGATCAGTTGATGACGATGCCTTACACGAACGTCACGGTGAAAGATAACATCGTCATTGGCGGATCGTATAATTCGATCTCGCTCAGTGGTGTGATCTCCGGCACGGTTAGCGGCAACAGCGTTATCGCGTTTCCGGATCAGGATGCCTGGATCCGCACGCAGAATACCACCGAAAACTTGGTGCTTAGCGGTAACACGGCGTTCAAGTATGTCACCCAGTTCAACGAGCTCGTCGACAACGCGACCACCCCGTCCGTGACCGATGGCGGCCTAGCGGCGCTCCAGGCCTGGTCGCTGGCGCACACAGTCCCCGGTGGAGTGGGCAATTGGCAGAATCTAATGGAGATCAGTGGGCTGGCCGCGCCTGTCGGCGGCGGCACGACAACTCCGCCCCCGGTCGATTCCTCGATCATCTACGGCACCGAAGGTGACGACACGCTGGTGGCCGATGCGACAAAGAAGGTCGAAATTCAAGGCAACGGCGGCAACGACAAGATCGTTGGCAATGCCTTTGGCGCCAAGATGCTCGGCGGGCTGGGTAACGATGCCTATGAAGTGAAGGGCATCGGCGACGACGTTCGGGAAGATGCCGCTGCCGGGGTCGACTGGGTCAACAGCTGGATTGACTACGTCCTGCCGGACAATGTCGAGCACCTGTCGCTCAAGGCTGGCGGCCTCAAGGGTACGGGTAATGCGCTGGGTAACCAGATCGCTGGATCCGATGCGGTCGATCAGCTTTTTGGCCTGGGCGGCAACGATACGCTGAACGGCGGTGCCGGCAACGATATCCTCGATGGCGGCGATGGCGATGATTACCTGATTGGCGGTGCCGGGATCGACAAGGTATGGGGCGGTGCCGGCGTCGACTATTTTGCCTTTGGTGTCGACATCGTCCGCCAGGTTGGTGCTGACGAGGTGATGGACTTCATGCGCGGGGTCGACAAGATTGATCTGACCGCCATCGATGCAAATGCGGCAGCGGCTGGTGACCAGGCCTTCCGTATGATCGGTACGAAGAACTTCAGCCGCAAGGCCGGCGAACTGCAGGTCAAGGCCTACGGCGACGGTGTGCTGGTCGCCGGTGACGTCAATGGCGACGGCGTGGCCGATTTCAACATCTGGGTGCACGGCGTTTCGCGTTTGTCCGGCGGTGACTTCGTGCTCTGATCCGGCGGGCCTGCCGATTTGCCGCTAGTGGTTTTCGGCAGGCCGGCTTACATTAGGCTGAAATGGTCGATCTTGGCACCACCCTCATCATCCTAATAGGAGCGCCACTGGCGGCCGCGCGAGCAGGTGGCTTAGGGGTCGCATCCCTGATCGCCGCTTTGAATGCCATCAAAGTACTAATTTATTTCCTAGCTGTCCGAAAATTGGAGGGTTTCAATGCCTTTACCGGCCGCATTATCGCAACTAGGTAAGGCTCCTACGCGTATGAAGTTTCTGGCATTCGCGGCCATTCCAGTTGCGTTGATCGGGAGCCAGTCCTCTTCCAAAGCTGTGTTGCCCGTCTGCCGCGACGGGCCGGACGTTATCATTAATGCAGAAGCTTTAGAGAACGCTTTGAAGTGCGCGGCAAACGGAAGCAACCTCAAGTTGGCTTCGGCAAACTTCGGGTCGATCGAGATCAGAAACCTGAGCGCCAACGACCTTGTTATGGAGAGTGCAGATCCCTTGCGGCCGGCACGCTTTACAGCTCTTGCCATATATGGAAGCAACGGCTTTACGCTTCGTCATATCCGTATCGCGGGTGATCCGCCGCAGACAAAGACACAGGGGCTCAGCGTCTTCGGTGCGACTAGGTTCAAGGCCGATCATATCGACGTGATCCGCGAGCCTTCTTCAAGACCATTCCGTACTGCTGTCTTAGTAAGAGAGACAGATAACATTGCTTTGAGACGCTTCAGGATCAAGGGCCATATTCACGGCATCGGCTTGCTTGATGTAAAAGATGCAGAACTGATCGAAAACTCGATCTGGCAAATGCAGACCGACGGCATCCGAGGCGGCGGCGTCAACAATATCAGGATTGCGCGCAATGTGATTGGCAGTTTCAGCCCGAAGTCCGGAGATCATCCCGACGGCGTTCAGTTTTGGTCTCAGAACCAGAAAGAACCGTCGCAGGGAATTCTTATCGAGGACAACCTTATCCTTCGTGGAACAGGCGGGCGGATTCAAGGCATTTTCCTGCGCGACACCCAGAACCTTCCATTCAAAGATGTGACCGTGCGCAGAAATCTCTTGGTCGGAACGGCGTACAATGGCATCGCGGTAGCTGGCTACGCCAACCTTCAGGTGACCGACAATATCATCGTGCCAATGCTACCAGAGACTAGCTGGATTAGGGCCGAAGCTGGCACGAATTTGACTGTCACTGGGAACAGAGCGGGTCGTTTTCTCTTGCCAGGCGGGACGAGCATGAAACGAAACCGAGTGGTCAAGATCAAGACAAGTGCGGATGACGTGATATCGAGCTGGCGCCTACGCCTCAGATTGCCTGAAGCCGAGTTTCCGATTTAGATGCTGTCGTCGGCACGGTTGACTTGACTTGAAAGATAAGGGCCACCCCCAAACCCAAAAACGCGAACGCCAAAGGATGGTTATCCTGCTGGCTAAAGATCGACTTGATCACCAAGTAATTGCCGAGGCTCAGCAATGTCGGAAGCAGCCACGATGTTTCCTCTTGATCACCGGCATCGATTAGCTTCCATGCTCCGATCCACATCGCTGCCAGAAATGCGCCATAATATGCAAAGAAGCCGATCACGCCACTTTCGAGCGCTATTGAGATGTAATAAGTGTCGATCGTCAATCTGCCTACTTGATTGGTAAATCCGAGTGTCTCTGCAGCTTGGCCGATGCCATGTCCCCAAGGCTGCTGGAGCACTAGCTCAAGACCCTTTTCCATCTGGGTGCTACGTGCATCGTTGCTGGCAACGTACGCGCCGCCTCCCCAGACGGCGTTGCGAAGTCGGGTGAAGAAAAATGAAGAGACCAGCAAAACAAGCATCAACGCCGGATATACGAGAATGATAAGCGGAGCGAAGAGGCTGTTGCGATCACGTCGAAACCGACGAAACATCCAGAAAAAGAGATAACCGAACGACGCGAGTAAAAAACCGATCGTCCCGAGACGCGAGTCTGTCGTATAAATTACGAGCAGGATCAGCGGAAGGGTCAGCGCCGCCGCCGCCCGTTCCAATAACGTCCGTCCATGAACAACAAAATGAAGGATGAAGGGCGTAACCAGCGCTAGAAACTCGGCAAATCCAAGTGGCGTCGTAAACTTACCCTGCACCCGGTGTTCGCCTATTGCCGCCCGCATCGAGCCTGAGAGGATCGCTGCCACCGCTTCATCGTCGACCTTCAGAAACGATGGAATTTGGTCTGCCCAGACCACTTTTCCTAGCATGAACTCCCATAGACCTATCGCGCATGCAAACAACAATCCTACCCATAGTATCTGGGCGAACGGGCGCACCCTCTCAGGTTTAGCGAAGGTCTGAACCCCCACGAGGAACATTACTCCCCAGGCATAAATAGCCACAATAAATTTGTTTACTGACTGAACCGGCGTGTCAGATGCGGCAATAGTTACGAACGAGATCACAAAATAGACTAGCAAACACTTCCATACTGGAGCTGCGCAGGCCAGTTGGCGCATCAGTTTGTGACGATAAGCCTCAGATTGGGAGAGCGATACAAGGAACAGTAGCGTTATTGGTATCGCGATCAAACGCGTCGCCGTAATCCACGGTAACGCTCCGAGGGAAAGGGCGAGGTAATCCGGCCATACCGCCAAAACGAGGAAAAAGCTGAAGTATAGTGTCGTTATGGACCGCTCAAACGTTACCGCATTTTCGGGCAACAATACCACTAACAGAATGGCGACCAACGCCATTGGGATCATCATCTGGACGAGAAAATACGTCGCGGTAACCCCGAAGGCAAACCCATACAGGGCACCAATCAGGGCCAGCAACATACCGCTAAGGATCTTGTGCTGCCCCCAGAATCCATGCTTGAAGTAAGGAGCAAGGGTATCTGGCGTTTTCCGCCTAGACCATTTACCCATCGCCAGATACGAAGAAACCGCGTGCCATTGATGCATGTGGCATACTAACGCGGCGTGCCGGAATCCGCTAGCGGCAATTCAGGAAGCCGGGGGCTTCAGATTACGAAATCGCCCGCAGCAAGTTTCGATACGCCGTGGACCCAGACAGTGAAGTCCGATCAGGGCAATGATCGGACCAGGCTATCCCAGCATTCCAACGCCGGCGACCCGATCAAATGCCTGGACAGCCAGTCGAAGACTAGATATCTCGAAGGGGACAAGGCGATCATAGCACCTGATGCGACGCTGGAAAATTACCTAGCAACAATCTGCTGAATAGAAAAGACATAGATTTAGTCACTAGTAGGATCAAAGTTCAGCAAGGCTGGCATGGGGGCACGCCCTAGCCACAACGCCGCATGGACCAAGGCAGCGCCAAATAATTGGGAAAAATGCAGTTTTTGTAAATCTTTGGCGCAGCGATGATGACGGTAGCAAGGGCCACCCCAACGGAACGGGCGCGCGAAAGACATGAAGCGCAATACCCGCAACAAATGGGATGGAAAGGCGCAGCCATAAATTGGGCTCTAGCTGCGAAACCAAAAGGCTCGCTCTTGTCAGAAGCATGGACAGGCACAGGCCAAACCAGAGCCAGAACAGCGCTCCGACCAATACGAGTAGATAAGCATCGCCTGGCTGGTCACCTCCAAGAACTGCGCTCTGAGCGATCCGTTGATTGTTTACGGATAGAGGTTAATCGCGGAGGGGATGGAGCTTATTATTACAGAAAATCAAGACTTACATTTCGCACGGGGGCCTAAACACCCTAGTTCAGAAACATGATCCTAATGGTCACGACATAGGTGTCACAGCCGTGCAGAGATCATGTTGCGGCGGCTGAAGGACTGGCTACGTGTCGCCAGCCGCCACGAGAGTTGTTCAAAAGCATTTTTCTCAGCCATCGTCCGAGCCGCCGCGCAATCTTCTGGTCATGACCAATGAAACCTGACCCTAGTCGCCCAACCGGAATAATTTGCCGTCGCGGCCATAATCACATCTTGGCGGATTATCATGCTTCTTCATCTATAAAATCGGGCTCTTCCTCGCTATTAGAGCGTTTTTCGACCGTTTTGAATCGCGTGGGGATTCCCGCGGGGCGTGATTTCTGATTCAGAATCCGTGCTGGTGAAGGAGGCCAGCATGGATGGCTCAACCTCTTTCGATGGATTTGCGTTCACGGCTTTTGGCAGCGGTTGATGGCGGGTTGAGCTGCCGTGCTGCTGCGATCCGGTTTGGTGTTGCGCCTTCGACGGCGATCCGTTGGCATGCGCAGCGGCGCGAGACGGGTGAGTTCACGCCGAAGCGGCAGGGCGGCGACATGCGATCCCGGCGGGTCGAAGAGCGTGCATCGGACATCCTCGCCCTCTGGGAGGCCCGTAAAGATATCTCGCTTGAGGAACTGCGCGCTGGTTTGGCCGGGATCGGCCTGATCGTCTCGGTCGCTGGATTGCATCGCTTCTTCGTGCGCCGGGGCATGACGCGCAAAAAACGTATGGCCCACCCCGTTTGCAAGGTGGATTTTGAGGTGTTCTGATCAGTCTGCGTCAACGTATGCGGTCTCATGGGTGACCCCATGGCCAAGATGGACATCCGCACGTTTGGAGCCACAATAAAGACGCCGGCAACGAGTGCCATTTTTTTGGCCGGGCTTTCCAAACGCCGATCGACTGTCAGGCCATCTTCACGATCCTTCCTGCAAACATCGTTGGCCTATGCACGCAGATGCATGCGGCCGATCCGTTTATGCCGCGACTGGGTAGCCGCGCTCGAACGTTGCATCCTTGCGCAGGGCTGCCCATGCGATCCGTGCCAGCTTGTTGGCCAGTGCGACGACGACCGCATTACGGTGAACACCGCGCTCGATCATTCCTGTCAACCAGCGTCCCATTGGGGTCTCGCTTCGCGCCAGCGATGGCAGTGCTGCCCGGGCACCGTGGATGAGCAAGGTGCGTAAGTAAGTATTGCCGCGCTTGGAAATACCAAGCAGCCGTGGCTTGCCGCCGGTGGTATGTTGCCGGGGAACCAGGCCGAGCCAGGCACCGAGATCCCGGGCTTTGGCGAAGCTGCTGGCATTACCCACCGCTGCGATCAGGGCCGTTGCATTCAACACGCCAACGCCGGGGATGGAGGTCAGCCGTCTGGCGGCAGGGTCATTGCGCGCCAGTTCGATGAACTCGCCGTTCAGCGCTTCGATCCTGGCATCGAGATCGCGCCATTCGTCACGTAGTTCGCCCACCAACTGGCGCAGACGCGGTGACAACGTCGTATCCTTATCGGCCAGCAGGGCATCGATGCCGAGTTCCAGCTTGCGCCGCCCAACCGGGAAAATGGTCCCGCGCTCCAACAGGATCGCCCGCAACTGGTTGATCAGGCTCCTGCGCTCGGCCACCAGGCGCGAGCGGACCCGGTGAAGAGTCTGGATGTCCAGCTGCTCTTGGCTCTTGAGCTCGACGAAGCGCATCGTCGGCCGCGAGGCCGCCTCGGCGATCCCCTCGGCATCGCGATCATCGTTCTTCTGCGCTTTTACATAAGGGCGCACGTACTCTGGCGACATAAGCCGGATCTCATGTCCGTGCGCGGCAAACAAGCGCCCCAGATGATGGGCGCCACAGCATGCTTCCATAGCGACCACGCAAGCTGGCAGCTTGGCGACATAGTCGATCAGCGTCTGACGCCGCATCGACCGGCGTACAACCACTGCGCCGGCCGCATCCACACCCACCACACTGCAGGCGTTCTTGCCCAAATCAACGCCAAGGATCACAATAGACATCGGTCCGCTCCTTTCCTTCTCAAACACCGGCATCATATCCGATGCCGGGGAAAAGGGGCGGGCCATCCCATAAAGACTGGGCATGCAATAGAGCAAGACCGGCCAGACATCCTGAAACAGCGCCGGGAATGGTTCGACGGCCAGATCGATCTCGAACCCGAGCGCCTCGTCTTCATCGACGAGACTTGGACTGCCACGAACATGACGCGCAGCCACGGTCGCTGCCCGAAGGGCGAGCGGTTACGGATGGGCTTCCCGCATGGCCACCGCAAGACCACCACGCTCGTCGCTGGCCTGCGAATGACCGGCATGGTTGCGCCAATGGTGCTGGACGGACCAATCAACGGCGACTGGTTCGAAGCCTATGTCGCGCAGGTCCTGGTACCCGAGCTGCGCCCCGGCGACGTGGTCATCATGGACAACCTCTCCAGTCACAAGCGGGCCGCCGTCAAGGATAGGATCGAAGCCGCCGGCGCAACCCTGCGCTTCCTCCCGCCATACAGCCCCGACTTCAATCCTATTGAGAAGGCCTTCTCGCGCCTCAAGGCCATGCTCCGAAAGATGGGTGAGCGATCCGTCAGCGGCCTCTGGGACCTGATCGGCAGACTCGTCGATATCTTCCAGCCCAATGAATGCGCAAACTACTTCAGCTCGTGCGGATATGACCCGGAATGATCGAAAAACGCTCTAAGATTTTGAAGCCGCAAGTCGCGTAACCGTAGCTTCAAGATCTTCTTTTTGATAATTAAGGAAAATTTTAGATATTTTTAAATTAGTAATATCGCAGCGCTGATATATGTAGCTTTTAGTTATATCAAATCCCGCATTCTCGAATTCTCTCGCAAAATCGCTATGCTGTAACCTGTTTATGTACTGAACTTCATTAGAAAATAGAATTCTCCATACAAAATCCGAGTAAGATAAGTACTGCTTTGGATGAACAGATTTATCATATATACGAAGATGATCTGCTTGAACAATTTGATGACATGACGCTCCTCCATCTTTAATTATCCGATAAAGATCCTTCGCAAGTCTTGGTACTGCATTTCTATTAACATGCTCAAGAACATCGCTGCTTATAACAAGGTCGACTGACTTATCTTTAAAGTCAAATAAAGATCCAGATTCATTTATAAAATAAGTCGCCCCCATCAATACATATACTTCATCAAAGTTACTACATTTTTCTATGCTCTCGAGAAATCTAATCGCCTGCTGCCGACTCTCTGGCCTGTAGTCATTATCTGAAATTAAGTACTGCGCAAAATGGCGAGCATATGCCTTAAAGCCTGAAAATTGGCGGTTATCCCAAACATCGAAAAGGATAAGCCGAACGTCATAGAAAGCGCGAAGAAACAGCGCTTCCCAGTGAACCCACCCAGTGCCCAGCTCCATAACTGTCAAGCCGTCACGTAGATCAAAAACGGACTCCACAAAAGCAAGGTTGCCTTTTGCCCGCTCAACATAATGCGGGTTAACGCCGGCATTTCGTCTACGAGCGCCAAAAAAATTACCTATCGCTCGATAAACTCGTCGTGTGGAATGATTAATTGAAAAGAGGCGTAATGCCGATGCGGCAGCCAGATAACGAAGCATCTTGTTTCCCCAACGTCTTGACCGACACGCGACCTGGATTGTTATCAGATAGCGTTAAAGCTACCTTATATCATGATTGATCTTTGACGCGGCGACAACGTCAAGTTTGCCGGCGATCTCGGCAGAAGTCTTCTCGCCAGGTTTTGGATGTGAGCTGACCGTGATGTAGTTATGCCACCGGGCGGCGAGCACAATCCGGTAATCTGCCGTGAAGGAGACCAGTGTCTCGTTGAAGTGACCGCCGCCGCGTGATCGGCCCCCACCGAGTGGTCCGCATTGATTGTAAGTGTAAAACTGTCTCCGGAGCCATGGCTGGCCGGAGGTGGAGCGTAGTGGAACCGGAAGGGGAGCAAGTGTAGCGCTAGTCACCTAAGGGCCTGCTCGAGGAAGATAGCATAGTTTGCCAGTACCTGGTCTCGGCGAAACAGGGCTAGTTGGCCAGCCGTCTGTGCCGCAGCCAGTTGGGCTTTGACTTCTACCTGGTAGCTTAGCAGATCACCGATAGCATCGGCCAGTTCTTGCGGATTGTCAGCGGCCACGGATCTTGCGAAGGCCTGATCGGGAAAAAATCCGTCGATGGCCGCACCGCGCGGATGGATGACAGGTGTCCCGGCCAGCAGGGACTCGGCAAAAACCATCCCGAAACTTTCCCGCCGCGTCGGCAATGCAAAGGCTGCGGCACCATTGAACCAGGTTTGGATTGCTTCCGGTGCAACCGGACCGACCATGCTCACCCGCTGCTCCAGTCCCAGGTGTCTTACCTGCGCGTCAATCGCTTCCAGCGCGGTCGCCGAACCATCGCCAGCGAGTTCCAGGCGGATTGCGGGAAACTGTGGGGCAAGTCTTGCGATGGCTTGCAACAGCGTGGTGACGTTCTTGTTGCGCCAGAAATCGAGATTGAAGGCCGTTCGAATCAGATGGCCGCAACTGGCGGGCGCGATCACTTCATCGAAGGGCAGAACGCATGGGATGATCGAGATCGCATCGGGACGTCGACCTAGCCGCCGTGAGGCCCAGTTTGCGGTCCATGGCGCAAAGGCCATAACCTCCTTCGCATCGCGCCAGACGCGCCGCATCTTCCGCAGTCGGTCAGGTCGCCGTTCGATCAGTTTCTGGTCAGTGTTTCCTTGCAGCGTGAGCACAAAAGGAACGCCGAAGAGCCTTGCAAGCTCATGTGCCAGCAGACCTTCTATGGTCAGTTTATGCGCCTGGATTAAATCGGGCTTGAAGTTTACGTCCTTAAGATACCTGCAAAGCTGTACGGCCAACGTTCGCATCGGCGCGGTAAGGGCAATCGAAGCCGGCGGGGCAGCATATTCTATGGCCATAACCGATCCGTCAAAGCGGTGCCGCAGCACCTGACCTTGCTTTAACACGCCGGTAAGACCGCCCTTGCGGTTTAGCGAAATGACCAGATGATCGAACTCGTCTGCGGTACCCTCAACCAGACCCGCGATCGCGCGTGTCTTTGCCCGCTGCAACAGATCGGGATAATCGGCACTCAGATGCAAAATTCTGGGCTTCATCAAAGCTGGACTTCCGGAAAACCCAACAGCCAGCGACGACGTTCACGCCAGATCTGACCTAGCCGGTCACGCTGGCCCGGATCGGGATGAACCTTTGCCAACATTCCCCGAACCAGCGCCCATAACCATAGCTGAGCCAGTCCCAGCCAGACTAACCATTGCGGCCAATGGCGGCGGATCAACGTCGACTTGGCCTGCATCACCGTACACACCTTATCTGCATGGCGCTTGGTGGATGCGCCGACAAGATGCATAATCGTCGCATCCGGTGTAATCATTGGTCGATAACCAAGCGCGCGGGCACGCAGGCAGATATCCGCGTCCTCGCCATACATGAAGAAGCGCTCGTCGAACCCGCCTAAGCGGCGCCACAGTTCGGTCGGGACCAGCATGAGGCAGCCGACAACGATATCAACATGACGTACACTGTCACGGCGCCAGCCGCCCATTGCTTCGGCGTTGAACAAGTCCGAATTGGGGAACAACCTAGCTAAGCCGAAAGTCGACGTAAAAAGGGTCCATGGCGTCATCTTACGCCAACAGGAAGCGGGGTTCAGACTCCCATCACGAAATACCGTCCGCCCTCCCACAATCCCAGCCTCAGGGTGCGCTTTAGCAAAGGCCAGGAGATTGCTGATTGCGTTGAAATGGGTTTCGGTATCGGGATTAAGCAAGCAGATAAAGGGCGTAGCCGCAGCGGCAGCGACGCGGTTATTTGCAGCGGCAAAGCCGATGTTCTCTGGGTTGGCAACAACTTCGATTGAGGGGAACGCGGCGGCAACCGCAGCAGCGCTGCCATCGACCGACGCATTGTCCCAAACCACTACATGCATCGCCAGACTCGGGTTATTGTCGAGCAGTGTCCGCACGGCAGCGAGCGTGAGCTCGCGAGTGTTGTAGCTCACGATGATCACGGTAACTTCGGGTGCTGGATGTTCGGACTGATCGCCGGCCGCTATTTGCATGTTCTCACTGTGACGGAAAGTAGTATTTCGGTCTACAAAGTTAACCTTAACTACTTTAATCCCCGGTTACAGTCTCTGCCGTCCCGACCATGGCCGCCGCGTCGGTCGAGGGCTTGTTGGCCTTGAGGTTTGGCAGAATGACCCCGTCAAGCGCGGCGAGCGATCCCGTCAGCAGCGGGATGTCGCCTCTGCCCTTGACCTTGCGGAAGTGGTCGGCCGGGTCATAAAGCTTGATGCCGTCCGACATCTTGTCCGGATCAAGTTGGCCCAGCGTGGCCAGCAGGGTCGCTCGGGCCTGGTATTCGTCGGCTAGGGCCGCGTTGTAAGCGTTGCGGACGTTAAGCAGATCGCGGGCTAGATCCAGCACGTCGAGCGTGGTGCGCATGCCGGCGCGCTCTTGGCGCTGGGCGTTTTCATAAGCACGCTGGGCACTCTCGACCGCCTGGCGGTAGTGATCGATCGAGAGCCGCGCAGCGAGGACATTGTTCCAGCCGGTGGCGACGGCGGTGCGGCTGTCACGCTGGGCGGCGGCGATCAGTTGCAGATCGGCCGAATTGGCTTCGCGAGCCTGGCCGGATTCGGCCAAGCGGGCGCCGCTGTCGAACAGCGGGACCGACAGCGTCACGGTACCGCGCACGCGGGTGCCGCGCAGATCGCGCGAATAGTCCGACATTGCGCCGTAATCGGCCGAGCCGCGAAAATCGACACGCGGGGCGGCTTCCGCGCGGGTGCCAGCCAGGAAGGCGCGCGAGATCCGCTCGCGAGCCTGAGCAGCACGAACCAGCGGGCTCTGGTTGTCTGCCAGCGAGTAGGCTTCCGACAGCGAGCTGACCGGCAGGGTCAGCGGCTCGGGCGGGGCCAGTTCACCGGGAGGCATACCGACCGCGCGGTAAAAGCGCGCATGGATTTCGCCGAGCCTGGCCTGGGCTTCCAGCAGCACGGTCTGGCCAAGCGCCAGCCGCGTTTCGACCTGCTGGACATCAGCCAGGGTGATTTCGCGCACGGCAAAGCGGGCGTTCGATTCCTCGAGCTGGCGCTGCAGCAGGGCGACATTCTCACGCGCAATCGTGACAGCTCCAGCCTCACGCAAGGTGCCGACATAGGCGCCGATCACGTCCAGCATGACCTCGTTCTGGACCAGCCGCAGCGATTCCCGGCGGAAGTCGATATTGGCGGCGGCCTGGCCAACCCGGGCCTGGGAACGGCCGAAAGTCAGTAGCGGCTGGCTGAGGATCAGGCTGGCCGTGTCGCTCCAACCTTGCTGGCGGAGAAAGCTGCCTGGCAGGATCTCGTCGCGATCGCGAGTGTAGGACAGACTGGCACTGGCATCGAGCCGGGGGCCGAAAGCAGCCCGGGCGGCCGGGAAACCCAGATCGGCGGCGCGGGTCGAAGCCCGCTCTGCCAGCAGCCGCGGATTGGTTTCATAGCTGTAGGCAATGGCCTGGGCGAGGGTGCTGGCCGCGCCGAGGCTGGCTGGTTGGTTCGGTAGTTCGACCGAGGAAAACGCTGCCGGGATGAACTTCGCCTCGGGCGGACCAAAGGCCGGCTCGGGATAGGTCACCGGGGCCGGAGCGCCCACCGGAACCGTCCTTGCCGCAGTCGATTCGACCAGTGCGTTGCGCACCTTCGCCGGTGCCGATACCGGTGCGGCGGGCTGGGCCTGTGCGGGTGAATAGGCCGCCAGCACCACTTCACCGACCGGCAATTTTGCGGCGGGCGGCGGAGCGGGCGGTTGCTGGAGCTGAACGGCCGCAGCCGGGAGCGGGGCCACCGGCGGCCGCGGTGCGGAAGCCTGCTGAAGTGCGGAGGGTGCGAGTGACTTGGCTGGTTGGGAGGTTGGCTTGGGAGCCAAAACAACCTTCGGCGCTTGGATTGCCGGTGCGGGCGCGCTCGCAGCCGCCACCATGATCGGCTTGGCGGGTTGTACCACCGGAAGGGCTGAGGCTGGCTTCGCGGCTGCCGGTTTTTTAGCTGGCTTGGCCGAGGCTTGCAGCGCCAGTGGCCGGGCAAGCGGGGCCAGCTTGACTTGGGGCTCCACAGTGACGGGTTTACTTGCAGCAAATGCGGAAACAGGTGCCCCCTTTACCGCGAGGATTGGCGCTGGCTTTGAAGGTTCAGGCAAGGGCTGGAGCGCCGGCGGCTCAGATTTGACTAGCTTTTGTGCCGGGGCGGGGGGCTTGACGGAGGCGATCGGCTTGGATTGCTCCGCCTTCGCCGCCACCACAGGTGCCGGCAGCGGCTGAACCACTGGCTCGGCCGTAAAAGCCAGCTCACGATGAGGTGCCGCCAATGGCGATGGCGGAGCTTCGACCTTGGCTTCGGTAGTCAAGACCAGCTGCGGCGTGCTGGGTTCGCGCTTGTCCTGCCGGGCCACCATTGGGGTGGTGGGCAGGGGCTGGATCACCGGCTCAGCCACAAAGGTTGGCAAGGGCGGGGCGGGGGGCATGGATCTGGTGCTTGCTGCAAACGTCGGTGGTGGCGGCGCGGCGGGGGCGAGCGAAGGTGCTGGCTCTGAATCAGCCGACGTCATTTCAACGTCCAAGCGCACCGGAGCTTCTGGCAGCAGCTGAGCCGCTGCAGGGGCCTGCTCGATTACTTCGGTTGGAACGGGCGCGGGATCGAAAGTTGGCTCCACCGCTGCCAGTCGCTCCGCCGGGCTGGCACGCAACTGGCTTTCGTCAGTGCCTTCAGGGTCGGACGCCGAGGGGAACGCATGCGTGGTGTCGTCGGCACTCACCAGAAACCAAGCACCGGGCACCGCTGCGGCGGAGGCTAGCAAACCTGCAAGCGGACGCTTCATGTTCCCGGTTCCCGAGCTGCGGGGCGCGACCTGACCCCCTGACTGTTCCAATGTGGGACAAGCTAGGTCATTGACCGGACAAGATCACCTGCCGTGGGGCGGCTTTTCCACTGTTACGCGGGTGGTTGCGCCAATCGCGACAGCAGCGTGAACTCACAGTCAGGCAGCGCTTGCAGAGCCTTGGCGAGATCGCACAGAAAGCGCGCTCCCGCCTCCCCGTCCCAGGCCTGGTGGTGAAACATCAGGCCGACGATGTCGCTGTGGCTTCGCGCCTGGGCAATTTCAGCCAAAACGTCTTCAACCCGGCGCTCCACCGGGGCGCCGTCGTCTACCGCCACCGCGATCGAGAGTTCGCGCAGGGGGGCCTCGGGCCGCAGGCCAGGGTGATAGGCAATGCCGCGGTTGCCCAGCGTGCCCAATCCGGCCGTACGGCCGAGGCGATAGACCAGGCGGCGCAGCGGATCGGTGTAGGCAGCGGCTGACAGGACGGTAAAGCCCTCGGCTTGAAGCGCGCGGACCGTATTTCCATCGAAGCGATGGCGGGGCGGGGTGAAGACGGCGCGGCAAAACGCCGGGCCCAGCTTGGCCTGCATGATTGCCTTGCCGGCGGCAATTACCTGCTGCTGGGTGGCCAGATCGCGCTCGCGCCCGAACTCCCAGGTCAAGCGCTTGCCCGCCACGGTCATTTCGTGGGCAAGGCCGTGCTGCCCGAACTCGAACAGGTTTGGCTGGTCGCGATGAATGGCGCGCAGGTGGCTGGCGGCTTCATCGGTCAGAAGCGCCGGGATCACCTGATAACTGACCGGGAGGCCATGATCACGAAAGCAGGCGATGAACTGGGCGAGCGCCGGGGTCCAGGCGCCGACATCGTCGTCGCGCAGGAATACTCTGGTCCGGGCGGCAGTACTGGCCATTGCGGTCGGGACTTGGCCCAGTCAGGGCCAGCCGATCAAGCCCCTAATTGTCCCGGAAGGCACGCGCGAACTGATCGCGCAGCGGCTTGGTCAGGTAGGACAGCATCGAGCGGCTGCCAGTTTCAATGAAGGCCTCAGCCGGCATTCCCTGGCGCAGCTTCAATTCCGGATAGCGCTTGAGCATCTCGGCATCGATCCGCACCCGCACCGGGAAGAAGCTGGAGCCGTCACGCTCACGCATGGTTGGATCGGCGGCGACATAGAACACCTTGCCGGCGATCTCAGGCGTCGCGGTCGAGTTGATCGTGGAGAAGCGGATTCGTGCCGGCTGGCCAACCTGGACCTGTTCGATATCGGCGGGCGAGATCGCTGCCTCGACGATCAGCGTATCGTCAATCGGCACGATTTCCATGATTGGTTCGGCGGGTCGAACCACGCCGCCAATCGCGGTAAAAGCCAGCTTCTCGACAACCCCGGCATAGGCCGCCTTGACGACACTGCGGTTCTGGCTGTCGGCTGCGGCAAGGTTTCGCATTTGCTGTTCGTTCAGCGCGGTATTGACGCTGGCCAGTTCGGTTCCGGCATCGGCTCGGCGCTGCTGGCCGAGGAGCAGGATCTGCTGGCGGGTTTCACCGATCCGCGCCTCGGTCTGTGCGATCGTGGCATAAAGCGCGCCGACATTGCCCTTGAGGTCAACCGCCGCGCGCTCCAGCTCGTTCTTGCGGCTGATCGTCACCAGGCCGCGATCCCAGAGTTCCTTCACGCCCTGGCGTTCGGGTTCGATCAATGCGCTTTGCTGGTTGAGCGCGCCAATCTGGATCCGGTAACCGGAAATCTCACGCTGCAACTGGGTTACGCGTGCGCCGAGCTGAGCCCGCAGGCTGGCTTCCTCAACCTGCTTCAGCGAGAACAGGCGGCGCTCATATTCCATCGCTTCCTTCGCCCCGGGCGAGGTCGAGTTGACCAGCGCCTCGGGGAACCGAACTGCGGGAGCGCCAAGCTGTTCAGCCTCCAGTCGCGCACGCTTGGCGAGGAGCTGGTCGACGGAGAGCGCTGAAATCTCGGACTGGCCGCTGGTCACGCCATCGTCGAACCGCAGCAGCGGATCGCCGGCCTTTACGCGGTCGCCATTGCGGACGAACAGATAGGCGATCACGCCGCCATTGGGATGGCTCACGCGCTTGGCACTGCTTTCCATGCCGACCTGGCCCTGGCCGATCACCGCGCCGCCGATCGGCACCAGCGTAGCCGCTGCCAGCAGTACGGGGACGAGCACGCCGATCCCCCACATGATCTTCCGGGTCTGCTGGCGCAGTTCTCCCTCTGGTTCTGCTGCCTGCTCGGGAGCGGCAGTTTCCAAGGCGGGAAACTGGTGTGTCATGTCCATCCGGGTGCGATCCCTTGTATGTGTTTATGCGGCGGCGGGCAACTTCCGCCCGTCACCTTGGCGCAGAAGCGGGGCAAGAACTTCGTCGCGCGGGCCAAAGCCTTCCATTCGGCCATTGCGGAGCAGGACGACATGCGTGGCCTGAGCCAGGATCGCCGGGCGGTGGGCCACGACGATAACGATGCAGCCACGATCGCGCGCATGTGCAATCGCCGCTTCGAGCGCGACCTCACCTTCCTGGTCGAGGTTGGAGTTGGGCTCGTCAAGCACCAGCAGGAACGGGTTGCCATAGAGCGCGCGGGCCAGACCGACCCGCTGGCGCTGGCCGGCCGAGAGCCAGGAGCCATCGCGGCCGATCGGGGTTTCGTAGCCCAGCGGCATCCGCACGATCATCTCGTGCACCCCGGCCAGCTTGGCCGCCTCGATCACGGCATCCGAATCCGGATTGGTTGCAAAGCGGGCGATGTTCTCGGCAATGGTCCCGTCGAACAGTTCGACCGACTGGGGCAGATAGCCGATGGCGGCACCGAGCCGCTCGGCCGGCCACTGATCGATCGTTGCACCGTCAAGCCGAACCGAGCCGCGACGCGGGAGCCAGGCACCGACGATGGTCCGCGCCAGCGACGATTTCCCGGCACCGCTCGGACCGATCACACCGACCACCGAACCGGCTTCGACGGCGAAGCCGACGTTGCTGACGGATGGCATCGGGTGTCCGGGAGGAGCTGCCTGAACCCCTTCGAGGCGCAGCTCGTTCTGCGGCAGCGGCAGAGCGATATTGCTCGATGCAACTTCCGGAATCGCTTCGAGCAATTCGTTCAGGCGGCCCCAGCTGGTCTTTGTGGCCGTGAAGCTCCGCCAGTTGGCAATCGCCATATCGACCGGTGCGAGGGCGCGGCCAAACAGCAGCGACGCAGCAAAGATCACGCCCCCGCTTGCCTTGCCGTCAATCACCAGCAGCGCGCCAACCGAAAGGATCGCCGATTGCAGGAACAGGCGGAACACCTTGGAGAAGCTGCCGAGCTTGCCAGCGGCATTGGACAAACGATCCTGCGCGGCCAGGTAACTTTGGTTGATCATGTGCCAACGCCGCTCCATCGCGCCGCGCATGCCGAGCACGCTCAGCACTTCGCTGTGACGGAGCGCATTTTCGGCCTGGCTTGAGCGTTCGGCCGTCAGGCTGGCCAGTTCGCGCGTTGGCTCAACCCCGATGCGATGGGTCGCTACGGCGAGCGCGATCAGAACGATGGCACCAGCCAGTGCAAACAGGCCGAGCCAGTAATGCAGCATACCCAGCACGACCAGGAAGAAGGGGATCCACGGCAGGTCGAGCAGGGTTGCAGGCCCGGTGCTGACCAGGAAGCTGCGGACCTGATCGAGATCGCGCATGGGGGCGAGGCCGTCCCCGTCAGTCTTGCCGCCCAGGCGGACCATGTCACTCATCGCGCGCTGGACCCGGCGGCTGAGCTGACGTTCCAGCTGCGAACCAACACTCGCCAGCAGCTTGCCTCGGCCATGTTCGAACAGGCCCTGGAACCCATAGGCAATGGTCACCAGCGTGAACAGGCCGATAAGCGTCGGCAGCGAATGGCTCGGCAGGACCGAGTCATAGACCATCATCAGATAGAACGATCCAGCCAGCACCAGCACGTTCAGCAAGGCGCTGAGCAGGGCAACCGTGACCAACGTGGCACGGTAACGCCGCAGCGCCGATCCCAATTCCCCGGTCCAAAGTTTCAAATCTGCCTCCGCCAGGGCCGTCTGAAATCCCGCAAATCCGCGGAAACGCCCCCTTTGCGGGAAGGATTAGGTTGGCATGGTCAAGATTGACTTAATGCCGAACCCTTATTTTGTCTCAACGGGGAGCGCTTCGGGACCGCCGCGGCACTGAGCGGGCGGGATGCCCTTGAACACCTGACAGTCAAATTCGATCGTCTCGCGGTTCTGGTCATCGAGTACGTAGCTCATGCTCATCCGGTTGCGCGCACCCGGCGGCACGGGGTAGCCGCGCGGTACGGCGCTGCGATCGGCCCAGGCCAAGACCCGGCAATAGCCATTTCCGCCGCACAGGCGGCGCGCCATCGCGACAGCGCCCGAAGCACCTGTTCCGGGCTTCAGGCCGACCAGGAAGGCACCGCCATCGGGGTGCGGGATTACCAGCTCGCCAGCGCTCTTGCCGGCGGCCAGACTGCCGATCTTGGCAATCTCGGCCGCTTCGCTGGCAGCGTCGATTGGCGCCTCGCTGGCGGTTGGATCCGCTACCTTCACCCGGCTGACCAGTTCCGTAAAGTTCGGTTCACCGCCGCTATACCTGGATCGAACCGCCGCCGGCGTTCCCCAGAAGCCCTGCCAGCGGAAGAACAGATGCGTATCGACTTGCGCAACCTTGTCGAGGCTGGGGCTCCAGTAGGGATAGACCCAATTGGTGTGATAATGGGTGGCCAGGCCTACCGGCTTGAAGACATAACCATCGAGTGCCTCGCGGGCGCGCTTGCGGGCCGCTTGCCAGGCTGCATCCGAATAGCGCCGCGCCAGCGAGCCATCGCAGGTATAGGTAAACTGGCAGCCGGTCGCGCGCTCTGAGCCCTGGAAGACCACGCCACAGATCGTCCGGGGAAAGGCGGGATGGCGGACCCGGTTGAGCACCACCTGGATCACCGCGCGTTGCCCCGGATCGCTGCCGCCGGCCTCAGCCATCGCCGTCAGGGCCAGACATTCGGTCGCCTGAAGCCGGTCGGCTGCCGAGCCGGTAAACTTGAAAGCCCGAGCCGGAGTAATCGGGCCTTTGACAAAGGGCACGGCAGCATTCCGGTTAAGCGCAGTCAGCGGATCAAGCGAGGGCTGGACTTCGGGCTCGGCACCAGGTTTGCCCGGAAGGACCGCCAGTTCGTGCTGGCGTGCCGCTTCACCGCCCGCAATCCGCTTGGGATCGCCAAACAGGCCCTGCTGCCACGCGAGTGCCAGGACGCCAAGCAGCGCCACGGTTACGGCAAAGCCGATAATCAGGCGGATATTGGACAGCGGCACCCGCGCCGCAGCGGCTGACACGGTCAGAACGCCTTGTGGTGGACAAGCACCCG
>Ga0315903_10002788_pt1 | contig 24985 bp, 32 predicted proteins | sample LakEriMetagenome_7_FD_203524 | JGI IMG/M metagenome (GOLD analysis project Ga0315903, IMG submission 203524) | Freshwater fungal communities from buoy surface, Lake Erie, Ohio, United States - Buoy 2 MA119 | ecosystem: Environmental > Aquatic > Freshwater > Lake | place: USA: Lake Erie, Ohio... | reverse complement strand
ATTATTCCTGGTGCTTATGATGTAGTAGTATCTTCTAAACTTTTGTCTCAATTCACAAATACCAAATACAATCTGACCTATTATATTGCTCTGGAACCTGATTCTACTTTTGGTTGATGAACATCTTTGTAACTTCCCCTTGGCCTGCTGAAAGTGCTATCTGTCTTCCTGATAAGCACGTTGTTAAGATGCCACTAGAATGCTGCCAAATGCTTTCAATTGTAGCATCTGATAAATGGGGACATGGGTATGGAACTCTCGCAAAATCTGATGGAACTTCATATAAAACAGATAAAGGAGCATTCCGCAATCACCCCTGTACCAAATGGGCAATGGATAGTATCCACAATGCCTACTGGTTGATAAAACATGGAATGAATTTATGTGATGAGTACTCTGTTCGTTATGGCAAAGTCCATTCGTGCTATAATACTCTTTTGCAAGCATACTATTTGTTTCCAAAGGGGAAGATTACTGATGTAACACCATTTGCTCGGGCAATGCCTGACGAATACAAATTTGATGAAAGCATTGATACATTCACTGCATATAAAATGTATATTGCTTCCAAACCTTGGGTTGCGGACAATTATCTCCGTATGCCTTCTCGCAAACCTGATTGGATTTAATTATGAACAGTGACTTTATTTGGGTTGAAAAGTATCGTCCCAAAACGATTGAAGATTGTATTCTTCCTGAAAGCACCAAGAAGACCTTCCAGGATTTTCTAAATAAAGGCGAAATTCCAAATATGCTTCTTGCTGGTCCTCCTGGTATTGGTAAGACCACAGTAGCAAAAGCACTCTGCAATGAACTGGGGGTAGATGTTTATGTCATCAATGGATCCGACGAGGGTAGATTCCTTGATACTGTCCGAAACAATGCGAAAAACTTCGCTTCGACCGTTTCGCTTTCGTCAGATGCTAAACACAAAGTCGTCATCATTGATGAGGCAGATAACACAGGGAACGATGTTCAACTCCTCCTACGGGCGTTTATTGAGGAGTTTGCTGGCAACTGCCGATTCATCTTCACCTGTAACTACAAAAACAAAATTATCGAACCCCTCCACTCCCGATGTGCCGTCATCGACTTTGGGATCAAAGGAAAAGAAAAAACCAAGTTGGCAGGATCCTTCTTCAAGCGTATACAAGACATCTTGGATGCGGAAGGTGTACGATATGATCCTAAGGTCCTTGCCGAACTGATTAATAAGCACTTTCCTGATTGGCGTAGGGTTCTTAATGAATGTCAAAGATACTCTGTTGGTGGAGAAATTGACTCTGGTATCCTCGCAAGTTTTTCTGATGTTTCTGTAAATGAACTGGTTAAATCTCTCAAAGATAAGAACTTTACTGAAGTCCGAAAGTGGGTGGTCGCCAACTTGGACAACGATGCTTCTCACCTACTCCGCAGGATTTATGACACCTGCTATGATTGCCTTTCACCCGCAACTATCCCTTCTGCCGTTCTTGTTATTGCTAAGTATCAATACCAATGTGCGTTCGTGGCTGACCAAGAAATTAATCTCTTAGCAGCATTGACTGAAATAATGGTGGAGTGTGAATTTAAATGAATCCTTATAAAATTAATAAGGCATCTCTGGTAGAACATCCAGTTAAGACAACTCCCGAAAATGTACGAGAGGCAAATGAAGGTCTCTTTCGTGCAAAAATGACTCTCCCCGCTGCCGCAAAACATTGTGGTATGACGCAGAAAGAAATGAAACTTACCTTTTTTGAGTATTTGAAGTACAACAAACCTGATTATGAAAATTGATTTTTCTCGTATTAACCTTCAAGAATTTTTTGGTTGTGTAGAAGCAACTAATACCCGTCAAATGAAATCTAACGCCTTCAAGACTTTTCGCACATATGTGCAAGAAAAGTCTTTTGCAAAATGGAGTGATGGACAATTGAATTATGTTGGAGATTGTGAAGATGGTAGGGATTTTGTAGATCACTCTGGAACTTTTTATGAAATGAAGGGGTCTCTAGGTCTTTTTAATAAAAATGGTAGTTGTAAGCGTGTTGTTTTGATTAATAAACGACCAGGCAAAAAAAAGAAAACTGAATTAAAAAAAGAAGATATTCAAAAAACATTTGAATATATGCTTCTTGTAGATACTAAAAATATGTGTATTGGATATACTGATTGGGATACAGTTTACTCACGAGTTGAATGTGATGGTGCTGGAGCAACATTTAAACTTGAGCAAGACGATTATAAAATGATTGCAACAAATATTTCTCCAACTGAAAAACAAATTGATGCAGGTCAACTGTTAAATATGATGGAGGTAATTCTCTGATGAAATCTCTTAAAACTCCGTTACGCTACCCAGGCGGAAAATCCCGTGCTTGTGAAAAAATGGGACCTTATTTTCCAGACCTTCGCAATTATGAACAGTTCCGCGAACCTTTTCTTGGTGGGGGAAGTGTTGCGATTTATATCACAAAGAAGTATCCCAACCTAGATATTTGGGTAAATGACTTATATGAACCTCTTGTAAACTTCTGGCAGCAACTCCAGATGTTTGGTGTTGATCTTAAAGACAAACTGGTAGAGTTAAAGACAGCAAACAATACTCCCGTCTTAGCAAGAGAACTTTTTCTTAAAGCAAAGGAGCAAGTTAATGACCAAAGTTTGCCTAGCATTGATCGTGCTGTGGCTTTCTATATTGTCAATAAGTGTTCTTTCAGTGGTCTCACAGAGAGTTCTTCATTTTCAGAACAGGCGTCCAACTCTAATTTTTCAATGCGTGGGATTGAAAAGTTGCCTGAGTATTCTAAACTAATTTCCAAATGGCGTATAACTAACTATTCCTACGACTATTTGTTGGATGGGAATATGGGTGCTTTTGTGTATCTCGATCCTCCTTATGATATTAAGGATAATCTCTATGGGCGCAAGGGATCAATGCACAAAGGATTTGATCACGATAAGTTTGCTGCTGATTGTGCTGCTTGTTATATGCATCAATTGATAAGTTATAATTCAGATCAACTGGTTAAAGATCGCTTTAAGAACTGGAAGACGGGTGAGTTTGATCTAACTTATACGATGCGTTCGGTTGGTGAATATATGCGAGAGCAAAAAGAAAGAAAAGAACTTTTACTGTTTAATTACAATAAAGATTTGTTATGGAATTGAAGGACTGGTTGAATTCTATTAATCAGACAAAACAACATTTGATTGATGAAGATCCTTCACTTGAGAAGGAATATGCTCCATATATTATCAATCGTTGTCTTTCTGGTCACATTGATTGCATTATGTTTTCGAATGAAATGAATCGATATCATTTCCTCCCAAAGAAGATGCAATATGACTTTTATATAAATAGTCTGAGGAAAAAGAAGAGATTTTCTCCCTGGCTCCGACAAGATAAAATCAAAGATCTTGATTATGTCAAGCGTTATTATGGATATAGTAATGAAAAGGCAAAACAAGCTTTGAGGATTCTTACGAAAGAACAACTAACATTTATTAAATCGAAATTTGAAACTGGAGGAAAAAAATGAGTGTCGTTCAAGAACCTGAAGTGAAGTGGACGCCCGAACAAATGGTGGAAGTGATTCTTAATGAACCTGATGATTTTTTGAAGGTTCGTGAGACTTTGACCAGAATCGGAGTTGCTTCAAGAAAGGAAAAGAAAATCTATCAGTCTTGCCATATTCTACACAAGCAAGGTAGGTATTATCTCGTTCACTTTAAGGAACTGTTTGCTCTGGATGGCAAACACGCAAACCTGACTGTGAATGATGTTCAGCGTCGTAATCGTATTGCCCAACTTCTTGCAGATTGGGGTCTAATTACGATTGTTGATGTATCTAAAATTCAAGATATTGCTCCTTTAAATCAAATTAAAGTCCTTGCTTATAAGGACAAGGGGGATTGGATCTTGGAAACTAAGTATAATATTGGTTCTAAAAAGAAAAAGGTAGAGGATGCCGAATAAAAAAGAGCGGGTTTTACACCCGCCTTTTTTGTAAGAAGTATTATAATTATATACGGATGCCGAAAGGGTCCTCAAAACACAAACTCGCTTACAAAGGAGCTACTATAATGTCTAACCTTACAAGGTATACTGCTGCGGATCTTCCTACCCTGATGGAAAGGATTACCCGCAATAGCATTGGAATGGACGAATATTTTGATCGTCTATTCAATCTTCATGAAACTACAACAAATTATCCTCCTTATAATTTGGTCCAAATAAATAATGTCGAATCCCATCTGGAACTCGCATTAGCAGGATTCAAGAAAGGAGAAGTCAATGTTTTCACAGAATATGGAAAGCTTTTTGTCGAAGGACAAAAGGCAGATACCGAATCGGATAGGACGTTTATCCACAAGGGAGTGGCTAGCAGAAGTTTTAAACGAGCGTGGACTTTATCCGACGACACAGAAGTCCGCGAAGTCACGTTTGAAGACGGACTTTTACGGATCGTACTTGGGAAAGTAGTGCCAGAACATCATGCCCGTAAAGATTACCTATAAATATAATTGAATATCGTCGGCGCTATGCCAAGGGAGGTAACTGGCAAAAACCAGTTGACACCTCCCATTTTTCTTGCTAAAATATCTGAGGGTAATAGGAACAAAATGTCTAGTAAATTGATGCTCCTTAAAACGGGAGAAACTATAATCACGGATGCAAAAGAACTAGTTTCTGATGAAGTCATATTGGGATATGTCCTAATAAATCCACATTATGTTGAAGCAAAAGAAAAACTTGTTTTAACTGAAAGTAAAAGTGGAAAATCTAATTATGAAATAGATGTTATCTTGACTCCTTGGTTAATCTTATCAAAAGATAAACAGTTTGTTGTTTCAAAAGATTATATTGCTACAATTTGTGATCCTATAGAAACTGTCGAAAAAATGTATAGGGAAAAAACTGGATCTAAATTAGAAGTTACTGAAACTGAGGTTAATGAAGATGAGTGATAAAGTTGTAAAATGTGTACTTATTGGAGTGGATACTGTTATAATTGCAGAAATGGAAGAGTTAATGTCTGATATTGGAGAACCAGATTGTAAACTTATTAATCCTTATCGATTCTATGATTTGAATAAAATGGAACCCTGGGTTAAATCTTCAGATCAAAAAGAATATATGATAAGATCAAGTGATATTTTAACTATTGCAGATCCAACTTCCGAAGTTATTGAAAAGTATCTTGAACTAACTGCCTGATGAGATTTTATACAAACGTTCAAATGGTCGGGGATCACTTCTTGGTCCGTGGTTATGAAGATGGTAGACACTTTATGACCCGTGAGAAGTTTAACCCGACTCTTTTTGTCCCTTCACAAAAGAAAACTAAATATCAGACTTTAAGTGGTGAATATGTGGAATCAGTCCAACCTGGTTCTGTTCGTGATTGTCGTGAGTTTATTAAAAAGTATGAGGGTGTAGAAAATTTTAAAATCTATGGCAATAGTCAATACATCTATCAGTATATCTCTGAGATGTATCCAGAGGAGGAGTTGAAGTTTGATATTAGTAAAGTAAAAGTTACCACTTTGGACATCGAAGTTGCATCGGAGAATGGATTCCCTGATGTAGAGTCTGCTGCGGAAGAAGTTTTGCTGATCACTATTCAGGATTACTCCACAAAGCAAATTAATACTTGGGGATTGGGACCATTTAAAGGTAATCAGAATAATGTTAGATACAGATCTTTTTCAACTGAATATGATTTGTTAAATGATTTTATCAATTGGTGGATGATTGAATCTAATACGCCAGAAGTTGTAACTGGGTGGAATAGTAAATTGTATGATATTCCATATCTTGTTAGGCGTATTGATCGTGTTCTTGGTGAGAAACTGATGAAACGTTTGTCACCTTGGGGATTAGTTACTGAGGATGAAACTTATATTTCTGGTAGAAAGCACGTTTGTTATGATGTTGGTGGCATTTCTCAGTTAGACTATCTTGACCTTTATAAAAAGTTTACCTATAAGGCGCAGGAATCTTATCGTCTGGATTACATTGCCGAAGTTGAACTTGGGCAAAAGAAACTGGATCACTCTGAGTTTGATACCTTCAAGGATTTCTATACAAAGGGTTGGCAAAAGTTTGTAGAGTACAACATTAAGGACGTGGAACTTGTTGACCGAATGGAAGACAAGATGAAACTGATTGAACTTGCTCTCACGATGGCATATGACGCCAAAGCGAACTATGAGGATGTATTTTCTCAGGTTCGGATGTGGGATACGATTATCTACAACTATCTGAAAAAGAGGAACATTGTGATTCCTCCCAAAGAACGTTCTGATAAAGACTCTAAGTATGCTGGTGCTTATGTTAAAGAACCTATTCCTGGAAAGTATGATTGGGTTGTATCTTTTGACCTTAACTCACTGTATCCTCACCTGATTATGCAGTACAATATTTCACCAGAAACTCTTCTGGATGAAAGGCATCCATCAGTGACTGTTGATAAGATTTTGAATCAGGAAATTACATTCGAGTTGTATAAGGATAAGGCAGTTTGTGCAAACGGAGCAATGTTCCGCAAGGATGTTCGTGGATTCCTTCCAGAGTTGATGGAAAAGATCTACAAAGATCGTACCATTTATAAAAAGAAAATGCTTGCTGCTAAACAGGAGTATGAAAAGAAAAAGACCAAAGAGTTGGAAAAAGAGATTGCAAGATGTAATAACATTCAAATGGCAAGGAAGATTCAACTTAATTCTGCTTATGGTGCCATTGGTAATCAGTATTTCCGATATTACAAACTAGCAAATGCCGAGGCAATTACCTTATCTGGTCAGGTTTCTATCCGTTGGATTGAGAATAAGGTAAATGCTTATATTAATAAAATTTTGAAAACTGATGGAGTTGATTATGTTATTGCTTCTGATACTGATTCCATTTATCTTAATATGGGTCCTTTGGTTGAAACTGTATACAAGGGAAGAGAGAAAACTACTCAAAGCGTTGTTTCGTTCCTTGATAAGGTCTGTAAGGTGGAATTTGAAAAGTATATTGAAAGTTGCTACCAAGAACTGGCTGAGTATGTAAATGCTTATGACCAGAAGATGCAGATGAAGCGAGAGAACATTGCTGAGCGTGGAATCTGGACTGCCAAGAAACGATACATTCTGAATGTCTGGGACAGTGAAGGTGTTCGTTATGATGAACCTAAACTGAAGATGATGGGTATTGAGGCAGTTAAGTCTTCTACCCCTGCTCCTTGTCGTAAGATGATTAAGGATGGACTCAAACTGATGATGAGTGGCACCGAAGAAGATGTAATTAACTTTATTGATAAGTGTCGTGAAGAGTTTAAAAGTCTTCCCCCAGAACAAATTGCTTTTCCAAGAACTGCTTCTGACGTTCGTAAGTATCACTCAGCATCAGATATCTACAACAAGGGGACACCTATTCATATTCGTGGAGCACTTCTTTTCAATCATTATATAAAGGAGAAAAAACTTACCAATAAGTATTCTCTTATTGCTAATGGTGAGAAGATTAAGTTTGTGTATTTGAAGAAACCTAATATTATACAAGAGAATATTATCTCATTCATTCAAGATTTTCCCAAAGAACTTGGTCTTGACAAATACATTGACTATGAACTACAATTTGAAAAGAGTTTTGTAGAACCGCTGAAATCTATCCTCGATTCTATTGGATGGAATGTGGAAAAAACTGTAAACCTTGAACTATTTTTTGCCTAATGGATTTGCCTATTAATGATGAAGAACTGAAAAAAATTGTAAATGCACTTGGTTTTGGAGGAGATTCTGCTTTATATCATAAAATGAAATTGGTAAAAGAACTCCGAGAACAAGGTTTACCTTATAAAAAAATACTTCGTGAAGAATACGGGATGGTGTGCTGATGGACTTTTTAAAAGAAATTGTAAAAGAAGTTGGTGGTGAGTATACTAAACTTGCCTCCGATATTGATGAGACTGAGACTTATGTTGATACAGGTTCATACATTTTTAATGCACTGGTTTCAGGTAGTGTATTTGGTGGTGTATCTGGGAATAAGATTACTGCTATTGCTGGAGAGTCTTCTACTGGAAAGACTTTTTTCTCTCTCGCCGTTGTTAAGAACTTTCTTGATACTCATGCCGATGGTTATTGTCTCTACTTTGACACTGAGGCTGCTATCACTAAATCTCTATTAGAATCTCGTGGAATTGATACTTCTCGTCTTGTGGTTGTCAATGTTGTTACTATTGAAGAGTTTCGTGGAAAAGCACTCAAGGCAGTAGATATTTACTTAAAAAAACCTGAAGGAGAACGCAAACCTTGTATGTTTGTGTTAGACTCTTTGGGAATGCTTTCCACCGAGAAAGAGATTACTGACGCACTAAATGATAAGCAAGTTCGTGATATGACTAAATCGCAACTTGTGAAAGGTGCTTTCCGTATGCTCACTCTTAAGTTGGGACAGGCAAACATTCCAATGATTGTAACCAACCATACTTATGATGTTATCGGTGCTTATGTTCCTACTAAGGAGATGGGCGGTGGCAGCGGTCTTAAGTATGCCGCTTCTACTATCATTTATCTCAGTAAGAAAAAGGAAAAGGATGGAACAGAAGTCATTGGAAACATTATCAAAGCAAAGACTGCTAAGTCGCGTTTAAGTAAGGAGAACCAAGACGTTGAAGTTCGTCTTTACTATGATGAACGTGGTCTTGATCGCTATTACGGTCTTCTTGAACTTGGCGAGCAGGCAGGAATGTGGAAGAACGTTGCAGGGCGTTATGAAATTAATGGTAAAAAACTTTATGCGAAGGAAATCCTGAAAAACCCAGACCAGTATTTTACCGAAGAAGTAATGCAGCAACTTGATGCTGCCGCGAAACAACAATTCTCTTATGGAACGAATTGAGACAACTATTCTCAGAAACCTGGTATTCAATGAAAATTATTCACGAAAGGTAATTCCTTTTATACAACCAAATTACTTTGAACAAAGAACTGAAAAAATAATCTTTCAAGAAATAGTAAATTTTATTGTCAAGTATGGTTCTGCTATTACTATTGAAGCACTCAATATTGAAGTAGAAAATCGTACTGATCTTTCTGACAGTGAAATTAAAGAGATTCGTGAAATTACAAAATCTCTAAATGATTTTCCTGTTGATGGGCAATGGTTGTTGGATACTACTGAGAAGTGGTGCCGTGATCGCGCTATATACTTGGCACTTATGGAATCAATCCATATTGCAGATGGTGAAGATGAAAAAAAGAACAGGGATGCAATTCCTTCAATTTTATCTAATGCCCTAGCAGTATCTTTTGATAACCATATTGGACATGATTATCTTCAAGATTATGAGGAACGATACGAGTCATATCATAGGAAAGAAAACCGTATTCCTTTTGATATCGAATACTTTAATAAAATTACAAAAGGTGGTCTTCCTAATAAGACTCTTAATATCGCTCTTGCTGGGACAGGTGTTGGTAAGTCTCTTTTCATGTGTCATATGGCTAGCGCCTGTGTGCTTAACGGACGTAATGTGCTTTACATTACAATGGAGATGGCAGAGGAGAAAATTGCTGAGCGTATTGATGCAAACCTTCTCAACGTTCCGATTCAGCAACTGGTAGATCTTCCTAGACAGACGTTTGAAACTAAGGTTACAAATATCTCAAAGAAGACACAAGGAACTTTAATTATCAAAGAGTATCCAACTGCTTCTGCTCATTCGGGACATTTTAAGGCACTTCTCAATGAACTTTCTCTCAAAAAGTCATTTAGACCTGATATTATTTTCATTGATTACCTTAATATTTGTGCTTCCAGCAGGTATAAGTCAAATCTTTCTGTCAATTCATATTCATATATTAAAGCAATTGCTGAGGAACTTCGCGGTTTGGCGGTGGAATTCAATGTTCCCATTGTCTCTGCTACCCAGACTACCCGCAGTGGTTATGGCAACTCTGATGTTGAACTTACTGATACTTCAGAGTCCTTTGGTCTTCCTGCTACTGCTGATCTTATGTTTGCCCTTATTAGCACTGAAGAGTTGGAGGGGTTGGGACAGATTATGGTGAAGCAATTGAAGAATCGATACAATGATCCCACTATCTACAAGCGTTTTATTGTGGGTATTGACCGTGCTAAAATGAGACTGTACGATTGTGAGCAGTCCGCACAAAAAGACATACTTGACTCTGGAAACGAAGACGAGTATAATGATTACGAAGACAAGAAACCTAAAAAGTCGTTTGAAGGATTTAAATTTTAATGACTATTTCAATCAATAAAAAAACACTAGAAAACGGATATACCGAATACACTATGACTGAAACTGCTAAACACGTTAATTTTGATAAGTATGCTGAGTTTGTCGATGCCGTAACTTCTGATGCATCGAAGGACTTTCTTGCCCTCTCCGATCGTCTAGTTGCTCTTGATGAAAAGGGTGCTAATATTGAACGACTCCTGACTGCTGCTGTTGGTATCAATGCTGAAGGTGGGGAGTTTATGGAAATCGTCAAGAAAATGATCTTCCAGGGTAAACCATTCAATGAAGATAATCGAGAGCATATGATTATTGAACTGGGTGATATTATGTGGTATGTTGCTCAGGCATGTATGGCACTGGATACTACTCTCGATGATGTAGTTGCTCGCAATGTTCAAAAACTTCTGAAGCGTTATCCTGAGGGTGCTTTTGATGTTTATTTCTCTGAGAACCGCGCTGCTGACGATCGATGAAAAAAGTTATTCTCAAAATGGATTTTGGAACTGCCAATGCTGTGCGAGAGGCAGTTTATCAAGCTCAACAAGGATATAGTAAAGAATATCCTCCAATCAGGATTGTAAATCTTAGAGAAGTTATGCAAATTCTTGATGATCAAATTGAGGATATTGATGTCATTGACTAAATAAATGACCCTTCGGGGTTTTCTGGGGAATTAGCACAGTTGGTAGTGCGCCTGATTTGCATTCAGGAGGTCAGGAGTTCGAATCTCCTATTCTCCACTTTGCCCAAATGGCGGAATTGGTAGACGCGCAGGGTTTAGGTTCCTGTAGAAATATCTGTGGAGGTTCAAGTCCTCTTTTGGGCACTAAATATTTCAAAAATGGCAAGTTCTGGTATTATAAACTTCCAGAGAAACTGGCAAGGAAGTGATCACCAAACTACTGTAAAAAAGACCGTTAGTGTCTTTGCTAAGAATGATTCTGGTTCTTTTCAAGCAGCAGGTGCTTTATCACCAGGAACAGAGGTCACTTATATTGATTCATTAACTGAGAATCATTTGAGAGCAGCATTCAGAACTGCTGACGGTGAAGTTTATTATGGAAATGTAGATTATTTTGTTAAACCAAATTCTGCACAGGCACAGTCAATAAGATTGAGTCCATCAAGTTTCGGATTAGCAAATCAAACATTTTTTTCAAGTGTTGACTATTATAATACTATAATTTCTGCACTGAATTCCAGAAATGATATTCCGGGAGAATTGTTTGATTATCTTTATGAATTGTTAGATTATGCTTATGAAGGTTATGGTAATTATAGTGGTATAAAAATGGATAATTTTCCTTGGGGTCCATTGCAAAATTCTTTTGGAGAAGTGATTGGGGCACTAGCTTGTGCTAGAAACAGAGATGGTATATTGAGTGGAATAGTAAATACTGCTGGTTTGGGTGGAGCATCGATTTATATGTCTCCTGGTAGTGGAACATTGTATGACTATAAATTAATAGTTGGTAATGATGAATATTTGATATCTGCTAAGTCTGCAAGAGGTGTTTCTAACCAGGTTAAACCTCAATTCGTTATTCCTTATATTACAGAATATAATTTAACTTCAACGACTGAGTATAGAGTTCTTCAATCACTGGCAGATGAGAGAGGTAGAAAGGCCACAGTACACGGTCCTTTTTACACTTGGAGAATTATTCAAAGTAACAATGAGATAACCGATGCTTGTATTGCTGATATAAACGCAAATTATACAAGTGGACCACAATCAAATAAAAAGATATCTGATCCTTCTATTTGGCAGAATTTTGTGAATATACATATTCCTTCTAAAAAAAGTAAATTAAATATAAAAAATGTTACCTATGGTGAAATTAGATATCAATGTGAACAATCTATTGAAAGTTGGTCAAAGAGTGGAACCCAAAATAGGGTCTTGAAAGAAATATTTGAAGTTTTTTTGAACAAATCTAGAGTAATTTATGCTAAACTGGATTTGAACAGGATAACTGGAAGACCAACATTTACCGCCTCTGTTGGTGGTGGGACATCTTTGGTAAGAAATCTTTATTTAAGAACATCTAACTATGCTACAAGAACGGAAGATAGAATTGGTTTCCAGGTAAGTTAAATGAATAATCAACTCAAACCATTAATTAAAAATTTCAAAGGTAAAGATTTTAAAGACTTTGCTTTATATGTTTACTCTACATTGCAAAAAGAAATTGATTCAAAGAAGAAAAAACAGGACAAAGATAAATATATAAAGATTAGACAAAGTGTCTTAAACTACATTATTGCAAACGAACGAGCAATATCAGTTGAACTTAATAAGAAAAGTAAGTAATGAAAAATTTTTTCCAGTTTTTAACCGAAACAACTGCTACCCAACAAGCAGCAAGACTTGGGTTGCAGGGGGATGGTCATGGTGGTTGGTATAAGGATGGGGAGTTTGTTGCAAAGACTGAAAAAGGTAGATTAAAATTTTATAATAAGCGTCAAGGAGTTGGTAAAGATCCTGCTCAGACAGAGACTGAAAAGAATATCTCAGATCCAAATTTTGTAGATCCTGCATTACAGCAACAGCAGGCACCTGCTCCTCAACCAGTTGCTCAAGAAGCACCACCTGTTAATTTCCTTCCTGTTGAAAAAACAAAGGGAACATTAACAATTGCATTTGGTCGTTTCAATCCTCCACATCTGGGACATCTTCAACTGATGGATACTGCTGCTGCATCGGCAGAACAGGAAGGTAGTGATTATATGATTGTTCCTTCTCGTAGTCAGGATAAGAAAAAGAATCCACTTGATCCTGATACGAAAGTGTCACTTATGAGATCTATGTTTCCTCAACATAGTGAAAGGATTATGAATGATGCAAGCACTAGAACTATCTTTGATGTTCTGAAAAAAGCACATAATGATGGATATACGAATGTAAGAATCGTTGGTGGTGCTGATAGAGTAAATGAATTCAATAAACTTGCTAACAATTACAATGGCAATCTTTATGCCTTTGATAATATTGAGGTAGTTTCTGCTGGTGATCGTGACCCTGATTCTGAAGGTGTGGAAGGTCTTTCTGCATCAAGAATGAGACTTGCTGCTGCGGAAGGAGACTTTAAAACATTCCGTCTAGGAATGCCACCAGAGATGAGACCAAAAGATGCGAGAGCAGTTTTTGATACTGTTCGTGCCGCAATGGGTATTCAAGATCAAGTTGCAGAAGTTTGGGAGATTGCTCCTAAGTTTGATCAAAGAACTCTTCGTGAAAATTATTTGAGCGAGGCAATCTTTAAGATTGGTCAGTTGGTAGAGAACCTCAATACTGGTTTGATTGGAAGAATCATTCGTAGAGGAACCAACTATTTGATCTGTGTTACAGAAGATCATATTATGTTCAAGTCTTGGATTAAGGATGTAATGGAAGCAAAACTTACAAGCAGAAGTGGAGTTACCGCTAATCAAAGACTTGTTGGTACAGATGCTTATAGAAAATATGTTGAAAGTATGGTTCCTGGACGCCTATCAGGAAGAGAATTCATAAATAAGTATAGAAAAAGTAAGTAATCAATCTTTCTCCAATGAGTAACAATATTTTTGAGGAACTCCCATCAAGAAAAGGTGGTGAAGCAAAACCTGGTGCAGATGCTGCTGCTGGCATTGAAAAGAAGGCAAGACAGCTTGTTTATGATTCTCGTTATGAAGTTAAAAAAATGTTAGCAGGTAAAAGAGCGGATCCTGCATCTCAAGAAAGAATGGTTCTTGGAAGAATTGCTAAATCAACTGCAATTCCTGCTGTAAAGGCAAGAGCAAGACAAATGGTTTCTAAGAAAGCCGCTGTTGCAGAAGACTTTATTCCTATGATGGAAGATGCTGCTGCAACCAATATTGCAAATGCAATGTTTAAGGTTTTTGTTGAGGGTGTTGATGAAGTAATTCCAGATTACTTAGAGGAACTGCACGGACTAGACGACAAGAAATATAAGATCAGAGTTACAGATCCTAAGACTGGAAACTCTTATGTCAGATATGGAACTCGTGAAAAAATCACTCAACTTAGATCAAAAGGTCTGAAAGTTGAACTCACCGAGTATGGTGAACCAAGAGAGGGTGAGAGAAAGAGGGGAGAAGAAACTGCACGTGCTACTGGTGGCGGTGGTCGTCCTGGTAGAAAGAAACTTGATCCAGTTGGTAGGGAAGATAGTGATGTTGATAATGATGGAAAGCGCAATGATCCAAACGACAAATACATTATGAAGCGTCGTGCTGCAATTGGTGCTGCCATTGAGAAGAGAAAGACAGTTTCTTCTTCTTATGAAATGGATGGGCAGATGATTGATGAGAGTGAAATTGGTGATAGAGCAAGAAGAGTTGTTCGTGATCAGCGTCAAGGAGTTCATGGTGATGCTGATGATATCAAACAAAATATGGATGCGATTAATCTAAATCTTTTGAAGATGAGACCATATGGAGTTAAAGGATTTCCATCTGTTAAAAAGGACACTAAAAAAACTACACAAGTTGCTCATTTTGAACCAGAGGGTAAATTAGTCGAATCTAAAAAATCTAAGAAGCATAAAAAAACATCCGAACCACGCTGGCAAGATAGTGATGGTGATGGTAAATGGTATGAACCTGGTGAAGATGTAAAAAAAGAAGATTATCTGTGGGCTGAAGGAACTGATAGTACAGAAGGTCAAGGTAAGAAAATAAATCCAACCAAAGTTGACAATTATTCTTCTGGTGTTGTTAAAATTTCTCCAGAAGATGGAACTCAAACTATTTCAACTGGACCAAAAGCAGTTTATGCACATACGGAACTTGAAGGTGAAGTTCTTACTGAAAGAGCAAAGAGTAAAGCACAGCAGCGTTTTATGGGAATGGTTTATGCCCGTAAAAAGGGTGAGATGAAAAAAGGTGAGGCATCATCTGAGGTTGAAGCATCGGCAAAAGGTATGACCAAGAAAGAAGCAAAGAAATTTGCTAAGACTAAGCACAAAGGTCTTCCTGAAAAGATTGAAGAATCTGGATATTTTCCATCTAAAGAGTCTCAGAGAGCAGATGAGAAAAAGTATGCATTAAGTCGTGATGGTATGCCAGGACAAGTAAAACCCAGAACAGTCAAAAATCAGACTAAGGTTAATGAAGAGCAGTGCTCATCCGAAGACGAAAAGAAGAAGGACACTCGTGGCGATTATGCAAAGATTAACTTGATCAAGAATAAGTTGAGGGCGATGGGTGCTAAGAATCCAATCGTAATGGTTGCTAATGAGAATGTTGAGGCAGGTCCAATTCTTCCTGGTGAAAAAGGTAAGAGAGTTTATCCAAAAGGACAAGAACCAAAACGAACTGGTGCAAAGTTACCACCTCTTCAAAATGCTGGTTTTGAACCAACAGGTAATGTAATCTCTGAAAGAGAATTTGATGAACCAGGTGAAGAAGATTGGAGACCTGATGTTCGTGCTCACAATAAAGCAGTAGGATATAACAAGTATAGAGGACCTCGTAAACCAAAACCAGAAAATCCTGGACCCGGATCACAAGCTAAACCAGCAGATTGATAAATAAGCCAGGACACTCTTCGCACGGAGGCCATTATGGGCGCAGTAGTAGCAGTGGTAAAACCACTTCTGATTCAGATTGCGACACACCCAGCAGTTAAAAATCTTGTTGTTGAACTTTTAACTAAGTATGTAAAATCCACTGATAATAGTATTGATGATGTGGTTCTTGAATTGGTTAAAGAGAAACTCTTTACACCACAAGCATGATTACTTGCTTTGTAACTAACTGGGGAGTAACCATTGTTCTTGGTCTATTACTAACTGCTTCCGAGTGGTTAGCAAAAACAAAAAGATTTGAGGAAAATGGATTACTTGATTTAACAACAAATTTTCTAAGATTAGTTTTACGCAAGGGGACCACTAAGTAAAGGTCTCCTTTTTTTATAAATATCAATATAAAAGAATTATAGGTAAGGAAACATGTCTCTTTGGGGCAATAAAGATTTAGTTGGACAGGCTGGAACGGTTTGGATTAACCTCAGCAACGAAACCATCACAGGAACTGGAACTACTTTTAATACCACTGGATTTGTAGTATCTGAAGGTGATGTTATCGTAGTTGGTGCTGGTGCAACCTATGGTCACGCAGTTATCTCTTCTGTAACAAGTAACACTGTTGCATCGGTTGCAACAACTCAATATTTGATTCCTCACCCAACAACTGGAATCATCACAGCAGCATCTTACTATATTACTCAGAGACCAATTTCTTCGATTGAAGATGTTGTTTATCAGGCACCTGAGGCAAAATCAAACAGAACTTCTAGTGTATTTGGTGTAGATGTTACTGAGCAATCAGTTGCAAATGCCGCCACTGGCAATGCACGTAAGTATGCACCACAACATGCTGGTTGGGTTGGTGTTACCACTTATACTGACATGCATGGTAATTTAAGAGTCAAAACAGAAACTCTTGTTGCTGGAAGTATGATCACTGGTGATGCTGCTGACGACGCTAAGTATCCAGACGCCTGATAATATGGTATGAGATTTGACGAGTTGAATGAGGGCAACTATTTGCTCTTTGCTATAAAATTCTACAATAATCCTCAGGCAGTCACCAGAGATGATTTTGAGGCGGATTTGAAACGTATTCGTTATATTAAAAGATTGCTGAAAAGATATAAAAATACTGGTGAGTTGAAGGTTCATTTAATATTAAATCATCTTATCATCTTGTTTAATGTATTTGATGATGCGACAGTTCCTCTGCTTTTTTATCATCTAGAACAAGATCTTTGGCCAGCAATTAAAAGTTTTTTGGTTTTTCTGAATCGTATTCCAGAATATCCTAGAACTAGAATCAATGAAATTGATTTAGATGATAATTGTTTAAAACAACTGCAAACAATCTAATGGATATCGAAAGAGTTATTGATATTGTTCGTACTCTTAAAGAGGAAAACGGAGGAATGAGTCTTGGTGCTGGGCAGATTGCTGGTACTGTAGAAGCAGGTGATGATCCCCCAGTTGATTTGAGAAAAAAGAATGCAAGAGGTTGGAATATCTTTTTTAGAGGTCTTGTAAAACAAAATCGTAAAAAGAAAAGGAAGTCCTAAAATGTTCGGCAATAATTCTGAGGTTCAACTAGCCGTGCTTCAAGAAAGATTTAAAGCACATGAGCAGATTATTGATAAAGTCGATACTGCTATTCAAACTCTAAGTGAGACAAATCAGAATATTTGTAAAATGCTTGCCGTCCATGATGAAAGAATAAGTGTTCAAGCAAAAGTAGACGAAGATATTTGTAAAAAGGTTGATGATATTGAATTAAAGGTTGATGGATTATATAAATTTAGATGGCAAGCTGGCGGAGTTATTGCTGTAATAGTTGCTCTGATTGGGATCATAAACGCATTTGTTCCCAGACTATTGACTCCTGCCCCTGCCCCTGCTACAATAGAACGAACGAAGTAATATCCTTTCATAATGGATTTGGTTGATTCCAAGTATATTGGATTAGTTTCATCACGCCTACAAAAATTTAAGAGGGTCAAAGCGGATCTCTACAACTTCCGATGTCCTATCTGTGGGGATTCCCAACGTAATAAAAACAAGGCACGTGGGTACATTTACTCGGTGAAGAATAATACCAACTTTAAGTGCCACAACTGTGGTGCTAGTTTGTCTTTCAATAACTTTCTAAAAGAGATTGACCTTACACTTCATAAGCAATACACACTTGAAAAGTTTAAAGAAGGGCATACTGGAAAAAACTTTGTTGTTGAAGAACCAAAGTTTGATTTTAAAAAACCAGTATTTAAAAAATCACTGGATTTACCAAAAGCATCTACTAATCCAGTTGCAAAAGAATACTTAGAGAAGAGAAAACTTGATCCAGAAAAGTTTTACTTTGCTAACAAATTTAAAGAGTGGACTAACTCTCAAAAAGAAACTTTCGACACTATTGGTAGGGATGAAAGTCGCATAGTTATACCAATGTACGATCAAAATAATAATCTTATTGGTTTTCAAGGAAGAGCACTCGGTCCAAACTCTGTTAAATATATCACTGTGATGCTTGATGAGGAGGCACCAAAAATTTATGGTCTTAATACAGTCGATGAAAAATTACCAATCTATGTGGTTGAAGGACCCTTTGACAGCACTTTTGTCGACAATGGCGTGGCTTTATGTGGTAGTGATGGTGATGTTAGTTGTCTTCAAGGAAGCAGTATTGTTTTTGTTTATGATAATGAGCCCCGTAATAGAGAAATCGTCAATCGCATTAGTAAATGCGTATCAAGAGGAGAAAAAGTCGTCATCTGGCCAAGTGAAATTGTAGAAAAGGACATTAATGATATGGTCCTCTCTGGACTTAATATTATGGATGTGTTAAAATCAAATACCTACTCGGGTTTAGAAGCAAAAATTAAGTTTAACAACTGGAAGAAAATATGAGTAACGGAACTAAGGTTATCAAGAGAGATGGTAAAACAGAACTCCTTGATTTGAATAAACTCCACATTATGGTGGAAGAGGCATGTAAGGATCTTGCTGGGGTTTCTACATCTCAAGTTGAAATGCAATCAGGCATTCAATTTTACGATGGCATCACAACCGCAGAGATTCAGGAGATTCTGATTCGTTCTGCTTCTGACCTGATTGATTTGGAACATCCTAATTACCAATTTGTTGCTGCCCGTCTACTGCTGTTTGCTCTTCGTAAACAATTGTATGGGCGTATGCATGAATGTCCAACAGTTAAACAGCACGTGCTTCGTGCAGTTGGCAGAGGTGTGTATGATGCAGAAATTCTTGATCTTTATACTGATGAAGAGTTTGATAAACTTGAATCGTTTATTGATCATAGTCGTGACTACTTGTTCACGTATGCTGGACTTAGACAAGTAGTGGACAAGTATCTTGTACAAGACAGAAGTACTGGAGAACTTTATGAAACTCCACAGTTCATGTATCTCTTGATTGCTACTACTATTTTTTCTAAGTATCCAAAAGAGACACGTTTAGATTACGTGAGGAAGTACTACGATGCAATCTCCAAACACAAAATCAACATTCCAACCCCCATCATGGCGGGAGTGCGAACACCACTTAGACAATATGCTAGCTGCGTCCTTGTTGATGTTGATGACACCCTCGATAGTATCTTTACTAGCGATATGGCTATTGGCAGATACGTTGCACAGAGGGCGGGGATCGGCATCAACGCTGGTCGCATCCGTGGCATCAACAGTAAAATCAGAGGGGGAGAAGTTCAACACACGGGTGTTGTACCATTTCTCAAGAAGTTTGAAGCAACTGTCAGATGTTGCACGCAAAATGGCATACGAGGTGGATCCGCGACAGTACACTTCCCAATCTGGCACCAAGAAATAGAAGATATTCTAGTATTGAAAAATAATAAAGGAACTGAAGATAATCGTGTTCGTAAGTTAGATTACTCTATTCAAATCTCTAAACTGTTCTATGAACGATTCATCCGCAACGAAGAGATTTCCCTCTTCTCGCCCCACTCAGTTCCTGGTCTGTATGATGCTTTTGGAACTGATTCTTTTGACGATTTATATGTACGTTACGAACGAGATCAGTCTATTCCAAGAAAGACTATCGGAGCTCAAGAATTATTTCTAGATTTACTCAAAGAACGTGCAGAAACTGGTCGTATTTACATTATGAATATTGATCACTGTAACTCTCACTCATCTTTTATTGATAAAGTTGAGATGAGTAATCTGTGTCAAGAAATTACTCTTCCCACTAAACCACTTCAACACATTGATGATATTGATGGAGAAATTGCTCTTTGTATTCTTAGTGCCATTAATGTGGGTAAAATCAAGAGTAATGACGATCTTGAAGTTCTTTGTGATCTTGCCGTTCGCTCTCTTGATGAACTTATTGATTTTCAAGGATACCCCGTCAAGGCAGCAGAAATCGCCACTAGGGCACGACGTTCTCTTGGGGTGGGTTATATTGGTTTAGCACACTATCTCGCCAAGCACGGCGAGCATTATGATGATCCTGGTGCCTGGAAACTGGTACACGATCTCACTGAAGCGTTCCAGTATTATCTGATTCAAGCAACTGTAAACCTTGCAAAAGAAAAGGGTGCCTGTGAGTATAGTCACAGAACCAAGTATGGGCAGGGAATTCTCCCAATTGATACATACAAGAAGGACGTTGACGAAATCGTCCCCAACGAGTTAAAATATGATTGGGAAGGTCTTAGAGCACAAGTTAAACTATATGGAGTCAGGAACAGCACTCTGTCCGCACAGATGCCATCGGAGAGCAGTTCCGTTGTGTCAAATGCCACCAATGGCATCGAACCTCCTAGGGGATACTTGTCCGTTAAGAAATCGAAGAAAGGACCACTTAAGCAAATTGTTCCACAGTATCAAACTCTTAAAAACAATTATACGCTTCTGTGGGATATGCCTAGCAATCGTGGTTACATTCATATTGTTGCTGTTATGCAAAAATTCTTCGATCAAGCGATTTCTGGAAACTGGTCATATAATCCAGAAAATTATCCCGATAATGAAGTTCCTACTTCAGTAATGGCGCAGGACCTTCTTATGTGCTGGAAGATGGGATGGAAAACAGCATACTATCAAAATACTTATGACCACAAAACTGATGAGGTAATTGAAGAACCAAAACAAGACCTTCAATCACTTCTTAATGATATTTTGGAGAGTGATGAATCTTCGTGCGATAGTTGCACCATTTGACAAAACTATAAAAACCTATTATTATAAATAGTAATAGGTTTTAATAATATCTATGTCTGGACGCATTTATCTAATAACCAATAAAATCAATAATAAAACTTATGTTGGAAAGACAATGAACTCTTTGAAAAAAAGATTTTATAGTCACTGCTATGATGCCACTAAAAGAAGTTCAACAACATATCTTCATCGGGCAATTAGAAAGTATGGAAAAGACAATTTTATTATTGAAGAAATTGAAAAATGTGAAGATAATTTAGGTTTTAGAGAAATGTTTTGGATTTCTAAATTAAAACCAAAATATAATCAAACTCTTGGTGGTGATGGAGGAATTCTTGGATATTCTCATACGAAAGATACAAGAAAACTTTTATCTTTAAAAAGAAAAGGAAAGTTTGTGGGACATAAAAATTCATTCTACAATCAAACACATACCGAAGAACAAAAAGAAAAGTGGAGTAAAATGAGAAAGGGACAACCATCTCCTTGTGGATTTGCTGGAAAATCACATAAAGAAGAAAGTAAATCTAAAACTTCTCAAACACTAAAAAACAATCCAAACATAAAAAGAACCAAAGTATTCCAGTATGATATTGAAGGAAACTTTTTAAGAGAGTTTCAATCTATTAGTGATGCTGCTAAATTTGTAGAAACAAATCCTTCTAACATTAAATATACCTGTGAAGGAAAATTCAATCACTGTAAAGGATATAGGTGGAGTTATGTTAAAATATAATAGACCTATGAACTTCTTTGAGAAACTCCAAGTTGGTTGGTGGTGGATTGGAGAAATCTTTGATGAATGGTGCTATACTATGAGAAGTGAAGACGGAGAGTTCTTTAACTATCTTCAAAGTGATTATGTTGCTTATGAAGAAGAAATGTATTATGAAACCCAAATATTTTTTGGAGGTAAATAGAATGTGTAGAATTTTTCCAAAAGTTAATTTAAACAGAGGAGGAAGATTGTGAGTCTTGTAAGATTTAAAACAGGTTTGGAGGAAAAACTAATGGTCGAATCAATGACCGTTTTCAATCCTCAGGAAGTAGATACTAAAAAGCAACCTATGTTTTTTGGTCAACCACTAGGAATTCAAAGATATGATTCTTACAAATACCCAATCTTCGATAAACTAACAACACAACAACTGGGTTATTTCTGGAGACCTGAAGAAGTTTCTCTTCAAAAAGATAGGGGTGATTATCATATGCTTCGCTCTGAGCAGAAGCACATTTTTACCAGTAACCTGAAGTATCAGGTAATGTTGGATTCTGTTCAGGGACGTGGACCTGGTATGGCGTTCGCGCCTTACTGCTCTCTCCCTGAACTGGAAGCATGTATGAAAGTTTGGGAGTTTATGGAGATGATCCACTCCCGATCATATACTTACATCATCAAGAATGTTTATTCAGATCCTTCTGAGGTTTTTGATACTATTCTTAGTGATGATCGTATTGTAGAACGTGCCGTTAGTGTCACTGAGGCATATAATGATTTCATCAATAGTGCTCAGCATTATGGTTCAACTAATGAATGGATTCATGCATTAGAACAAGTACCATACGCACAAGAGGCAAGGTATGAACTCAAAAGAAAACTTTTCAGAGCAGTTGCAAACGTTAATATTCTTGAAGGTATTCGCTTTTACGTCAGTTTCGCTTGCAGTTTTGCGTTTGGCGAACTCAAACTTATGGAAGGAAGTGCAAAGATCATCTCATTAATTGCTAGGGATGAAAATCAGCATCTAGTCATCACTCAGAATATTCTGAATAAGTGGAAAGAGGGTGATGATCCTGATATGGCACGTATTTGTAAAGAAGAAGAGCAGTGGGTTTATAAGACCTTTGAAAACGCTGTCAATCAAGAAAAACTTTGGGCAGAGTATCTGTTCAAGGATGGATCGATGATTGGACTCAATGACAAACTGTTACAGCAGTATGTTGAATGGATTGCGAACCGTAGAATGAAGGCAATTGGACTTAAACCACTTTATGATATTTCTGCAAAGAATAATCCACTTCCTTGGACTGAGCATTGGATTAGTTCTAAGGGTCTTCAAGTTGCACCACAAGAAACAGAAGTCGAATCTTATATTGTCGGGGGAATCAAGCAAGATGTTACCAAAGATACTTTCTCAGGATTCCAATTATGATGAATGGGTAGAACAAGAAATTATTAGTGCCTATAAAGATGCTGCTGAAGCAGATCTTTTTTTATTTGGTGATTACGATTACTCTTATGTTTGGAAAGATTCTAAAAGTAACGATGTCTATTAAATTTATAGGGAGGATCTTCGGATCCCCCTTTTTTTATAAATATCTAAAAAGGTAGTCGGTAGGCGATGAAGTCGTTTCAGAATTTTGCATATAATATTGTAGAGGAACCTCGTAAGGCATTTGGTACACCAAGTCGTTTTGACGCACAAGGTGAACCAATGTACACAAAAAGACCTGGACCAAAAGAACCAGGTCGTAGAGCACAGGTTCAAAAATCACCTAAAACAGTTACACAAGTAAAGGGTGAGATTGAAGCGGCAAAAAGATTTGCTGGCGCAAGATCTGGTGGATTAGAAACCAGAAATGTTCCATCTTTTGTAACTCAAAGAAGACAAGAAAGAGCAAGTAAATTACTTGGACCAAATCCTTGGGATATGCCAGGTGGTGCTGGTGCTGGTCAAAAAACTTTTGATCGTGGAATGAGAAAACTTGTCCCACCAACTGGACCTTCAAAAGGCCATAGAGAAAGAGCACTTAGAGATTTTATTAATCAATCATCAAAAGAATTTGGAACTTCTACTGATGAGATCATCGCAAATATGATGAAGGGAAAATCAGCAACACCTTTTGCAAGTCCAGTTGCTGCAACACCAGATCCTTGGAAACCATCTGAAACTGCAACAACACCACCAAAACCAAAACCAGTAAGTCAGGCAGACGTTTCTAAGAAGCAGGCATCATATAGAGCTTCTCAGAAACCTCCATCACCACCTAAGACTGAACTTGGTGGAACTAAAAAAGCAGTATCATTCTCAACTCCAACTAGATCAAAGACTTCGGTATCACCAAGGACTTCTGTTTTAGATGTTAAGGCAACAGAAGTTCCTGGAACAAAAGTTGCAGAACCAAAAGCAAAAACATTACCAGGTTTAAAACTTGGCACAGAACCTGCTGGTCCATTAGTATCTAATCGTCCAGGCGAGTCTAAAACAATTCGACCACAAAAAGGACCTGGAAGAACTGGTGTTCTTGGAAAACCAAAAGCAGGTCAAATGGTTGGTGCTAAGATTGAACCAGTAAAAGTTGCCGACGTTACTCCTAAGACTCCAAAGATTACTGGTCAAGGTGTTGTAAAAACAAAACCTCTTTCTATACCAGCACCACCTAAACCTGTTGTGCAGGCAAAGACTAATTTAAAACCAGCACCAGTAAAGGTACAGAAATCAACAGCATTAAAAATTCCAAGTCCTGCTGCACCAAAAATTAAACCACTTTCCGCCACAAGAACTACACAGTCGCAAAGACTTGCTGATACCGTAATTAAAGCATCTAAGCAAATTAGATCTGATATCGCAGCAGAAAGAGCATCAGAAAGAGCAAAGATGATGAAAGGTCTTGGCACTGCTGGAAAAGTTCTTGGTGCTGTTCAGACTGGAATAGAAGCGAAGAAAGGTTATGATATTGCTAAGGCAATGGGTAGTAGTGAAAGAAGATCAATAGGTGCTGGTGCCGCAAGAGCGATTGGAAGTGGTCTTGGTGGTGTAGTTGGAGGAACACTTGGATCTGTTGCTGGACCAATTGGTTCTGCTGTTGGTGCAACTGCTGGAATAACCATAGGATCACAACTTGGATCAAGAGCATATGATGTAATTACTGGTGATCCTAAGAAAAAGGTAACGACTCAGGGTGTTCTCACTAATATTAGAAAGGCAGTTCCACAAGAAATCAGAGCACAAGTACCTGCAAATGTAAGAAAGGGATTTACTGATTTCGTAAAATCTGCTGGAAAAACTTA